>CENK01000128.1_pt1 | contig 19699 bp, 15 predicted proteins | sample 530191 | NCBI WGS metagenome assembly CENK01 (sample SAMEA2619686, study PRJEB7988) | marine metagenome | biome: marine biome (ENVO:00000447); feature: deep chlorophyll maximum layer (ENVO:xxxxxxxx); material: "saline water (ENVO:00002010), including plankton (ENVO:xxxxxxxx)" | depth 60 m | reverse complement strand
ACCTTGATCTCCCTTTTGACCTTGATCTCCCTTTTGACCTTGACCACCTTGACTTCCTTGAGGACCTGTTAATCCCTGTGGTCCTTGTGCTCCCTGTGGTCCTTGTGCTCCAGTTGCTCCTTTTTCTCCAACTTCTCCTTTATTTCCTTTCGCTTCTACATCACCCTTTTGTCCTTTTTGTCCAGTTGCTCCTGTTAAACCAACTTCACCTTTTTCACCTTTTGTTCCAACCTCTCCCTTCGCACCAGGATCAGGAATACGATTCCATGCATATCCATTCCACCTCCAAGTAATAGTGCCTACTGTAAAGGTTTCATTTAGAGTTGGATTATTAGGAAAATTAACTGCCATGAAATTATTTAGTTCTAAACACAGTAATATCCAGTTTCAGATTCTTTTGACTCAAAGAAAAATACTTGATTATTTCTGGGTTTTTTACCAAAATACTTTTCATTTGTAACATTCATTCCGTGAGGAAACTTTTTACCATCAAAAAGAACTAATTTATTATATGCAGGTTCTAATGATTTAAGAAGAGTATATTTCTCTTTTGTTCTCCAAGGTTGATGATGCTCATTTATATTATCGATGATATCTAAATGATTAGGTGAGTATAAATTTGTCCCCCATTCGTCGTGAAAATATACTATCCCATTCCATCCTACATCTGTATGTGGCCACCAATAATTATCAACATAATTATTAAATTTCATACTTTCGTCATCCGTCTTAAAAAAAGTAACATTAGTATTAATTTGTGATCTAAATGGATAGTCACCTATTAACGTATTGAGAAAAAAATATATGTGCATCAATCTTTCGTCAAAGTCAGAAAATCTTCTATCTTCAAAATAAATTCCATTATTTGATGGTATTTGATTTATTTTCCATAATCCAACTCTCCCTTCTGCATAAGGTATATCAAAAATATATTCATGAACTTGTTCTGGATATTTGTAGAAATTATCAATCGTAAAAATAGGAGAGTCATCAATATACTCAACTTTTACTTCATTATCTTCCCTTATATCAAATATATTCATTGTTTTTCAACGTAATACCATGTTACAGCAACTCTTTTTTTACCACTCTTAACAGTTTCACCGCAATGAGGGAAACACCAATTAGATGGAAATATTAAAGCATGACCAGGTAAGGGTTTAAATCCTTTATGAGTAAAAAGTGTTTTACCACCCTCAAAATCATTCGTTAAATATAATACTATTGAAATTGTTCTATGAAATTCTATTTTTTCTTTTTCATCTGCAACATCATGATGAAAGTCATATTTTTGATCTTCAATATAATCTAAAATTTGTATTCCTTCTCTCCATGATTTAGTACAATATCCACCTATAGCAGGATAAACACTGAACATTTCATTAATTTTTGATATTCTATCTTGATATTCATCCAGAGCAGAATTCATTTTTAAATGAAGATTTTTCGTTAAGTGATTATCTTCATTTAAAGTGCATCCTGTGCTATTTCTTATATCCTGTCTTGTCACACCATTCCCCTGATCAAAAACAGAATTAGTTCTAAATTCTAGAGTATTAATATACTCATTTAAATCTTTAACTTCTTTTGGAGATAAAATTTCAATTGTTTGTATTAAATCAAGCATCAATAATAAAGTAAAAAAACTATGGAGGAGGGGGTTCTGTTATATCAGATGGTCGCCACTTATATGTGCTATCACCTACAGTTGTACCAATTCCAACACCTTCAGAATTATATATGAATCCAATCAAAGATCCCTGTTCTTCAAGAATAGCATAATGACCAGTAGGAGGTTGCCATACATTTGTGTCACCATCCCACACGCATGTGTTTACTACTGTATTTGTAGATGTTTCTATGATAACGTAATTTGCCATAATACTATTATACTACAATTCTAAAATAAAGACAACACCGCTGTTACCATTACCTAATCCATATGAGTTTTTTCCATATTTACCTGAAGATCCCTGACCATAACCACGCATGAATGGATTATATCCACCCTGACCGCCAGAGCCAGCAGAGCCACCATTACCACTTACACCACTACCACCTACTTGGCAATTAGATGTACCTCCTCCACCGCCACCGCCACCGTAGTAGTCTGCTCTCGGAGATCCACCGCCACCATTTCCATAACATGTTTGACCATTTCCATGAGGATCAACATAAGATTGACCTCCACTGCCACCTGAACCAAAATAATATCCACCACCTCCAGGACCTCCAACGTTAACGTTGAAGTGTGAACCCATTTCAGAGGAGTTGAAGAATCTTATTCCATGTCCTCCACCACCTCCACCACCTGAAGCAGCAGACCATCTTCTTGTACCAGTACCAGTTCCTCCTGCTCCTCCTCCACCGCCAATCATCCAGCAGACGTATTTTGATGTTCCAGACGCTACAGCAACGCTGTTGGCACTGCTAGTCCATGATCTAAAGTTTGCATTAGCAGTGCTGGAACCCGCTGGACCTGGTGGTCCTGAACTACCACTCGATCCTTGAGGACCTTGAGGACCTTGAGGACCTTGAGGTCCTGTTGAACCTTGAGGACCTGTATTACCTTGAGGACCTTGTGCTCCAGTTGCACCTTTTTGACCTTGAGGACCTGTTCCACCTTGAGAACCTGTATTACCTTGAGGACCTTGTGCTCCAGTTGCACCTTTTTGACCTTGAGGACCTTGACCACCTTGAGGACCTTGAGCTCCAGTTGAACCTGTGTTTCCTAATTCTCCTTTTTGTCCTTTGCTTCCAGTTGAACCAACGTTACCTTGACCACCTTGAGGACCTTGTGCTCCTGTTGAACCTTTATCTCCTTGAGATCCTTGAGGTCCTGTTACACCTAATTCACCTTTTTGTCCTTTATCACCAGTAGAACCAGTATTACCTGTACCACCTTGAGGACCTTGCGGACCTGTAGCTCCCTGAGGTCCTGTTACACCTAATTCACCTTTTTGTCCTTTATCACCAGTAGAACCAGTAGTACCTTGATTACCTTGAGGTCCTGTAGCACCTTGAGGACCTGTGTTTCCACCGACACCTTTTTGACCTTTTTCTCCCTTCTCACCTGTATCTCCCTTTTGACCCTTTTGACCTTGAGGACCCTGTGCTCCTATCTCGCCCTTTTGTCCTTTATCTCCTGTAGCACCAGTAACACCTACTTCACCCTTTTGTCCTTTGTCACCTGTAGGACCTTGCACAGTTGAAGGTGCTCCTTTTTCTCCTTTATTTCCTGTCGCATTGTTTCCATCCGCACCCACTTCACCCTTTTGTCCTTTGTTTCCTTTTGCCTCTACATCTCCTATGTTTCCTTTCTGTCCTATTTCACCCTTCTGACCTTTATCACCAGTGACACCTTTTTGACCTTTATCTCCTTTTTGTCCTTTTTGTCCTTTGTCACCTGTAACACCTATTTCACCCTTTTGTCCTTTCTGACCTGTATCACCTGCGAGTTTGATATGGGCAGTATCACCATTTACAGTGATAGAGTTACCTGTACCAACAAATCTTAAATTTGTAATACCAGTTCCAACAACTAATCCTTCGGACTGAATACCTACAGCAGAAACAAAAGTATTACTTACACCTGTTAAACCCTGTCCACTTCCTCTGAATGTACCACCAGAAGCATGGAATCCAGAACGACCAGTAACAACACCAACCGAATCTACGTTTTTTACATCCTCATATGTTAAAACACCACCAACAGTCATGTTACCAGTAATGTTTGCTGATGTAAATGTAGGATTAGATGGTAATCTTGCATTATCAAGAGTACCTGAAGTAATTAATGATGCTGGTATTTTTAATCCTGACTTCGCATTTCTACCAGAGTCAAGAACTCGATTACCGCCAATATATAATTCGTTTGCTTTAATACCTTTTCTATTACCTGTTTTATCTACAACTTCTAAATCACCACTAGAATCTTTTTTTAATTTTGTTTCTCCAAGATTAATTGAATCATCAGAAGGATCAATCGTAATTGAACCCGTACCAATTGTCAATATACCCGTTACTCTCGCATCGCCAGTTACAACTAAATCTTCACCAAAAGTCGTGCCACCACCAACATGTAATTTAGCGACTGTCGTGATACCTGCTGCAAGGTCACTTGTTCCTGCACCTGCTACAATAGGACCACTAAAGGATGATGCTGTGATAATACCAGTGAATACTGCTGCACCTGAATTATAAATTGTCGCACCATGACCTATAGGTGTGTCTGAACCTAAAACATTAATTCCTGCAATTTCAATACCAATATTATGTACATTACTTGTTCCTGTTTTGAAGTTTGATGCAGTCGCAATACCAGTTAGTGTAATATCTTCACTAACTATATGTGACTCTGTATGAATACCAGGACCGTTAACTTGTGATATATCGTTCAACGACATTTGTTACAAAATATGCAATATAATGTATTTATATAGTTATTTAAGATGGAATTGTTGGAAAGGTTGCATTCTCTGGATCTGCCTCAGTTGCAGGTAAGTCTCTAAGACTTTGACGATATGTTTTCCACTCAGTTTTTTTTGAATCTGTCAATGGTGAATCTGTAAATTGTGTCCAATCACTTTCTCTCAATAACATATCTCTCATATGTCGAAGAGCACTGATATAATCAGTTCCAAAACTTTCTTTTATTGTTGGCCATGCATCTAGAGTTGACATTAGATTTCAATTATAAAATTTTTAGATATTTATATTATAAGATTAGTTTCTCCAAAATTATTACTAGCTAACCAACCAGTCGCAATATATTTGGCACTATAAGGTGGATTACCTCTATGCAGGTGTGTAAATGAACCAGGAAAAATTAATACTCGACCTGCTTTTGGTTTAATCTTTTGTTTCTGATATAAAAATTCTGTCTCTCCACCCTCTTCTACATCATTAAAATATACTGACCAAACTAAAGTTCTATGTGCACAAGCAATATTATTTGATTCTGAATGCCAATCATGATATCCCTCAGTTGGTATCGTTTTTTGTAAAATACAAGTTGTACTATGATAATTAAAATTTTTAAGAAATGGAAACCATTCAAGATAAATTTCTAAACATGCTCTTACACCTGTCATAATATGATTTGATATGAGAGGATTAAACGCAGCAATGTCCAATTGAGCGTCTTTTACACTTGTATTACTTCTTGGAACAATTTGAGTTGACTCATCTAACATCTTGATGACATGAGTATTAAAATCATCCAATATAACATCATCCCACACACCTATAAAATCTTTCTTTAGAAAGATCGTAGGTGGATTAATTGTTTGTTCAAACATAATTAAAGATCAGAATCTCCTTCTATTTTTTTTATTGGTTCCTCGATTGCTCTCATATTAATTGTTTGTGACAATCTATCCAGAGTTTCATTTCTAAATGATTCGACAGCAGCACCAGTTTGTCTTTGTTGCTGAGAATTTTCAATCATCAACAAAGGCATCCACGTTACAGCACATCCCCATTCATCAACTGGTTCACCAGTCTGAGGATTTGTCCCTCTAATCTGAGTAAACCATGAACACTGAAGTCCAATACAATCTTTACCAATTAAAGGGCAAAATTTTCCCTGTTCAAGTTTCATATTAAGTCTTTGTTGCTATTATAACATCAGTATACTGAACAGCCAAGTTAAATTGAGGATTTGAAAACCCATGACTGTGACCTTGATTACTACCTACAGATGAAGTTCTACCTACGTTTGACACAGAACCAGACGCAGATATGTTATACGATTCATATAAATTACCTGCACCAGATCCAGAACCAGGATAGTTGTTAGCACTCATGTTTGTACCATTTCGTAACTGTCCATGATTACCTGATCTAAATGCAAGGTGATAGTGAGATGGAATTTGGTTTGATGTTAGTGTATGACTTGAAACTGAACCATTACCAGTGGTTATTGTGGTATTAAATCTACCTGAAAATGAATAATCACCACCATTAGTAACGCTTCCGCTCACTAATCTCAATGCTCGATCATTCAGAGAAGTATCCTTTGTCCATCCTGATGGTGCTGATGTTTGTTGGAATAACATTCTCGTTCCAGCAGGGAAACTCGCTAAGTTTCCAGTGATGGTTCCAGTTACATTTAAATTACCACTTACCACTAAAGTTGAACCATTAAAAGTCAAATTTGATTCGGCATTTAGTGTTGTTCCACTTACACTGGTCATTACTCGATCATTACCAGCGTTAGTTATTGTTGCTGAACCAGATGGACCTGGTGGACCAGCAACTCCTTGAGGACCTGTAGGTCCTTGTGCTCCCCCTGTTCCTTGACTACCTTGAGGACCTTGAGGACCTGTTGGACCTTGAGCACCTGTACTACACCTTGCTCCTTCTGTTCCTTGAGCACCTTGAGCACCTTGAGTGCCTTGAGGACCTGTTGGTCCTTGTGCTCCCTGTGGTCCTTGTGCTCCCGTTGAACCTTTATCTCCTTGAGATCCTTGAGGACCTTGTGCTCCCGTTGAACCTTTATCTCCTTGAGCTCCTTGAGATCCTTGTGCTCCCTGTGGTCCTTGTGCTCCTACCTCACCTTTCTGACCTTGATCTCCTTTCTGACCTTGAGAACCTTGTGGTCCTGAATTAGCAGCAACCCAATTTAATTCTGTGCCTGTTGAAGATAGCACCTGTCCAGATGTTCCCAGATCTCCATCTTTATCTTGTAGTCCACCATATATTTTTACTCCATCAGTAGTTGTTTCAAATCTTTTTAATCCATCTTCATATAATTCAACAGACCCATCTGGTATAAATTTTCCCATAACTTTGTTAGGAGAAGATAAATGTCTAAATTCTATCGGACTTGAACCAGATTGAAATACCAATCCACCGTCACCATTGTCATGTATGATACTTTCTGTCCCATTATGAAATATTCTTAAATCACCTAAATTACCATTTCCACCATCACCAAATCCTATCTCTACATTATCTAAAAATCTTAAATTATTTGCTGATTTGTCAAATGTTATGGAAGATACTCCAGTCGCACCATGAAACTCAACATCATTTTTAAATGTCGTGACACCAGTAATATGTACATCATCTAATTCAGAAATACCATCTATATCTACGTTTCCAGTAAAAGTTGCAGAACCAACATTATTAATACGAAATCTCTCAGTGCCCTCAGTTGTAACTTTGAAATGTCCGTCTGATCCTGTATCAACTACTTCTGCTTCAGTATTTCCTTCAAATATTTTATCTGCGAATCCATCTCCTTTCAGACCTTTGATACCATCCGCACCATCATCACCAGCAAGACCTTTTTGACCTTTATCACCTGTAGCTCCCGTGTCACCTTTTTGTCCCTTATTACCTTGTGCTTCGACTGCACCCTTTTCACCTTTTTGACCTTGATCTCCTTTCTGACCTGTGCTTCCTGTAAGTCCTTGAGTTCCTACTTCTCCTTTATTTCCTTTCGCACCTGTATCTCCAATTCCACCTGCATTCGCTAAAACCCATTGTGCACTATCAGCATCAACATAATAAACATATAAATCACCACTATCACTCTCCCACCATAGTTCACCATTTCTAGCACCTGAAGGAGGATTATCTGATATTGTGACTGGATTTACTGTAATTGTCGCAGCAATACCAGGAAAACCTGAAGGACTTTGAACACTAACATTTGCAGTAACAGCAGCACCCACAAAATTTAATTGAGTTATACTACTCGCTGCAGATACTGGATTCCCTTCATCAAATACAGAAATAGCACCTGCTACAAGACCACCACCGATAGGTACCCAATATCTTTTACCAGGAAAACCTGGTACTGCAACTAATTGATATTGTGAACCTGATGGAACTGCAGGACCAGTTATAGGATCTGATAAGTTTGGTTCAGCTTGATCTAATCCAAGATATTGATATCTGTCATCAGTTAATTTATCTTGTGGTCTTCTTTTTTGTCTTCCACTTAAATACTTTGGCATATTACGACGTACTATTTTCTAGAATACTTGCGATTAGTTCCATCTGAAGTGGTGCGAAGAAACCACCAGATAAACTAGCTCCAACATTTACACGTATTCCATTCAATCCAACTGTGCTAATTGTTAATGTCTGACCAGATGCAGGGTCAGTCGATCTAGGATATGCGTGTTCAGTCGCACGATTATCCATCGTACATGTAAAAATAATAGAATTATCTGCAATTGATATTGTATCATTATTTTGTAAATTATGATTTGTACTTAAGGTAAGGACTATTTCACCTTGAGCTAATAAAACTCCATGTATAGTTTTTGTACCAGGTCCACCATTATAGACTGCGTTAATTACATTAAATTTGGTACCATTTGAGGGATTACCATCTTGACTGTTTACAACTGTTACTGCATTATCTCTTGCTCTCTCAAAATAATGAATGGCAGAATTATAAAAGTGTGGATATCCTTTACTACTACCTACAACTGCAGAAAAAGTTTTTGATACTCCAACATTTCCTATTAACGTATCAACTGTATATGATTGTTGAGGATCTGGAAATATAGTTGTTGTAATACCTGTACTACCTGAACAAGTAAATGCAATCCCACTTAAAGTTACTGGGTCAGTAACATTTAAATTATGTGCTTCTTTCGTGGTTATAGTTGCTATGCCAGATGGTTCGTCATAGTCAACATTCTGTATTATACCAACTCCCTCCTGTGTTCCTCGAACATAAATTTGATCCAATATAAGTGGTGTCTTTTCTAATACTAATCTTCCATCAATTAAGATTACTGCATCATTAGGGGGTATCTCCGCATCTTTTATAACTCTAATATCTCTTGTATTACCTGTGCTTCTTGACGTTCTCTTTTGAATGAATGAAACTGTGGGATAAGTTGTTCCAATACCAACATTAGATACTTGTGTGTACAACAATAAAGCAGAGGTGCCAGTAGGAACTTCATAAAGTTTTTGCAGACCTGGTGCGATAGGAACTGCAATGGATACAAATTTATTTACTGGTGCGATTGCCATATTATCTCAATGCTAATATCAGTGGTGTAAGTTGTGCTTGGATTGCTCTATTAAAGTCTCTTCCTCGAATTGTAGATGTAGTTTGATCGATTGTTAATCCATCACCAATTCTGAAATTACCTTTTTGATCTGTGCTAGTAAATGGAACTTGACCTCCATTAATAGCAATTACTTCATTCTCAGGTATCGGTTTTCCACCTTGGAATGGGTTCGATGTATTTATGTCTGTACCAGCACCGATATATTCAAATGAGTGTGAACTAGTAATTATACGACTTAATCTCACCATCTTGACTTGAGTGTTGTTGAAAACTGGATATGGAATAAATTCGTTGAAAGTAATTGTCGATATTCCTGTTACTGCTGCTGATTCTGTTGCTTCACTAACAGTAAATAATATAGGATCTGTATTTACTTTAAATGTTGCATTACCACTGGATATCACTGTAGATAAGTTTTGTGTTGGTAAGAAATTACGACCACTATTCAAAACATCAACAGAAGTTATTGTTCCAGCAGCACTTACATTTGGTGAAAATTCTGGAAGTATAGACTCAGGACCTAAAGGACTTTCATTCAAAGTAATGATGGGAGGAGCACCAACCGAGTAATCACCATCATTTCCACCATTTACCACCTCTATTGATCTAATCACTTGTAAAGGTGCATCGACAGTATCAGTTGAAGTTGAATCATCGTAATCATTCATATCAAGAACAAAATAAACTCCTTGACCATCAAAAGGTATTCTTATATTTCCATCAGTATCTTTTGTATTCGCAGTCACGATGGTATCTACCTGTGAATCTGTAGGACCGTTTGTTGTAATACCTGTGAATTCAATATCTCCAAAACCATCAGCGACCAAACCTTTAATACCAAAAGAACTATTTGAGTTTGTTAGGTCACACTGTCCTCCAGATGAAACTCCAATACCAATTTCACAACCAATTGTGAAAATAGAAACTAACTGAGCATATCCATTATTCGATATTGATACACCAATACCAGCTTCATTATATTGTGTGAAGGAATCACAAACCATTGATTTTAAATCTTGACCACCATTATTAGTTCCTGTGAATGCTGCGTTAGCATGATCTCCATTAATTTTCATTCCAATACTTCCAGTCATAAAGTTAGTACAATTTCTTACATATGGTGATCTCCATCTACCAGCACCACCTTCATCTGCAGGACCTAACGGTGTGAATCCTGAAACTGCTTGGAAATCTAATCCTGAGTCTACACTTGTTTGTATTGGTGGAAATGCAACTGCACCGCAGCGAGGATGATTAGTTGTAATCGATGCTCCAGCAAAACTTAAATTTTCAATTAAGCATCCCCTTCTAACATGAAATACATCTCTGTTTGTATTATTTGGAACAACAGTTACCAATCTTAAATCTTCTCCCGTAATTGCAACATCAGTTCTCAAACCAATTGGATTGTTCTCTATATAAACTCCAGACCTTACCTTAATTGTATCTCCCTCTTGTGCAATTGCAGCTGCAGCTGCAATAGTATATTTTGAATCTCCCTCCAATAAACCACTATTAGAATCTCTACCATTTTTCGATACCCACAACGTTCTCTTTGTCTGAACTCCAGAAGGTCTCCATGATACTCCGACTCCCACACCAGAGACATTGAAAGAAGATAGACGATAATCAGTTCTACCTGAACCAACTCCTTGACTGTTAAAGAAATCTGTTAGTTGTGCATCTAATTCAAGATTACCCTCAATTTTTACATTTTGACCAACATTTAAATTTTTTAATATTCCAACACCACCATCAATCACAGCAGCACCCGTAGATGTATCGTTTGATTGTGTATCATCATCTACATCTAATCTTCCTGCAAAGGTTCCATTTCCTCCTGAGTTTAAATTACCTGCTAATCCTAGTCCTCCATCAATAACAGCAGAACCAGTTGTGACGCTTGTTGATTCTGTTTGATCGTCTACATCTAATCTTCCCGCTATGACTGCAGCACCACCAATGTTAATATTTTTTTCTACACCAACTCCACCATCTACTATTAAGGAACCTGTATCTTTGCTCGTACTTTCAGTTTGACCTAAAATAGTGGTGTCACCACCAACAAATAATTTTTTACCGACTCCTAAACCACCAGATATACGAACTGCACCTGTGCCTGTACTACTAGACTCAGATTGGTCATTAAAAGTTGAAGTACCATCAACGTCTAATACAGAATTAAATGTGACTCCAGCATCTACATTTAAAGTACTATCAAAATCAACATCGCCAGTTGCATGTACAGTTCCCGATATGTCTAAATCAGCTGATGGATTTGAATTTCTTATACCAACTCTAGACTGTCTATAGATTGATGCACCTGTACCAGTTCCTTGATGACCCCATAAATCTTCAACAAATATAGTCGCAACACCTGTTACTGAATTAGGATTTTGTGCAGTTGCTTCTAAAGTATCAGTTCCTTGCCCATTACTATTTCTTTGAGCAAAATTTAGTACTGTAAAAGATTGTGCTGCTCCAACAGCAGGAACAAAAGTTCCCTCGTTTTGTAGAAATACACCCTCAGTCTCTACAGGAGTAAATGAAACCCATCTTATACCAAGTTCATCACGACTCATAAAGTTTGCGTTTCCACCTACAGAACCAGCTGAGTCATAAATGTTTCTTGCAATTCTTATACTACCATCAAAATCCGCTCTTAATGTACCATATCCAGAATTATTGACTGTAAATGTACCACCTGGATTATTCGTTCCAATTCCCAGTGTCCCTACACCAGATACAACAAGGGATTGAGTTCCTATTCCTAGTTGGAATTTAGCATCAGGTTGAGTTGTACCAATACCAACTAATCCTAAATCGTTAACAATGAAAGATTTATCACCAGCACCCACTTGGAATCTAGCATCTGGTTGTGTACTTCCAATACCAACTCGACCACCAACTTGTCCATCTGCATCTGAAGTTGTAGAAATTGCAACTAAGACAGTACCACCAGCTCCAACATTATGTCTCTGATAAACTGTAAGATAATTAATATCAACAGGACCTATAAATGTTGAGAGACCACTTACAAAAAAATTATCATTTACTGTGATACTTGTAAACGGTTGGTCATCTTCAAACGTTATATCTTTCGCATCGAGTTCAGTATATAATTTTCCATAAATGAATACATCATCAGTAAACTCAGCCTTTCTATTAAAATTATCTACATCAGCAGCATCGTAATTTGGGTATGGAACACTACCTGATTCAAATCTAGACATTAGGCACCCCAGACACTTTCAGCGACACTTGTACCTTTAAATACTCCTCCCATCCAACCAACTTCACGAACTCTTATCTTTCCATATGGTGCTTTGATATAACAAGTATTTGAACTCATATTAATAGAATTTGATGCATTTACCCTAAAATCTCCACCAGCTCTTACTTCAACGTTTTTATCAGCGTCTAAAATTATATTTCTTCCAGTTATTTTTACATCACCACTACTTAATGCAGTTATAGTTACATCTCCAGATGAACCTACAATATTAACACACACACCACCACCATCTACTCTTTGTCCACCAACTATTTCTATACATTGATCGTTGTAAATATGATACAAACCACCATTTGTCATTCCAACAGCACTATTATTTCCATCACTTCCAGAACCTAGTATGTCATATACAACAGTTCCATTATATCCTGTTTGTGGATTTCCAGTATCAATCCTGAAATGAGGTCCAAAAGACTCATATTCTCTATTCTGCCAATTTCCTTTCTCTGCTGCGTTTGGAGTGCTCATAGTTTTTCTATCTTATTAATATTTATCAGTATCCTGAGTAACTCCCACCTGTTCCCGTAGACCCGCTATTATTAGAAGTATTATCAGGAACAGAAGTGTTACTCTGTCCAGTCGTTTGCTCCATACTTGTGTCAATTGAGTCAGTTTGAGAGATGTTACTTGTAGTAGTTTGTATTGTGGTGTTGGAAACATTTGTCTGTGATGTAATTGTTGCTGAAGAAGTTCTACTCTCCTGTGGAGTATCATAAATTATGGGGTGTGGTGCTGTAGTATGTGCAATACCAACCATTTTAACTCCTGTAGATGGATGAACATGGAAAGGACCATAATAAGCCTCACCATTTACATACCCAATAATACCATCACGAGGAGATACACAATCTATTACTTGTTTAATTTCACCTTGATATTCTGGTCTTGGTGATATTTGTGCTTTCAATATTGCACCAAATCCAGTTTCAGATTCGATTATCATTTCTGGTAATTCTGTTACAGATTCTACATTTGTAGTTTCTGGATTAGGTGGTATTACATTTAATATACGTCCACTTTCATCAAGGAATTTTTCATAAACATTACCTTTATCATCCGTGATAATATCATCCTGAGTGTAATCTTCACCAGGATTTACAACTACAACATGATCAACAGTATAATCACCACTATCATCAGGTTCAATAATGGGATAATATTCACCAGGAGATACTACATAAATGTCAGTAACTTGTTGATATGTTGGTGACTGCGGATCATAATCTACTACTGCTCTTGCAACAGCACCAAAACCTTGATCACAATTATCTACTATTTCTACAAAGGGAGGAGTTCTATATCCTGAACCACCATCAGTCATTTTAATACCTAAAAGACTTCCAGTTTGCTCTGCAAATGTATCACCTACAATAGCTCCTAGTAATGCTTTACCAGTCGCACCTTCTCCTCCACCACCAAAAATGTTTACTTGTATTCCTGAACAATTCAATGGTGGTCCTGTATAACAGTCACTTAATTGACTACTAAAACCTGGTGTGCTTACGTCTGGTCTCATAAAGTCAAATATACCTAGATTGCCTATTATACCACCAGGACTAGCCGCTGCTTCTTGAAGTGATTGTGCAGCGTTAGCAGTTGCAAGTATAGTCTCTGCAACTGATTCAAGATTGAATGTTTTACTACCTTTAGGTCCTTTTCCTAATACCCATTGTTGCGTTTTTGATCCTAAATCTGCTACTGGCAAATCACAATTAAATGCATTAGCAATTCCTAATATACCCTCTGCTTTTGATCTTAACATTCCAACTAAATCACCATCAAATATTTTTGATACTCCTTTCATAAGACCACCAAGTTGATTATTAATGCCTCCGATGATGTCATTAAATATTGCTCCTACAAATTGATCACCAATACAGTCGGTAAAATTCTTAACGTTATCTAAAAAACTAGTGAGTATATTGCGAATTGAACCAAATAAATTATTAGTTATATTTTTTGCAGCACAAGGTAAAAAATTCTGGAGTGCTTTGACTGGACCAACCATTGCAGTTTGAGCCAAGTTCGCTGCTTTCTTTGCAATCGCACCATTTTGAGTTGCTAATAATATTTTACCATAAACATCTTTATACATCTTATGGAGTCCAGTATTTAATTTAGGTGCTAAATCTGCATATGTTTTGTTTAAAATACTACCAGATAGACCAGAGGATATATTAGCCATTTTTCTAGCAGCATTTTCGATAAGACCTGCTTTTTCTTTAACCGATGCTACATCATATCCATCAACAGCGTTCTGTAACTCAGATTTAATTTTATTAACAGGAGTATTTTGATTATTTCCAGCAAAATTTACGACTTTTCCAATAGCACCGCTCGCAGATCTTTCAATCTTCCCCGTTCTTTCTTGTAATTCTTTTGCTTGTTTTTTACTAATATGTCTAACTGATTTTTGAGCTTCAATTCCTGACTGATCACCGACTTCATTTTTAATCATAAAGTCACTAGATCTTATTTTACTTGTATATCCTGTAAAAGGAACAAAAGGTTGTTGATATTCACCACTGATAATACTCGCTGCCTGTCTAGTATTTGCAAAAACACCCATGATCACTGGTTGTTGAGCATCATCCCCATCCATGAAAAACCCAAAGACATTATCACCAGGTAATAATCTTATAGATTTACTTTTATTACCTCTACCTGAACCAGATTCAGGGGAAAGTAATACATGTGCCCAAGGCAACTGTTCATTAGTCAACTCTACATCATTATCAGGATGATAACCAAGTATACGAACTTTAACACGATTTCCCCAACCAGCACCATTTATTTGTTTGCCTTGAGCAGATTCAGGTGCGATTTGACCTACCCACCATCTAAATCCATCTCTACCTAAGAAATTACTTTTTAATAAATTATTTTCTATCATTTGTCTCTTACTCCGAAAGTATCTCTAACTAATTTAAGTTTTGTATAAGATCCTGTTGCATCAAAATAATGCACTACTTCCTTTATCATATATAGTCCACTTTGATGACGATCAATCTCTTTCCTTTGTTCACTATCAAGTCTTGGAAATACACAATCAATAACATCACCCGCTACTAAATTAGTATTCAAGGGTATTGTCATTACTAACAACTGCGTAAATAAAATATTATATCTCATCATAGCCTGAGAATGTATTTTTGTTGGGTCTGCATTCTCATCTGTCGATACATCATTTTCTAATGTACCAATATCTAAAATACCAGTGATATATCTACTTGGTACAGAGGCTAGCGTACGATTATCTTTATCATTTAAAGTAGGTAAAGTTATATCTATATCTGCACCTAAATTTTTCATTTTCCCTGAATAATCATCAAGTTTGAATACCGTTTGTGGTGATGGTGTATATTCAAATGTCAAAGGATTCAAATATTTTCGATGACTACAGTATGCACCTCTTTCCAAATTTTCTAATAAATTCTGATTTTTAGATGTAGAATACTCTAATATTTTAAAATCATTCCCCTTCCCTTTATAATCTACTACACCTGGTGTATAAACATATTTTTCCTGAAATGGTTCTTGATCTATTAATTGATCTATAGATTTAAATCTAAAACCTTTTTGTGTCTCAAAAAAGAAATATCCTGCAGTCGAATCCTCTTTTGATGCAGATGCGGGAACTGATTTTGAAGCTAACCAAGTCATTAAAGTAAAAGGTTTTTTCATATTACCAATAAATCCATAAGGATTTTGAGTTTCATCAATGTCATAAAGTTTTTCAGAACTGAGATAATTTTTACATATATCATCTACACTATCAGATATTTTCTGCGAAGAAGGAAATCTTTTACCAACTCTAACTGTTTCATTTGTGATAGCTTCTCTTGAAACCAAATTTAAAGTAAAAGTTTCTTTACCTGATTGTATAATAACATTGGTTATTGATCCAACATATAGATATTTACTTGGATTTTCTGAAAAATCAAGACCTTTATTTGTTTTTGAATTTCCTGATATCTTTATAACAACTCTCTCACCTCCTCGAAGTGGAAAACCATTATATAAAGATTCCATTTTACCATCTTTACCTTTTATTGTATTACCAGTATTAACCACGATTACTTTAGCAGTAATCATTGGAGAAAATAAATTTTCATAATAATTAAAACTAACGACACCCGAAGAAATATCAGCAGTTTTTTCTCCATCTACAGATTCAATAATAAATTTTTCGTATAATGATTTGTCTATTGCTGCCATTACGTGTACTTAAGTGTTGATAAGCTTTGAAGTTTCATTAGTGTTTGTTCAAGTTGAACTTCTTTTTGAATGTTGAATCTCTTACCGCTTGAACCAGCACTAGCCATCATCGATGATCCAGATGATTGTGTTGGTTTTTCAACTATAAAAACAGTATTTCCCTTTTTCTTTCTCTTACTCCTTACTGAAGTTGGTTTATTTTTTCTTACAGTTTTCATATTTTTTTCAGAACCTTTTAAATTTTCAATTTGTTCTTTTTGTTCTCCTATAAAAGAATTAAAATCAGATGCTAAATTTCCTTGAATATTTTCAACGGTCTTTTTTGTATCAGAAAAATTTGAAGTATTAATTAGGGATGGACCTGCAATAACTTCAGGTATTTCTGTTTTAGTTCCCTTAACTTTATTTGAAACTTCTTTGTCAAGTATTTTTTTTGTATCAACTCCAGATGTGTCAAGATTTTTTTCAACTGCTTTTTTAATATCCTCTTCAGGTGGTTTCACCTCCATTTCTGGCATCTCATCTGTTTTAGGAAGTGGTTTTATATTTTTTGTTGGATCTATCTGTTCATTTTCATTTGAATCTGATTTTTTAATATCAGAACTCAATTTATCAACATTAAAAGATATAGTTTTTTGTTGAGCTTCAATACCTTCCTCTTCACTTTGATCATTCTGTTGATTATTTGTATTTTTGTCTTCATTATTTTCATTATTTTCTTCTTTATATTCCTCTTCCAATTTCTCCATCTCATCACCAAAACTGGTGTAATCATTTGATGTCTGAACTAACTGTTGATCTAATTTTGCTAATCCTCCTGACGCTCTGTTTATATTCTCTTCAATACCTTGTTTATTTTTCTGAAAATCAAACGTAGGTATTTTTGATAAAGCATCAGATATTACTTGCCCTATTCCTACAACTATATTTTTTATAGTGTTTATAAAAGCACCTAAAATACTTGTAACTCTTCTTATTAATTTAATTACTCCAGATAAAGCTGCTATAATTTTGGGTAAGTTGGTAATTGCCCATCCAATTAATAATATTCCAACAAAATCTAATAATCTTCCTAAGAATCCTCTCGTACTTTTAGTAAGGATGCTCCCTTTTTGTTTTGCTGGACCTTGTAATGACGCTGCCTCTATCTCATCCTCTCTTGCTTTTCTTCTTACATTCTCTCGTCTTATTCTAAAAAAATTATTATCTTTAGATATGAGTGATTTTTTAAATAAATTTGATTCTTTTGTATTTTTAACTATCTCAGCAGCATTCTTTTTTACTTGCTCTAATCCCTTATTAAATTTTTGTACAGTATTTCTAATCGAATTTATACTAATCGATGATTTAAGTAGTGCGTCTCTTCTTGCTTTTAATGACATCAGGCAAAGGCTCCAAACGTAGAAACAGCAAAGCTAGTATGAATATTATTATTATCAAAAGCTATGAATGGAATTTTACTAGATGGTTCCTCCACCTGCCCTGAAGGAGCAGCACCACCTCCTCCACTATCACCACCTACTATTGGTATATTCACCACCGATGGTTGACCTTCTTCTACGTTTGATATATTTTCAGCAACATTCAATTCCTTCTTAGAATTAACAGGAGTAATAGAATCAGATTGATTTGCATTTGAAGCAATCATACTATTATCAACTGTACTAGATTCAGTATTCATTCCAAATGCTAACGTTGATGACTCTGCTTCCACCGCTGACACTTCTGTTTCAGTTTTTTCTTCTTTTTTACCACCAAAACCAGGTATTTTTATTTTTGAGAATAAATTCTTACCTATTCCAAATGGTATCGCACTTAATATTAACTTTATAATTCCAGCTGCAATTGCACCTAAACCTAAAAATGCAGCAATTTTGCCAGCAGCAAATATTACAAGTGGAGCAGCAATCGCAGCAACTATAATACCACCAAGATTATTTTTGATTGCCTCAAGGGGATTTTCACCACCAACAAATATATCAAACAAAGTACTTACAGCAAAAGTACTTTTTACACCACCAAATATTTTTCTAAATGGACCGAATGCTTTTTGTAGTAGTCCTGATTTTGCAGCACCAGGAACAGGGACAGAAGCAGATGGTTTCTTACCAAATGCTTCAGCTAATTTTTTGAATTGTTTTTCAAAAAAGGAATACACAGGTCCTATTAGAGGGAGAGATGCTATTGCACCACCCAGTCCTAACGCTGTCCCACCACCTATTCCCAATGATACTCCTTTCATACCAACTCTTCCTAATACCTTCCCAACTTGTCCAGTCAGTAAATTTATTATTGCTGAAAAGGGTCTTCTCAATATATTATTAAAACCAAATCTAAAAGCTCTTGAAGCTAAGAGTGCTGTTAACCCAAATACTTTCTTTAATCCAACTGTAAGAGCTGTAAATGTTGCTCCAATAACAATCAGACCTGTAGTTAATTTACCTTTTAACTTATTCAGTAATTCTACATTTCCATCTGCATTAGCGTTTATCATATCAATGATGGTGTTTGTCAACCATCCTCCTGCTAATATAAAAAAGAAATTAGTGAGTCTTGATAATATTCCTTGAGTCTTTGCTGCTATTCTACGAACAGGAGTAAGTAATGCAAATTGAATTCTCTTCTCTATATCACTTTCTTTTCCCTCTCTTAATCCTTGCTCTGCTAATATTCTTTCTCTATTTTGCTTCGCTGCTTCTCTCTGTCTTGCTAATGAATCACTAATTCCTAAATTATCTTTTATACTATTCAATGAAAAGTTTAAGGAACTTATACCTACTGAAATATTTCGTAATTGTTGTGATACTGTTGTTAAAGTTAAAGAATTTTGGTTAAGTAAATTTGTTGTCTGTGGATCAGGTTGAACTGGTGGTGGAACAGCACGACCAGTAAAGATACTGGAAGAAACACTTCTTCTAATACCTCTAAGTCCACCCGCTATTGGTGATGATAAACCTTGTTCCTCATCCATTTGCTTCTTGTTGTGCCTTTAGATTTTCCTCTTCAACATGTTGTTGTAATAATGATACGTAAATTTCCCTTTCCCAAGGAATCATATTTTCAAGCTCAGTCAAACTATATTTATGGTGCTGCATCAATGCAAAATTCAATTTATAGTATGACTCAAGATCTTCGTGTGCCA
>CENK01003773.1_pt1 | contig 19774 bp, 17 predicted proteins | sample 530191 | NCBI WGS metagenome assembly CENK01 (sample SAMEA2619686, study PRJEB7988) | marine metagenome | biome: marine biome (ENVO:00000447); feature: deep chlorophyll maximum layer (ENVO:xxxxxxxx); material: "saline water (ENVO:00002010), including plankton (ENVO:xxxxxxxx)" | depth 60 m | reverse complement strand
CGAACAAGAAAATAATTGTCGGGACAACGCAAAAACCCTGCCTCGCCTGTTGGGTCTACAATATTCCAACAGTTTGGTTTGTCAACTGTGTAAGCAGGTCGCTTACTAACTGTCCAATCAATCTGGGCAGCTTTTAACATTTGGTCGGGCGACATATTGTCGTCAACCTTTTTGCCTAGACCATGCCAAGGAACTTGTCCTGCATAAGCCATCGTTTCTACTTCATGTGCCATTTAAATACTCCTTTCTCGAGTTAATGTGTTGGCATTGTTACGACAGGTAAGCTGTCGTATGTTTTAAACGGTATGTCGATCCACGCATCAGAGTCTGCTGTTAATAATAAACGAACACGCATCTCCACATCGTTGTGTGGCATTGTCCATACAATCGGGTACTTATTGTCTTCATCAAGCTCTGATAAATACTTTGGTTCAAGCGTACGATTACGATTAGTGCGAATCGCAGTTTTATTAGCCTTTACCAAAAGGTCTTTGGTGAAATATTTTACCTGCATTTTATCCCTTTCTATGTTTTTAATGCTACACCATAATACACGCAGTGTTAGTCTTGATAAGCGTTTATTTATCTTGTTTGTTCAGTAGGGCAACGCATATCCTTGACTATACATAGGATGTATCAAATGTATATTATTTATGGCTCTGGTAAGTCCAACATAAAATACTCTTGTTTCATCTTCTTCATAGGTATGTATTTTACGCCACATTGAGTATGGTCGTTTCATTGTATCAGTTAATAGCATTACGTTAGTTGCTTGAGCACCTTTAGCTGAATGAATAGTAGAGATTCGTAGTCGAGGTGTTTCGGTCAAACTTTCACCTTTTCGTAAACAAGCTTTTATATACGTCTTATCTCTTTGATTTATTTTGCCTAGCCCGATATCCCATGGATGGTTGTGCAACAAACCGTGATTGTTTTGTAACTCTTGCAAACTGTAGAAAGAACCTTCCTCACCATCGGGCATAGTTTTGCAGCCATACTTTACTTGACTGTTTAGCATCATGTGTTTGTACACGAGCAAGACTTGTTCTTTACTGAGCTTGTTGCCTTCTCGTAAATATTCCCATAATCTGACTGCTTCTAAAACCTTACTGTCAATACTTTTAGATCCATTGTAGATATATAAATGTCCTCGCCTTCTTACTTCTTCCTCTATTTGTTGAGCTCCTCGGGTAGTTCTACTTAGTAGTAACCAGTCACCTTCTGATAAACTCACCTCTTCAGAATGGCGATGCCAAGTTATATTACCTTCTTCTTGTCTTGGTTCAAACTCTTTTTCCCTGCGTCCCACTATTGTTTTGATTACATTGTGGCTGAGTGTATGGTGCGAAGAAGGAATACGATAACTTTTATTTAGTAATGTCACATCACCTTCAAGACCTACAAAGTAATTTACATCTGCTCCTGCCCAACGGTAAATAGCTTGGTCATCATCCCCTGCTACATAACATATCTTGCTTTTTTGTTCTAACTGTCTTACCATTTCCCACTGCAAAGGTGACAGGTCTTGGGCTTCATCTATAAATACTACTTCTAATTTAGGGCAAAGGTCACGCTCTACAAAAGCCTCTAACATTCCGGTATAATCATATAGCCCATAAGAGTTTTTCCAATGCTCTATACCTCTGTTTACATAATCAACCCTAGCCCAATCTGTTTTCAAAGGCACAATACTGTCATTGTAAATCTTGCGTAATGGTTGGCGTAGTATACGAGCAATATTAATAATTTCAAGGAATTTGTCACCATAGCCAAAGTCTTTGTATGGTCCTTGTTCTACATTACCTCCTCCATAAAACTTTCCTATCTTTAACCAATCAGCTATTTCTTGGTACTTATCTGGTGTAATCACTTGTGAATGGGTCAAACCTGCTTGCAAAAAAGCTAGACTATGTAGAGTTCTAAAGTAAGGTAACTCTTTTTTAGATATATTAAACTTGGTACAAGCTCTTTCTATAGCTTCCTGTGCTGCTCTTCTTGTAAAAGCAAAGTACCCTATACGGTCTGGCGGTACACCAGAGGCAAGGTATTGTTCAACTAAGTTAAGAAGTTTAGTTGTCTTGCCTGTTCCTGGAGGTCCGAGCACGATGTGCATTATATTATATCATTTTCAACAGGTAGTTGAGGCAAGGCCATTTCTGAGTCATCTGTTTCAAAATAGTTTTGTGGCAGTGACCAAACATGGATACCTTTCCCCCTTACTCTCCAAAACATTTTTTCTGCTTGTAAGTCCTGTAATCTTAAAGTTATTTTGTTAGAAGTATAGTGGTTAAAATCGTTTACAGATAAATGTTTCTTTAAATCTTTTATTTGAAAGTATACCCTTGTTTCTGCCCAGACCGCAACACCTTGCAGAATATCTTCACGCTCTTCACCTTTAGCTCTTTCCGCAGCGAAAGCATGAAGTAAATCTTCAAACTCACCTTTGAACGTAGCATCAGGCGGTACTTCCACAATAGTCAAATTATCTAACAACAGTTGTATGCGTGTCTGCCATGCACGTTGATTAACTATAACAGGGAACTTATTTATTTGTGACACACACTCTTTTTGAAACTGTGCTTGACTGGTTAAACCATTGGTACTAAGCTCTAATCGTTCGCCATCTACATTAAGAATCCAGATAGGGGGGTCACCGTCAATTTTAGTAAGGCTAGACATATCATTGCCTATGCCACTTGGTCCTACGCCATGCTTCCTTGTTTTACATAACTCTTTATCACAAAAAGGTTTTATGGGTTGGTCTTCACATTTATAAAAGTAATCTTTCTTTTTTAATTGTCTGATTGTATTGCCTACCTCACCATGACTTAGCGGTGGGCTGAGGTAATCCACATTGTAGCGTTGGACTAACTGCTCCCAATTATCTTCATCAAACATTCTGGCATATACACCAAGATTAAATAGAGCATTGTTTCGAGAACCCTCGCCAAATCCTTTACTGCATAAGTGCTGTAAACAAGGTGGTCCTTCTTCTAATACTCCCTCTTTTGTACCAAACCCCATATTAAGTTTACGAAACTGATTTGGAGTTATAATATAATCTTTACAGTATTCTATAAACTCTTCTGGCGTTAGTGTTTCTGCATTTTGGTCAAACGCATACCGAGTAGATTTAGATCCACTGAAGTAAGGCATATTAAGAAAGTTGCCCGTATCGCCCCTATCTAGCAATATTGTTGTTTGTTTTGGGAATATTTCACTCCCTGCAAAACCAAGAGCTGCACTTAGCTCGGTTAATCTGCGCTGCATATCTTCAGCTTCTACAGGCTCACTTAAAAATATCCATACATGAGCTCCACCGCTTTTAGTCCTGCCCACTACAGCAGGGATTTTATTTTTAGCTAATGTTTTGATTAAATCTTTATGACTAACACTGTATTCATCAATATCTATCGCACCCCAATGGCAAGTATTATCACTTTTAATTGGTATGATTCCAAGACCTGTGCCACCTTTTAAATGGTCTTCCCACATAGCTATCGTTGTAGGTTCACGAATAACTTTTGCTGTGCCTTGTTTCTTTCCGTCTGTTTCTCTATTACTCTTTACAACATATGTGCCATGAGCAATATCGCTGCCTTTAAATAAATCGTAAAAATCTTGTGCAAGTGACATGGCTACCTCCTAATTAGTGTAGACCATCTCCCTAACCCCTATGATATAGGTTCTACCCACATAAGTGAAAAGAAAATGGTCTACGCAGTATGGGGTCATGACTCCCCATAACTGTTCTTTTACATGATGTCTTGGTTGCCATCACTTGTATTAGGGGTTACGTTTTTAGCCTCTTCAGGGGCTTCTTCTTTTACCTTTACCTCACCTGCCTCTACAGATTTTGCAAAACCAACTGCTGATTCAAAGATATCTTTATCAGCAGGAACAGAAAGATTTAATGCACGTTCACGGCTAATATCCCAACCAAACCAGTTACCTTTATCATTTTTCTCTGGTGTAGTTTTTACAGTATATACTTGTGACATGAGAGGCAGAACATAAATACCGTTTTTACCTTTAGCTGTCATAGATTGCGCTTGTGTCAACCACTTCCTGCCCTTTTTAAGTTGTGTAGATGACATAGTCATAAGCACACGCTGAGCACCAAATGTAGGGTGTAACATCAACACAAAAAACTGCGATGTGTTGGTTAATAGATTGCCATTTGGCAACATATCTTGCCCTCTTTCATTTTGGGTTGTTGTATCCTTAATAGGATCATCAGGTAAGTAAGAGCCAACGTACCCACCACCTTGTTCACGTTGTTTCCATTCAACAAAACGTCTGTTGTAATGGCATGGCACAACTTGAATGCCTTGTTCACCATTATACACTTCGTTCAATACTGTATTGAACATCATACCTGCTTCTGCTCCAGGAACATAAGCACCATCTTGTTTATTAACTTGTGGCGAAAGCTGTGCAAGAATCCTAAGGAATGGTATTGAAAGGTCTTCTGCACCTACCTCACCAAATCCTGTGCCACTGTATTCTTCCATACCCTCGTAGGAAACTACGTTTGAGCTTTTAGTCTTAGTTAGTTCTTTAGTATCTGACATATTTTACCCTTTCTTTGGAGTAGTAATTTTTGCTTTTTCTCCGATGTAACCACCGAACAGTTCATCTGGTATCGAAATACCGTTTTCAGTAGACTCTTTGTACCAAGCCTTTAATGACATAGGTTCTACCCATTTCCTACTATTGACGGGCATACCTCTTTCTGTCAATTCTTCTGCAAACTTATTTGCTTGTTCTTCTTGTCCGCGAACAAAGTTTGTAGCTACTTGGTTCTTTATAAGGTCACCGAAGCCATTGTCCAGTAACCATGTAAACGATTCGTCTGCTTTATCTTTTGGTATAGAAGCACTGTAGAATTTGCTTATTTTAATTTCTGAGCCATCTTCCAAACCAATTTTAGTCATATTATATTCAGCCATCGCAGCAGGTAATTGTTCCTCTGCTACTTCTTTTAAACTTCTTTTAGTTTCTTTCACCTCCTCTTCTAAAGCTTTCACACGCTCTTCCAATGTTAATTGCAAACGAGCAAGCTTACTTACTCTACTCATGCCATCTTCATTTATTGCACTGAACTGTTCTGCGACAGATTCAAAGTCGCTACTCATTTGTCACCTCCTGGTCTATAATTTAGGTCTGCGGTTAAGGGAAAATACTTTCCATCTTGCCTATCCCATTTTAACATTTTGAATTTACCCCTGTTTGCTCTTGCTGCGAGGCAAGCACATAACGCAATAACAACAGGGTCTCCTGCTAAAATAAGGTAGTCCTCATCAGAAAACTTACTGAGCTTTCTGTTAATTTGTCTAATAATAGGTTGTGTAGAATAACTTGCTTGCTCTCCTGCAGGTACAAGTATTTCTACATCACCGAAGCTAGTGGCATCTGTAATGTCACGGCCTCGCATTTCTTGGGTAATATAAACTGTCATGTCTTTCTCCACATGGGTATATTTTACTTTACTTTATATAGTGTAAAAACAAAAGCAGTAACTTATCCTTTACTATCTCCACTATCTTGTAGGGGTTTTTACTTTTACTAATAGGCACTAAAATTAAAGGAATGACCAATAAAATAAAGTCCAATTTAATCGCGCGGACACGAAACTTGAAGATATTGTATATCGTATATTATAAAATGTTAAAAACGTAAAACAATCCTATCGGTCTTTTACCTCTATAAAACAAACCAGATAAAATAACGGTTGTCTACTATATAGCGGTATAATAGAATTAACGTACCCAATAGAAAGAGGGCAAATGCGATACAAGTTTAAATTCAAGCCGTACGAGCACCAACTCGAAGCGTTAGAAAAATCTTGGACTAAAGAGTATTATGCTCTTTTTATGGATATGGGTACAGGTAAATCTAAAGTTCTTATAGATAATATTGCTATGCTGTATGACAAAGGCGAAATAGATTCTGCATTGATTATTGCACCAAAAGGTGTGTATAGAAACTGGGAACGTAAAGAGCTACCAACCCATTTGCCCGATCATGTAAAAGCGAACATTGTTACATGGTCACCTGAAAAAACAAAAAAGAAACAAGAAGAATTAAACACGTTAAATAAAATAACGGATGACCTACAAATATTCCTTATGAATGTAGAGGCGTTGTCAACTAAACGTGGGGTTGAGGTTGCTGATAAGTTTTTACTCTGCCATAGGGCAATGCTTGCTGTAGATGAAAGCACTACTATAAAATCACGAACAGCGAATCGTACAAAGAGTATAATAAAACTTGGCAAAAACGCGCCTTATCGTAGGATTCTTACAGGGTCTCCTGTAACTAAATCACCACTTGATTTATACACACAATGTGATTTTTTAGAAAACAATGTATTAGGACATACCTCTTTTTGGACATTTCAAAACCGTTATGCTAAAATGGTACGGAAAAATATGGGAGCTCATTCTTTCAACCAAATTGTAGGATATCAAAACCTAAGTGAACTAAATGAATTAATAGAAGAATTTAGTTTTAGAGTACGCAAAGAAGACTGTTTAGACTTACCTGACAAAGTATATACTAAACGGTCAGTAGAGTTAACACCTGAGCAACGTAAATTATACGACCAATTAAAACGAAATGCACTCGCGATTATTGAAAACGAAGGCATGGTTTCTGCCTCTACTATCTTAACTCAACTATTAAGGTTGCAACAAGTTTGCTCTGGTTTTGCAAAGCTAGAAGATGGGCGAATGATCAAAGTTCCAAGTAACAAGCTAACTGAGCTTATGTCTGTATTAGAAGAAACAGATGGTAAAGTAATTATATGGGGAAACTTTACCCATGACCTTGAAATTATAGGCGAAGCTCTTGCCAAGCAGTATGGTGCTGAATCTGTAGAATTGTTTTATGGTGGAACTCCAGGAGAAGAAAGGCAGTTAATTGTTGAAAGGTTTCAAGATAAAGACGATCCTCTGAGGTTTTTCGTTGGGCAACCACGCACAGGTGGCTACGGTCTGACTCTGACAGAAGCAAAAACAGTGATCTATTACAGCAATGGATACGATTTAGAAGTTAGATTGCAAAGTGAAGATAGAGCTCATCGCATAGGTCAAGTAAACAAAGTTACCTATATTGATATTATTGCAGATAAAACAAGTGATGAAAAAATACTTAGAGCGTTGCGTAATAAAATAGACATTAGCTCACAAGTATTAGCTGAAGGTTACAAAGATTGGATAATATAACTATGTGCTCGTAACTTCTAAACAAGCTACTTTCATTGAGTTATGTGTTACCAGTATTTTTGCTTTTTCTGCTTGAGCCAAACACTCTTCTTTATCAGAGTATGTGCCGATTTGATAATAATGCAAATTATCTGTATTTATAAAGTGTAGAAAAATTAAAACATAAATCATTTAAAATAATCCTTTATATCTAGCCAACCCATATAATGTAGATAACCGATAGCTCCAACAAATGTGAATATGAGTAATACGATTATACCCACTACAGTAACCATGAACTCTTGTTTTTGTATAGCGTCACGCCTTGCTTGAGCTTCAGCTTCGCGTTTTTCTGCTAAAACTTCTTTTCTGATTTTTAAAAGCTCTAACCATTTTGATCTTCCGTAAGTCTGTGTGATCCACTCTTGGAGTTCAGCTTCTGCTTCTGCTGCTTGTCTAATTTTCGCCCAACGATCCAACGCCGTAGCATTGGTGCTTTTGCTTGATATACCTTTTTTCTGTAATTTTTTCTTAGCTTGGTCAGTTGCGTCAAAAAATTGTCCGATCTGCTTACTTAGACCTGCGACAGTTTTACCTGCGGCAAGACCTGTTTTCAGTCCTGCTAAAATTGTTAAGGGATCCATACTTACATCCCATCAGAATTTATAGGGCGTCTTGTCAGGTATTCCATTGTGTTTTCTAGAGTTTTTATTCTAGCTTGTAGCTTGACGATCTGATTAAACTGTAACAGAAAGCCCTCTTGCGTTTCATAAACTTCCTCAAACTCTTCATAGATTTCGTCAATAGTTTCGCCACCATCCTCTTCAACTTCTATGATGTAATCTATAATTTCATCTATTCGCTCTTTGTTTTCTTCAACATCTCTCATAAGATTGGTGCGATCAGTTGCATTATTCTCTACCGTTAAAACATTTACCGTTTCTTCAAGGTTTGCTATCGTACTAGCTTGTTGTGCTGTCCACCATATAAAACCACCAATCTGGGCGATTACAACCCCGACTACAGCAATACTTACTTTTGGTAATTTATCAGCCATTAGTTTCTCATCAATTAAGTTAGAGACATAATTCCTTGTTTAGCATTTTGTCGTTTTTCTATAGCAGCAAGCGTTGGATCAAAAGGGAAAAGATCAGTAGCTGAAGCTGTTTGAGTATTTGTTTGTTGCGTATTTACTACAGGTGCAGGAGGCAAAGTGTTGCTTCCATACTGTTCTCCTGTTTCTTGGTCAAACAAAAACGGATTAGTTTTATCATACGGTTTAGGCAAATTCACTGGCGGTAATTCAGATTTCTCAGGTAACTCAAAAGCTTTAGGGAACTCTATCATAATATCTTCTGCAGGACTTTCTTTACCTATTGATTCTCGTACGGTGGGTAAAACTCCTATATTAAATAAAATAGAGTTTATAGCTCTATTCGTTTCTGGGGTAATACTAAAATCTTGTGGTCCTTCTTTAACTAATAACTTTGCTACCTCAGGATTAAACATCATCTCTTTAAATAAAGCATCTGCTCGAGCTGCTGACCTTGCAGATAATCCTCTTGTTATAAAGTAAGCTGCTGCTGCTTTTGACCCAATCCTACCTTCTTGTAAGGCAACGAAACGTGTAGAAGCTCCTGCTACACTTGTACCAAGTTTAGAAGCAAACCTAGACATTAAGTCTTCAGATTTCATTCCTGCTCCTGCCACCATAGGAGTTGCGAAAACTCGTTCAGCGGCATCTGCAACTAAATACATATTATCTATATGTGTTTTATCAAATATCGCATTGAGTGATCTTTCATTATTAACAAGAAACTTTTTAAAATCAAGCGGATTATCTAAAGCACTAGGACTATTACCCAATGCTTTCTGCATAACTGCTGCTCTAAATGCTTCTAATACTTCTGGATCTTTACCTATTTTTGTTTTAACTTCACGAGCTAATCTAGGGCTTTTTAAAATATCATTTATAAGTTTTTCAGGATCTTCTACTTTCATAGCTCTAGCTACGGCAGAATACATGGCATTCTGATTAACTATTTTTTTACGAGTATCTAAAGTAGCTGCTCTTGAAGTTAATTGATTTACTAAATTCTGAGTATCAGAAAGTTCATCAAACAAACCAAGCTCTGCCAAAGTTTCTCTATTATTATTCATATATCTGTTAATAGCATTTGGTTTAAATTCACCACCAACTACACCCACTGATCTAATCTCATCTAAAACAGCAGCTCGCACATTGCTTAATTGAGTTGCATTATCACCAAACAAAGTCATAAATTGTTTTGCAGTATTGCTATCTTTTAAAAAAGCTTTTGCTACTTGCTCATCAGCTAAATAGTAAACAGGTCTATCACCAGTTCCCCCTCTACCTTTAGCTAAGATTTTTATTACCTGACTCGTTTCAAAAGGACGTATTACTGTTTGATCGTAATAGTTTTGAAACTCTTTAAATTTTGTATTAGTTCTACCAAATGCTTCACCTAAATCGTCTAATGTTTTTGCAAGGATAGCTAAAGTTCTTTGATCTGATTTATTATTAGTCGCAAAAGCTTTCCCTATTTGTGAGCTTACTTGGTCTCTAAACATTTTCCAATCTTGGAAAGATATTTTCTTTAAATCACTTTCAATAAAATTTTTAACTGTGCTGTTTAATCCTTGATAACTAAGTGCCTCTTCACCTGCTCTTGAAGTTACTGCATTACGAACAGTTGTTTTAGCTGCCTCAAGAGCATCCATAGAGGCTACTTGATCTGCATTATTTATATTTAAATTTTTAGCTAGAGCTTCTGCCGATTCTTTAGCTTGTGTATGAGCGGCTGTAACAATTTGTCTTATTTCTTGACCTGCTTCTGATCTATTACTTATTTGAGGATAAACTCCTGTATCAGCATCTGTTAAAATAGAAATCTTGGTTGATAACTCTTGTTCACCTTTGTTTATTCTGCCTAATGTTAATACATACTTTTGTTTAGCTGCATCATACACAACTAAAGGGGCATCATCGATAGCATTCCCTGTAAATTTTTGAGTTATAAAATTAGACATAGCGTTGAGTATATTTTCTTTTCTCGCTAAGTTTTTTCTTGTAAACTCAGGTGTGGCTGATTGTTCTATCGCTGCTTGTGTTTTTAAAGTAGGCGCATCTAAAGTAGCTTCTGCAGGACTAATAACAATACGCTCGTCAGTATACGGCTGTAAGTTTGTTTCAATTTCAATAGCTCTTTTTATATTAGCTTCATTACCAACAGCCGCCTCTTGTAATTGTTTATCTACAATCGCTTGAGCTTCTTCTCCTCGTCTGCCTGATCCTGGTTCAACCTTACCTGACTCAACTCTTACATTGTCAATAATATCTCCACCCTTGCTAACTGTTTTTTTCAAAGCCCAACCGACTGGAGTAACGACACCTTTTTTAACACCATAATAAATAGCAGGTCCTCCAAAAGGTAATAACCCACCGAGTCCTGTTTGTGTGCCAAATAAATCTTCTTCTGCTTGTATACCCAAACCAGAAACACCACCTAATCCTGTTTCAACGGCAACTGCTGTTCCAGGAGTAGTAACGAAAGGTTTAGTTACAACATCCATAACTCTATCTTTTACTCCCTTATAAACCTGAGGAAGTTTTTGAGCAGTTTTAGCATATGCACTAGCCAATCCTGCAAAAGGCAACGCTATAGCACCTCCTTGACCTACTGCGCGTCCATAACGGTCATAAAAAGGATCTTGTTCTGAAGTTCCTACATAGCCATCTACACCATAAGATAAAATGTAGGGGATTAATATTCTTTGTGATTCAAAATCATCTGAGTTAAATATTCGCAACAATATATCTTTATCTATTTCAGAACCAGTCGCAGCATTATATCCTGAAGTAATAGCATTAATAGCTGCATCAGGTAACGCAGCTAGTGAGCTATTAAACCCTTTTGCTATTGATCTTAATGGATCTAACACAGTTTCTATGGGATCCATAATTCTTCCAAATACACTGTCGTCTATTTTTTCATAGAGGTCTTTACCTGCGCCCTCTTCAACAACACCAGTAATACGACTTGGTTGTTTTTGAACCATGCCACCAAGAGTTTCTACCTCTTCCATTTGGATATCTGCACTAGGTAATCGTGTTGCAGCATCTACTTCAGATGGTTTGCTTATAATCCCAAGGTTTTTAATATCTTCTTCAGTTAGTCCTGCCATGTTATCACCTTGTTAGGTTTATCATTCTATTTGCTTTGATAAGAATATTCCCTTTGTAAGAACCATCTGGTTTTTTGTATATTGATTCTTTGTTAGGAAGAGTGCTATCTCTCATAACATACTCTAATTGTGGTCCTGTTATACTTACATTAATTTCTGATAAATCAACAGGATTTGTAGCATCACTTGCTATCATAGTTAAATAATCAAACTCTGAAGTTGGTCCTGCAGGAAGAGCAGGGTCATAAAATTTAAATGGATCATCTGCTTGTCCTGATGGAGGAAGCGTAATCTCTAGCCGAGGCGTATTTGAAGTATCTAATCTATGACGTTCATTTGCTAATCTGTTTTGAATGTTAACTAAAAAGCCTTGTAACTCTACCATAGATGCTTCAGGATCTTTAAAGAAAGAAAGTTTAGGAACTAATTGTGCAATGATCTCTTGTTCTGCGACAGCATATCGGTCACTAAGAGCTAAAGAAGTTTGTATCGTTCTTTCAAATAAAGCTAACGCTTCCCGTCCTTCAACTGTTTTAAAGTGTTGAGATAATTCTTTTAATGCCCCTTCAGGAAGGAAAGCAGCAACATTATTAGTAGAGATAGCTTTTAGTGTAGCTATAGGTCCGATAGTATCAGGTAATGACTCTAATAATTTTTGACCTGCATCTAAAACAACAACGTGAGAAGCTACGTTTTTGTGAATTCTTGCTATGTCCTCAGCACGTAAAGAAGTTTCAGGTATACCGATAGGATCTAACTCATGTACAAGAGGATTACCGCCTTGATAAATTCTATCTCCTGCATCATTTGTAGTAAATTCTGCTTGCCTTAATTGATAAGCAGGGTCAGATATCTTAGTAGATATAAAAATAGGTTTCCCAAATTGATCTACTGATGGTCTTACAACTTCAGAAATATAACTAAACGCTTGTCCGTTTGGCGGTTTCACTGTTGTGAATATTCTTCCAACCCCATCTGGTTGATCAGAAACTTTTACTATATTATTTTTCGCCCCAACAATACTACCTTTAGGTGGTCTTACTGCGTTTTCGTATCCACCATCTGGAGTTAAATAGTATCCTTCGTCTGGAACAAATACACCTTCAACTTGCGCCCAACCATCAGGTGAGGTTTCGCTAGGAATAGTAAATGTTGTTTTCTGTGCTTTCGACCAATCTGTTTTACCTGCATTAACTGCTGCTATATGATCTGACTTAGAAACTTCTCTAAATCCTTTTGGTATAGGGAGTAACTTTAATGGGTTATTTTCATCTATAGCCATTAAACCTTGACCGCCTGGATCTTCAACTACTCTTACTGATGTATAATTACCTGAGGCATCTGTTCCAGCGAATATTTTTTCATCTTTTCCTGCCCAAATCATCTGAGCATTAAATGCTGTCAATTTTTCTTTATTTACCTGCTCTGCCATTGTTTGTGCATCAGCGATACCTAATTCTATCCCTGCATTTATAGCAGAATTTGTTGCTGCCATGTTTGATTGACTATTAGCTGCTGATGTTTTTACAGCATCAAGAGCTAAATTGAGATTCGTAGTCCGTTCTTCACGTTCCTCGGCTGCTGCTGTACTGTAAGCGAATTCTTTTTGTTGGCGATCTAAAGCTGCTTTTTGAGCAGCTATTTTAGACATATCACTAGCTACCGTAGGTACATTAGCTGTGAGGGCTTGTAGTAAAGATCCTGGACTTTGAGCAACTCCTGCTCCAAATTTAGCTAGTGCTAAAGAGCCTTGTGTTTCCAAATCTTTTTGATCTTGGTCGCCAAAAAGTGCTTGTTGTTCTGCAAGTATTTCTTCTTGGCTTCTTGGCTCAATCATAAAGGGTTGTAAAAATTTATTTTGGTTTTCCATAATTTGAGCTGTATCAGTAGGGGCTTTTTTATACCCAAGTTCTGTTTGAGCATCCATATATGTTTTAGCAATATTTGTAATATCGTCAACTTTATAATCAGGCCTTTCAAGCTGAGGAAATGGAAACGTCCTATAAGAAGGAGTCATTGTACCTGTTAGTATTTCTGGAGCATGATAACCCCCATGTGCAAAATTAACTGGTGTTTCGCCCATAGCTATACGCATTGACGCCTCATCCGATCCTGGAGCTTGGATTGGAGAGGCGTTATTAAAATTTACAGTGGACTGCCGACCTCCTGCCATTGGAGCATCTGCAATGCCTCCAGGAGCTGCGTCGCTCGCTTGGGCTTGCACCATTTCAAGGATTTGAAAGTATGGTTGCATGACCGCTAATACTGATTCAGGAGTTTTCTTAGCATCTTTTTGACCAACTAACTCTGCCAGTTCACTTACTCTAGCTTTTATAGGTTGTTCATCACCCCTTATGGAGTTTATAACTTCCTCCATATTCTCTGCTGCGTCTACTTTTTCGTACAAATTTTCAACAGTATTTTCAAACTGTTTCATACCTTGTTGAATTATTGGGTCGTTATTTTCTGGCACTAGTCCAGAGGTAATGCCTGTCCCTACTGCATTAGGCGCAGAGGCAGACATACCTTGAGCAACCATAGGTCGCTGTGCAAATTCTACCATTTATATTATCCCTACGTTTTGTGCTGCGTTTGCTATTCCTAACCCACCGATTCCTGCACCAACTACCTGATTTAACATAGAAGGTCGGGGAGCTGTACTTTGAGTAATACTCGAAGATGTAGATGGTGCGCCTTGTAAAATATCGCTATAAAAACCAAGTTTTTGATAAGGTTGATATACGTTTTGTAAATCATATTGTTGCTGTGCATCAAAAGCTGCTTGATCAAGAACTTGTTGTTGCGCTCCTAGTTTAGCAAGAGCATCTACATCTGCCATTTGCATTTGTTGCCCTAATTGACCTAATCCTGCCGTAGTTTGCCCTAATGCAGCTAATGTTTTAGCTTGATCTAAAGTTTGTCCTGTTTGAGCTTGCCCTAGTTGAGCACCTTGTAAAGCAAGTTGTCCTAATTGACCTGCTGCCTGACCAGTCATATCAGCACCCATGAGTCCTAATTTAGCAGCAGCTTCTTGTCCTGCAAGACCCATTTGTCCAAACTGCGCCCCTAACTGACCACCTGCTTGACCTAATTGACCAAACATACCTGCTGCTTGCTGTTGTCTTTTTAAAGCAGCTTCTTGAGCAGCCATTGATTGTTGTATAGCTTGTCCAAAACCTTGAGATCTTAACGCTGCTGCTGTTTTAGCTTGTTGTTCTAATATATTTCTACCACGCTCAGAATCTACAATGCCTGAACGAGAACCACCAAATGCTCCTGCCCCAACTGCTCTGGCTGCATCTGTTTGACCTGCAATATCACCTGCTCTTTGCACATCGGCTAATGCTTGTTGTACCACTGCATCTTCATAAGGATCCATAAACGCCTGTGCAGAAGTAGGGTCATATTGAGCTTCTGTTCCTGCTAACTGTGCTTGACCAAGTGCTGCAGATCCTAGTCCAAATTGAAGAAAAGGTTGGTTTGCAGCTAATTGATCTTGTATTCCTTGCATTCCTCCAACAGCGGCTTGTTGCCCCATTTGAGCTCCAAGAGCTGTTCCTAGCATAGCCTCTTGTTGAGCAGGGGTAAAAGCTTGCATAGCTGCTTCCCCTTGTTGACCTGCAAGTTGAGCTGCTGTACCTGCACCTGTAACAAAATCACTACCAGAAGTTAAAAAAGGTTGAAATGACCCTACCCCTTGCTGTGCAAGTTGTTGCGCTTGTGTAGTCATTGGGTCTGCATCAACCGTAGTGGGTTCAGGAAGTGTTACTCCCTTTTCAATAAGCTCTTGAGCTTTTTGCATCAACCCTAGCTTGTATGCTTCTACAGCAGGGGATTCTTGTTGTTGGATAATTTGTGTTTCTGTAGCCATATTACGCAGTCCTCTCAAAAGAACGCATCATTTCATACATTCGTTTAGCCCCTTTTTGACGGTCGCCACCTCCTGCTCCTCTTACGGCACGAGCATTCATAACAAATTCACCATCACTTAACATTGCAGGTACTGAATCACTGGTCGGTGTTCCAGGACCCATAATTTCTCCACCAGAAGCTGCTGATATTGGCAGAGCTATAGGATAGCCCCTTCCAGGACCAATAATAGGTGGTGGGTTTATACCAACAGGAGGGAGTGGGTTAGGATTAAAATAGTTAAGACCACTGTACGGTGTTTGTGCGAAATAATCTCCACCAAACATTCCTGCATACTGATTATCTGCATTAGGATTATTAATCACTGCTCCAGGAACATTTATTCCTGTTGTAGGTTGTGTCGCTGGAAACACTGGAGCATCTGGAGCATATTTCATGATCCCCTGTGCAGTTTGAGGTTGTTGAGGTGTTGCAGGTAGAGTTGTGACCTGATCATAAAACGGATTACCACCTAGATAACTATCATCAATACCATACGTTCCTGGATCAGAAGCTAGTAAGTCAGCTCCTCGATTTTGCATTGCAGCTAAATCAACTTTTTCTTCTTCTGGTGGAGTAATAATATTTGTGCCTAGTAAAGTATCACTTGCTAAACCTCCTGCTAAAACAGTGCCTACAGCAGGACCATATTTAGTTAACATTCCGGGAGCATACTTTTCGTCTAATTTGCTTACAAAACTTGTATAATCTGTTGCCGTAGCATTAGGAAACTGTTCTTTAAAAGCAGATAAATCTTTTTGGTAGCCTTTTTGTGCTTCTGCTGAAATACCTTCACGTCCTGGACTTAAATACTCTTTAAAGAAATCATCAAACCCATACTCATCTCCAGGAGTAAATGCTTTCTTTACTCCATCCATAAAATCAACTGATTGTGCTCCTGACCCACGAGTAGTAACTCCTAAATCAGGAAGTACTTCTTGTCCACCAAAATCTTGTTTAAATATACCGCCGCCTACTTTGCCTCCTGCTTGTGCCACTTGAGCACCAACTCCTGTAATTTTAGATGAAATCGCAGCAGTAAATGGATTATCAGGTGTAAACATAGTGCCTAGTTTTTGTAATCCTGCTATATTTCCAGGATCAACAGTAGAACCTAAAAAGCTGCCTCCTGCAATCATGTTACCTGCACCTGCGGTGAGACCTGTCATTATACCTGATTTTAATGAATCTTTTAAACCTTTACCTGCAATCAAATTACCTGCGGTGCTGCCTAATCCTGCGGCTAGAGCAATAGGCATGGTAGGAAGCAAAACAGGAGCAGCAATAGCTAATACGACAGGAGCTACTTTTTTAACAACTTTTTTGACTTTTTTAACAACTTTTTTAACAAGTCTTTTAAGTTTCTTAAAAAAGAACTCAGGTTGTCCTGTTTCTGGGTTTAAAGAGTTTAACTCACTACCAACAACATATCTCTCTGGCTCTAAACCCATTTCTTCCATTTGGGTATAGATCATATTTTTAAGTCGAGGGTTATTTTCTAAAACTTCTAACGGTAAAACTGTTTCGCCTTCAGCGGCATGAACTAGATAAGTATCGCCATTACGCCCAAAATCTGCTAACATTTCTGCTGCTTGTTGGTTTCGTGCTATCCCACCCTCTAACATTAAAGCTTCAACTGGAGTAGTTTCTACAACTTCATAGCCTAATGTTTCTATACCTTGCATTTTTCACCTATCTCTTTCTGGGGGAAATATGCAGGAAGCGTTAGTTCCTGAATAGACGCTAAACTCATAATAGCGTCAACTATATAATATCGCAACCTACATATTTTTTTAATCATATTTACACCGTTACCGTAACACTTCCTACCGAACTTGTTGCAGAGTTTCCTCGAAGGTGAGAAATACCTGCTATTGTTATTTTTAAATCTCCTGTTTCTCCAGATCTAAATAGTGCTCCTACTTCTAACCCTTGATCATCTGTTTGTAAGTTGGTAAGAACTAATCCTGTATGTCTACCCTCTCCTGGATTTTGCATTTGTGTTAAGTAAATAGAAAAAGATCTTACAATTTCTTCCAGATATTGTTGATCGTACTGATCTGGTGGCACAGGAAAAAATGGTAAAACTAAATTTCTTGACATTATCTTTTTCCATCTGGCCTAATATCTATTCTAGGAGAGCCTAACCTCCATGCTACTCCTGTTTCGGCTGATTCAATCCGTAATGCAAATGAACGACCTCTAAGGCGTATATGCACTTGATCAGTAAATTGTTCTACCACTGTTGAAGTTGCAGCCGCAGATTGAGTCACCGCTTTAGCGTTAGATTGCAGATATTTTCCTCCAGGAAAATTTCGTGTTTTCAATGTAAAAGTAGCTTTAGGCGAGCCAGAAGTTGAATCTCTAAATGTTAGATCAGGTATTAATTTATTGATAAACGTAAAATTATCTCCATCACCCATATCAAATTGACTTGATTCTATATGGGCAGATATAGCCGAAGCAGGATTAGTGCTACCATCATCAAAACCAAATTCATGCGAATACAGAAAATGATCTGTTCCTGCTGCTATGGGTAAAGTTTCTATGCCTCTGTCTAACCACGCAGTTCGGGCTAAATTCCCATAATACCAAATTTTTTGTTGATAATTGTAAATAACGTACTTATCATTTTCATCACTATTTGCACTTGGATAAAACCACCATACTTCAGAAAATGCGATGTTAGTTGATGCAGTCACTTTTTCAATTTGTTTTTCGTTAAAGTCATTAAAAACATAATCACGAACAGTGCAGGGCAGTCTTTGTACTCCTCCACCATAAACATAAAATTCTTGTCGCCCCATCCAGAACACCATATCTTCAACAGCTATAGCTGCCAGAGGTCCTGCAATAGTTATGCCTTCTGATATTGCGTTGATGCCAAATGTAAAGGGTGGTCCTATAAACTGCATAGCATGAAGAGATGCATCAGTAAAAACCAATATTTGTTGACGTGTTTCTATAGCAGATATAATTTCACTGCCTGAACCAATCCTTAAATCACCTGCTGTGTTTGTAGGTAAAGTTCGCCACTCAGTTAAACTTTCTTGCGAACTGAATCTAATCAACAAAGGGTCTTGCGTACCTATAGCTGTTTCAGGATCACAACCAAAAGCTATAATATGTCTATCTGCGTCGGAAACTAAAACTTTTTTAGCAATAGTAGGAGCCAAATCAGAACTAGCCAAACTTGAAATTGCTACTGCTCTTGTGTTTGTTCCATTAGATTTATCCCAATAAAAAATACCGCTATCTCTAACATTTATTAAAAGATCTTCACCAAAATTATCATGGCTCCATATTCGTAATGTAGCTCCTGTTACAGATAAATTTGAAACAGAGTTCCAAGTACCACGACCCCATGTTCCTGCATTCCAACCATTACCAGTAAGAGCTGTGTCTAACCCTATACGAACTTGATAAGCTGCATCCGCACTACTCCCACCATTTCCAGTATCACTAGAGTTTGCTACAACAGGAGTAGGATTTAATCCCGAAGTTGTGGTTATACTTTGTATATCAGTACCTGCTTCACGAGCTTGGAATGTAAATGTATCATCACTTGGCACAGAAAGAATAATATATTCTTGATTTAATACATCTGCAGTAATCAAGCCACCGAGACTAACTGCTTCTGAAATAGTCACAAAATCATCAACAATAGCTCCATGATTATTATCTGTAGCGGTAATAATAGAAGAACCGTTAGTAGCGGAAAAAGTAATCCCATCTGTTGTAGTTGCTCTTATGGGCGTGATGTCATTAAAAGCACCACCTTCGTTGATATAATACTTAAGATGCGTTCCTACGCCAAGATATGCAGTGCCATCTAACGCTACCCAAGAATGTAACGCTCTAGCAGTTCCTAAGTATGCATTAACAGATTGTTTAATCCAACCGCCTATTTTTTCAGCAAACCCAAATCTAAAACGAGTTTTATCCATATCAAACCAACCGCCCTCGTTACTGTAAGAGGTTGTTTCTCTGTTTATTCCAGGACGAAATTGTAACTTAGTTAGAGGCATCTCAATCCTTTAATTTTATGTTTATCCTACAAAAGAATTAGCTGCAGTTATAGCTTTATCTATTTCTGTGAAACTTTCACTGCCCCAATCACCTAGTGCTTTCATATGAACTAGATAACCGTTGCTACGAGCTACACGCTCTTTCTTTTCGTCATGCGTCATGTCATGACCGAAATCAGCAGGTATTGTGTTACCGTCAGAATCTTCTTTGCTACCATCACTTGCATCACTGCCTTTATTATGTGTAGCAATAACACTGTTAATTACTGACACACTACCAAGCATTGCAGCATGGTCTTGTGCTATTTGATCTGCATCTCTTGCCATTATACTTACCCTTCTAGTTTTGCAATGTTGATATTGCCTGAGATTGATATACGTTCCCCATCATTATCGTAAAAGGGAAACACCTGATGAAGCATA
>CENK01005015.1_pt1 | contig 20551 bp, 28 predicted proteins | sample 530191 | NCBI WGS metagenome assembly CENK01 (sample SAMEA2619686, study PRJEB7988) | marine metagenome | biome: marine biome (ENVO:00000447); feature: deep chlorophyll maximum layer (ENVO:xxxxxxxx); material: "saline water (ENVO:00002010), including plankton (ENVO:xxxxxxxx)" | depth 60 m | reverse complement strand
CTACAGGTCTTGAGCTAGGTAAACGACAAATCATGGAGTTTGCTAAACAAGGTGTCAAAGACTTAGCACTTAAGGGAGCTAGAAATAAAGCTACTGCAAAAGGGGTTGGTGTAGTAGGTGCTATAGAAGGTACTGCAATGGGGTTTCAAGAGGCCCAAAGACAAGAAGGTGAGATTATAGCAGGTAAAGGTTTTGATGAAGAAACAATTAAACCTTTTATTAAAGAGAAAGAAGACGCTGGTGAACCAGTGCCGCCAGAGATAAGGATGCTTCAAGACGAGCTTCAGAATAAAGAAATAGATAAGGGAGATGTTGCCCTTCATGCAGGTATAGGTGCTACTGCTGGCGCATTAGGGGGCGGCTTAACAGCACGTTCTACATTTAGTAAGGGTGCTAATACAGCAGAAGCATTTGGAATGCGTACCCTACGCAAAGAAACGAACAAGCGTTTAGCTATAGATAATACTAAAGAAGTATTTGGAGATGATGCTCTTGGGGCAACTGCTAAAGAGATCGAAAGACAGATACTCTCATTAGAAAGTGCTAAGAAAAAAGCTCTTGATAAGACTCTAGTTGCATCAGGCCAACGTGTAAAGGGGAAGATTATGGATACCCTTATGCGTAAGAAGAAGCCTGATGAAGGAGTTGAGTACGTAGATGAAACAGGCCAAGCTGCAAAACAATTAGAGTTAACGGCAGACATGACCCCTGAGACAGTCAGAAATATTGCTGCTGCATCAGCTAAGATTATGTCTAGAGTAACACCTGTAAAGGGTGAGCGCATTACACAAACATTAGCACGTGCTTTGGAAAGCGGCGATGAGGCGTTAGGCATAGATGACATAGCTAGAATAATGGATGAGCATAGCATCACTCAAGGCGATATAGGTAAATTCTTTATGGCTGATCTACATGATGCTGCTAGTAAATTAGGAACGATGAGTGCCTTAAAAAAGAAGCTAGTTAATGAAACTATGGAAGGGCTTTCCTCACTTGAATCTGTAGGTATGCGTACAGTCACAGCGGAACAAAAAAGATTTGCTGCGCGAGAAAGTTCATCTGTGCATAAAGGCATATGGCAGTTTATGACAAACGTAGATAAGCTGCGATTAGGTGCAATGACTTCTCAGTTAGCAACTACAGTTCGTAACACAGAGAACGCCGCATTTAGATCAGCTATCTATGCACTAGATAACTTTGTTGAAGCTGGCATAGATGGCACAGGTAACTGGATACGTAGATCACTAGGAGCAAGCGAAGATGTTGCACCTAAAGTAGGGGTAAGCAATCCTTTCCGTGTATACAAAGAACTAGTGAACCCTGCTGAAGCAGAAATTATAAAAAGAATATTTAACGAAGAGATGCCCGGAAACTTTCAACAACTATTTAGAGCAAACGCAGACCTAGCAGAAAACTTTGGTGTTGGCTCTGGCATAGCAGAGCTTGGCAAGAAGATGAATTACATCAACACTCTTTCGGATAACACCTTTAAGAGAGCAATATTTGCTGATCAAATGAAAAAGAATTATGTTAAGTATACTACCGAAGCAGATAGAAGTAAGTATGGTGACACCTTTATGGACTTTCTTAAAGGCGGTCACACAATGAATCACCTTGATCCTCAATTAATTAAGAACTCGTTAGATGAGACACTCTCATTTGTGTACCAAAAAGGATATGCTGGAAGAAAAACTGCTGCTGGAAAATTTGCTAATGGATTTATTAAAGTTTTCTCGCAACCCGGAGCATCAATGATTATACCGTTTCCTAAATTTACCATGAACTCTCTTGAGTTTATGTATACTCACGCTCCTATTATTGGATCAATAGACTTCTTTAGATCGGGCGCGAAGAGATCAACAGGAGATATATTGTCGAAGCAAGTAACAGGTATGGGAATGCTATATGGGGCCATGCAGATGAGATCAAGAGCAGGTGATGAAAATACTGGACCATATGAATACTATACTGCTGGAGGAGTTGTAGATACACGTGCGCAGCTAGGCCCATTTGCCATCTATGCATGGGCTGCTGATCAGATATACCGTTATGCTAATCAAAGAGAAAATGTACAACTAGCAAATCAATTGGAAGGGTTGGGAATACCTAAGAACCAAGAGATTGTTTTTAGAGAAGTTGATTACGAGAACTTAGCTAAAGCAGTAATGGGGTCTACTCTACGCACAGGTAGTGGACTAGAGTTTTTAGATAAAACTATTGAGTATGTAGCTACACATAAAGATATGACAGATGAAGATTTTAAAGTCGTACGTAAGCTAACAGGAGATTGGTTAAATACTTTTACCATACCCGCTGGTATGTTAAAGGATATGAACGCACAGTTTGACCCACAGAACTATTCTATTGTACCCGACAATAATGATGTAAATGGATGGCACTATTTTGCTAAACAAGCATCACGTTCCTTCCCGCACGTAACTGATCCAATGAATGGATATCTTGCTTACTCAAGGGACAAGGGTGTAGAAGGAGATAAATGGTTGTTCGGGTTTGACGTTGAAGATGTTGGACCAAAGAAACGACCAATGACATCTCCCACTAGAGGCGGTGGGTTTACACAAGGAGAGAAAACATTCGTAACTGATCCTTTATATGCACGGTTCCCGTGGGAGAAACAGTTGCTAGGATTGACACACAGGAACGAGCCTAACGCTCTTGAAAAAGAGGTTAAGCGATTGCAGCTTAAGCATTGGGAAGTTTATCAAGGAACTGGTGATGCGGAAATTGATTGGTGGGGAAAGATGTACACTGGACAAAATAATACACAGTCTGCACTCCCTCTGATTAAATCAAAAGCGTACAAAGAACTAAGCAATGAAAAGAAAATTATTGAGTTAAAGTCTTTGCTTAGAACAAATATGCATGACGGGCGTGAACGTGCGCTTCTACGAGTACAAGGAGATAGTGATAGTGCTGGTGAGCCATTCTCAAGAGGAGAGAAGTTTGAGTTTGAGCGTATACCTAAAGACATACGTAGGCTTATTGAAAGCGACTATCTTAGAGAGTCTGGTCAAAGCATTATGGATTCTGGGGGATACAGGCGAGGGCTTGAAATGTATGATGATTTCAAACGAGAGAAGGGCCAGTTATATGGAGAACAAGAAAGAAAAAGCAGAGACTATCTAAGGGGAAGAACACCTAGAGGTTTAATGACTGATCCCTATATGAGAGGGAGAGACAAGAATTAAACCAATTTAGCTGTAACCTTAGTACCATTAATAGTAACAAGAATCTTTATCTCATTATCATTATCCCCTGCTTTTTGCGGGGGATTTTTTTTGACCATGAAATCCTCTGCTTCTTTTTTAAGATTACTTCCTATTACGTCCCTCTGTGCTTCGACCACATCTGCCTCCATAGCCACGCATTAAATGCACCCACTTTACGTGATACCCAACGCATAAAGTCTGAGTGCCAAAACCAATGGTTATATCGTTTGCCCATTATACTTCTCTTTGTTTTCAAAGTATGCTTTGTTGTAACCTCTTTGCCATTCCCTATACTGCATAGAGTTTGGATGATACGGATTCCTAAAAGGATAGTTGTCTTTATCCGTACCTCTCCAAAAAGCATTATACCCTTTTGAGTATTGTATCTTTAAGGGCGCATCGTATTTTGATAATCCTTTACGCAACATAAACATTCTCCCTTAACTGATCTATTTTAAGTTGATAACAATCGGCCTTAACAACATAGTTATTATCAGGGTCAACTTCACCCTTCTTAGCAAAGTAAGCCTCTTCAAAGAAGTCTTTCTTTCGTACCATACCACAGAACCAAGCTACTGTATAGTCCATCTTAACTCGTACAAATGCATAGTAGTCACACTCTTGTTTTATATTATGATTTGATACACTACAATCGTAATGACCTTTAGGTGCTACACTTGTGTGTTTAGACTTAACATCTATAGTTTCACCATTCTCTAAGAGTATGTCATACTCATATGTGTTATTAATTTCCCCATTCCTTAAGACTTTCATGGCAACTTCTTCACCTAAGAATCCACAAAGATTGCCTTTGCCTTTAGAGATAGAGTTGTGCAATCGTCCAAGCTCTTTAGCTTTCTTACGCGCCGACAAGAGCATCTTGTCTGTTATCTTAATCTCTTTAATCATAAGGATATCTCCTTTATATGTCTACAATTTCACAAGAGTCTGCCGTACATGCTAGTGTCTGATTACCTGTCGTAGCATCTTCTGATTCCCATTCAGTTAGCCTACTTAAGCTAAAGTCTTTTGGCATCTTTGCTAACGCATCTTTGTAATCGGCTTTGCTCACTTCTGTATAAGGAGCTTGTGCATATATATGATCACTGTAAGGTAAGAAGCTGATGCCACTACAGATATCAAAGTTCTCATATACCCATGCTCCTACCTCTAGCCATTCATTTTCCTTTACGTTAATGGTGATAGATGGCTTATGTTCACACCAATGCTCCTGATACATCTTCCATATCTCTAGGTGCTGTATGGCCGAAAGGTTATGCCGCTTCCTTGATTTTACGGGACTTTTAGTTGGGAAAGAAAAGACCGCAGTGTTTCCGCTAGGGTCTGATACAGCGTCTTCGCATGGTACGCCTTCAGCAATGAGGAAGCCAGTGAGGGGGTCACTCTTATCGCCACGTACAGTACGTATATAATACTCACTATAACGAGGGTGAATACCAGAGGCTGAATCAGTAAGCTGACTAACAGTACCGCTAGGCTTGACGCAAGTGATTGCAGCCGACACAGGTATCCCCAATATCTTGGCCCAATCTTTGTTTGTTTCAATGGCCCTCTCCTTTAACTTCTCCAGTAATCCTTTCGTACTTTCACACACATGTCCTAACGCATGGTGGTCTAATATACCAGTGAGCGACACACCAAGCAAGCGTTCAAGTTCAGTGTTGTTAGACCATACCCTACGTAGGTACTTAAAGTTTGTCAGCTTGGCTTGAATTGTACCTAGAATAGTAGCTAACTCCACCTTCTTGAGTAAGGTATCTTCATTGTCATCCTCACGCACTACAACTTCTGTAAGATTACAGAACTGATAAGGCCGTAAGATAATCTCCGAACAAGGGTTTGTTCCGAACTCATGGTTCTCATCTCGCCTGTTATTCTTAGCCGCTTGCTGCTTTGCAGCCTGTCTGTTGAATATACCACGCTCACCACTCTTACTAGTGTACAACGAGAGCCACTCGTTCATAAACGAACCAATGTCAGGCTTCGTTGTATAGCAAGCAGAGTTGTTAGCAAAGCCACGATAAGGCTGGTTCTCTGGGGCGTACCAATCACCTGTCTTTGCATTACGCATTTGCCCATCACCTATGTTGGATAGGCTAATCATTGCAGACCTACGTACCCCGCCCATGATTACGGCAGACGCAACCTTACACATAATGTCATGGCACTCTAGCGAGGTAAGCTGCCGACCTCTTGCGTTATAGAATGTGTTTGTAACAAACTTAAGTAGATCGTTCATCGGCTCTGGACCTGATGCTCTACCGCCGAATGTTTTAAGGCGTGAACCCTTTGAACGTATCTTAGATAAATCCCACGTGAAATGCTTACCATCATATAGGGATGTCATTATATAACGTAATCCTTTTGCCCATCCCTGTTTGCTATCTTCGATTACATATGTCTCATTCATACGCACAATGTCATCAGGGACAAAGGGGAGCTTCGATACGTATTGACGCTCTACGGAATACCCTACGCCTGTGCCACACATAAGAATGTACAGTGTCTCATCAAAGCTACGAACATCATCTATAGGTAGGTAGCTACAGTTGTAGCCAGCCACATGGCAGCGATTAAGTGCCGCGCCAGCGGTCATCATTGCTCTCATAGAAGGCATCACTTCTAGGTTCTCAATAGCATTAGCCAATTGTGCAGCTATGGGTGCGCTTACATGAGGGGCAACTACATTCTCCATGTAACGTGATACGGTTTCGCTCCATGTTTCTCTGCGCTGTTCTGTGTCTAGCCAACGTGCATAACGTGAAACGTGAATAAAGGATTGGTATGGGGTAGGTAATTCTGTCATTTTATTTACTCCCTAAAACGTTTATCTGTTTAAGCTCAACCCCGTCGATATCATAGACACTAGCTGTAAGCTCGTCCTTTATCTCAGAGGCAATATCTCCATCAACTGGTGACGGGTATTCTTCTATGTCTACTTCAATCGTGATGTATGCCTTAAGTATCATCAGGCAACTCATCTATTGCACGATTCAAATACCATACGGCCTTACGTAAATCTTCTTTGGGCTTGCCCTTGTAAGAGTGCCGCCAAATATACTTCATTGCATTACCTATGCAATAGGCTATGAAGTTAGTATCAAGCGTAGCTTTGATTGCATCAATGCACTCAACACCATACTTGTTGTAATGCGGTGGGCTATTAACCATGTCTGCCTTTGCATGGTGCATGAACTCACCTTCTTTAAAAGGCAGTACACGTTGTGTTTTACCTCTCATCCTGTCCACTTCCGCAGCAGCATGTGCTGTTTCTACGTCAATCAAATGCTCTTTCATTATGCACTCCCTTCAGTCTCAGTTAGGAAATCTAGGTACACTACGTTACCTTCTTCGCCCTTAACAGCTAGTCTTTTATCGTCAGCAAAATCTCCCCCGCTGTTCTCGTATTGCTCAAGCCAACGCTCTAGCTTTATACGGAAGTCATCATCTTCTTCCATTACAGGAATGGTTGAGCATACTAACTTGGCTAGGTTTAGTAAAGAATAATAGTCAACGTCATTCAAAGGATTGTCGGGCATTGTTACTACATTAACATCAACCGATCCTGTCCATTCATTTGTATCAGATAGCTGTGGGCGTATCTGTACAAAGAAGTCTTCAGTGTTTAGTTGTTCTGTCATTACGTTTCTCCTTGATCCAAGTCTTAGGTATTGTCTTGTCGGCATACTTAAAGCCATGCTTGTCACACCATCCACCATACGATGTTTTTGATCCTTTGTAAATCTTACTTTTACTATTAGTAAATACAAATCGAATATCTAAATGTGGGTATGCTTTCTGTATAGCAAGATGCCTACGTCTTTGCTCCTTACCGAAGAAACCTTTGCACTCAATAATTATACTATTGGGCAAAATAAAATCGGGAGTATAAGAGCGGTGAACACAATCTTCCCACTTGATGTTTATAGTCTCGTACTCATATGTACAATTTAATTCATCAAGATTGCAGGACACAGAATGTTCTAGGCCACTCCTATACTTCCCGACTTTCTTAGCGTTGTAGGTTGAATGCCGTGGCATTAGATGTCAAAGAGTTTACCCATGCTTAAGTGCGTAGGAAACTTATATGCACCTACTGCACCGTATCCAAGATTGCGCAATTCAATCTGCACATTAGCATCAGCTTGCTTTTTCGCTTCCATAGCCATGCGTAGATCAACTGTACGTTTCTCTCGTAGAGCTTTCTTAGCAAGGGTCAACTGTTCAGTTAAATCTTTAACAGTAGACTCCAACGTTTCAACGTCAAGATCGTCAAACTCAGTCATGCACTTCTCCTTTCATTTCTACGTAAGACACTAATGGTGCGGTCTTATAACCGCTGTAGTTTACGGCTTCTCTTTCTTGAAGGGTAGGCCAGCAGGTATACCGATAATCACAGAAATTGCAAGAGCGATTTAACACTTTGTTTCCTGTTTCTTTCTTTCGGTACGTTTCTGGAACTGCATCGTAGCACCTCTCAAAAACGTTGTCATCAAGTTTCTTCTTCTTCTCTTCAACAGCTTTGATTTCTTTAGCGACATCCATATCATTAGCTGATATGTATTTAAAGCTGCCGTTGTTTTTATTCACAACCCACCATCCACCAGCACCTTCCTCGCTGGCTTTAGCGTATCCTGCTAACTGTGCAACATAGCCAAATGGATCGTCTTTATCTAGCGTAGCAAAGTCTTTGAATTTATTACGATAGGACCAATCAGATGCAGACTTAACATCATCAACGCCTTTTGTCACAAGGTCATACGTGCCTTCTATCTGTGTATTGTCTGATAACTGTAGCGTAACACGCTCACTGTTCTTAAACTTTACACCTGCTGCACGTAGTACACCTTTGAAGATTGCCTCAATGATATCCCCAAACATCATGTTCATTACAAATGAATTAGGCTTGGGTGCTTTAGTCTCTGGCTTGTTCTTATCGAACCAAAGCTGGCAGTAAGGTCTGCCTACGTTAGACATACGCAAGCGAAACTTAGACCTATCCTCACCGCCAGAGAACTGTCGGTACAATGCTTCCCGAATATCCTCAACAATTATATCAATTGTTTCAGTGTCCATCGTAGCTTTATTGTCTACGACATCATTCAAGAATTTATGCACCGACAGTTCATCTGGGTTTTGCATTTAGGCTACTGCTTCTTCGATCTCAATGGTGTCGATGATATCGTTTATAACGATAGCTTCTTCTCCGCTGACATCTTCTTGCCCTACATTAAGTTCCCATTGGCTCATAATGTATTCATTGTAGTTCGTAACCCATGCTAAGAAATCAGCAAAGGTTTCTTGGTCGCTATCTGAAATGTCCTCACTAAAGGACAGATCAAGTGACGCTTCTGGTAGGAAGAATGAGTTACCGTTTGGCAACGATTGTTCCTTAGTCGTAAGAGTAATGTAGTGCTGCAAGGGCAGACGCTTCATGTTACCCATCTTGGTGAGTGGTACGCCCAATGTTTTGAACGCATCACGATTGTCAATCTCCCAGATAAACGGGTGAATGGAAGAATGATCAAGTGGATCACCGTTATGATCGTGAGGATTATCAAGTGTTACCTCACCAAACAATACACGCACACGTTTAATCTGTCGGATCAAGTCCTGCATACTCTCAGGCAAAGCCTTGAAGTCTGCGATGTAACCCGCTGGCTTACCACAGTTGAACGTCCCTTGATTATCTTTCAAGTCAATGTTCAAGTTGTCTGCCATGACAGTCTTGTGATACGTACCACGTGACTCACCTTCTTTTGCATTCGGGTTAGCTACGAAACGCTTATACATATAGCGTTGCATAAACACACGAATGCTTGCGGTTGGGGAGTAGATGGTTTCACCATTAGGAACTTCAAGTCTAAAGGTTCCACCTTCTAGTACCTCAACCTTCTTCTTCTTGCCTTTAACATCGGCAACTCCCATGATTGGCTGATGCCAAATGCGGAAGCGAGGAAGGGTGCTAGTCTCCTTCTTAGAAGAATCACCTTCACTTACTGCAATGCCCATAGTCTTAGCCATTGCAGCAAAGTTAGCTTCGTTAGTGTCGATAGTTGTAATTTGTGATGTCATATGTTTGACTCCTTCTGTTGTTGAGTTCAATGAACCTATCACAAGGAATGTGATAAGGCAAGTTAAAAGCGCATCTGTTAAAGATTTTTATTAATCTTTTCGATTAAGGCTTTGTACTCATCATCTGGTAAAGGAATAAGACCTTTATCAACAGTTGCGCCTGTTTCACCAATCATCTGTTTACTTGCAAAGAATCTTACGTATTCACTTAATCCGGGAACCATACCAATATGCTCTTTTTTAACATAGAAGAATAGCCCCCGACTTACAGGGTAATCACCAGATGCAATACCTTCAAACGTAGGTTCTACACCGTCAATGGCAGTTCCCCAAAGTTGATCTAGATTATTGTCAAGAAAAGAAAAACCAAAAATACCATATCGTTTTGGTTCTCCCACAAGTTTTTGAATAATCAAGTTATCGTTTTCACCGCCTTCAATGTACCCACCATCCTCACGTACAGCACTACACCTAGCTTTGTAACCGTCATCACCTTTCTTTTTGATACCTAATTTCTTACAGGCTTTATGTTGTACTAATTCAACATAGGCATCCCTCGTACCAGATGTAGGTGGTGGACCCATAACTTCAATAGCTAAATCTGGAAGTGATGGATCAATGTCACTCCACTTTTTATAGGGATTTATAATAAACTTAGAGCCATCCCAAACTTCTTTTGCTGTTGCACGATAGAGTTGATCTGTCGTTACAGATAGCTTTGTACCTTTTTTACTGTTTGCAAGAACAATACCATCATAACCAACTTTTATCTCTACAGGAGTTACACCATTTGATTTACATTTTTCTTTTTCTGATTTCTTAATTGGCCTACTTGCATTTGTAATATCTGGATGTTGATAACCAACACCATTACAAAATAATTTCATTCCACCACCTGTTCCAGTTGATTCGATAACAGGAGTTTGAAATTTAGTTAGTTTACCAAACCGCTCTGCTACAACAGTGGCAAATGGATATACAGTAGATGAACCTACAGTAGAAATTGGATCACTTCCTGCTGCATGGGTAACATTTACTACTAATAGACTAAACAGTCCACTTAATATTGATAGTCTCATATTATATCTCCTTTGTTTCCATCCAATTATCACCTACTTTAGCGTCAAGTAACAACGGAACGTTGAAATCTATCCCCCATCGTAGCTGTATCATAGTTACAAGATTCTGTTCGACCTGTTTGAGTACACCTTTAACGAGTTCAAACTCATCGGGGTGCATGTCAATAACAATTGAATCATGTACTGTATTCACAATACAAGACTGTGCATCGTGAATCTTAAGCCCATCTTCGATAGCAAGTAATGCAATGGGAACAATATCAGCCGTAGCAAATGATTGCACAGGATAATTCTTGATCTGTGTAAAGTGACTGACAGTACCGTTGACCCTACGCTGCACGTGGGGGAAAGCAAACTGCCTACCTGATGGTGTACTAATGCGCCTATCGTTTAGAGCTTGCGTAGCCAGCCGCTTATGCCACTGTGCCACGCCTTTGTATTTGTCATTGAAGTGTTTGTAATATGCTGCCTCAGAATTAGTGCGCCCAAATCCCGTTGCTCCGTATAGGGGAGCGAACGTATGCGTCTTGGCTTCCTGCCGTGATATAGGTTGACCAGCATCCGATATAACTTTCGCAGTGTAACTGTGAACATCAAAACCTTCCTTTACTTCTTTCATAGCAGTCTCGTCCTGTGATAGAAACGCTGCTGTACGAAACTCTAGTTGGGCAAAGTCTGCCTCAAATATCTTACCGCCCGTAAACCTAGATACAAACACACGCTTGACGGGAAACGTGCCGCCTCTTGGCATGTTCTGCATGTTAGGGTCACGGCCACTGAACCTACCTGTAGCCGTCATGTGTTGTGTAAGACGTACATGTAGCTTACCATCTGGCTTGAGATGTGTCTCAATGCCGTCGATGAAGGACGATAGGTATGTCTCTAGCGCAGATAGTCTACGCACATTAGAGAGAAACTCTGCTGCCTCTGGCAGACCCTTTGATCGTGCTGCATTCTCAAGAACCTCAAGATGTATCTTGTTTGTACTGAAACCATTTGCCGTTACCCACTTGGCTGATGGTGCAATCAAACGTAAGCCAGCAACGGTGTTGCTTTTGTTGTAGATAACACCAGCACCAAGACAGTCAGGACACTTGGTACGGTTCTTGAAGTTGGAACCATCCTTCTTCTTCTTGAATACCTTACCGTAACCATTACAAGTTTTGCACATCTTTGCTACAGTTTTGTGAACAAGAGATGAATTTTTCTTTACAGTTGTGCGAAACTTATCAGCCGAATCATAAGGCTGAAACTTTAGAGGCCACATAGACTTCTCGTTTGGCGCACGGCTGTATATGAGTTGAGACAATTGCTCTGGCGATGAGAGGTTGACAGGTGTATCACCCATGAGATGTTTGACTTGGCGATCTAAGCTACGCTTGATTTGTGTATGCTCTTGCAGAAACTCCTCACGTACAGAAGCAAGGCGATCACGATCAACTGTAAACCCACGCTGGTAGATACGTGCAAGTGTAACGCATACCTCATTGGTTAGGTCAACGGTAGGCCACAACGAGTTATACTTATTACTGTGCAAACGCTTACGCTGCGCCTGACATAGCTCGTATGTAGCTTTGAGGTCAGCGGATAGATACATTGACAGTTCCTCATATGGAATGTCAGCAACTGACACACCATCAGCGAGATACTTCTTCATTGTATCCTGCTTCTGTGTGTCTAGTTCGTATCGTTCAGCACATGCCTCAAGCGAGAGCGGTTGCTTGACACCGCATTGCATGATGTATTCTGCAAGCATAGTATCAAACACTGGACCATCGTACGTGAAGCCGCACTCCCATAGCCAAAGAAGATCATGGGCAATGTTGTGACCTATGAGTACAGCCGTATCATCAAGCATAGCTTGTAGTGTTTCTGTCTCGTATGGTATCAACGATCCATCTGCTTCGTTGTGATGGAACGTAAACTGAAATTCGTTGTCGTGATCATCAAGCACACCAACCAAAACAAGCTGATTGTCGCGCTCAAATGGATCAAGGTGTAGCTTACCGTCCCTATGTGTAACGGTATTCTCTACGTCAAGTACTAGCTTCATCCCCAATCTCCTTCTCTCTGGAGTTAAAGTTTACATTAAGACTGAAAGCTCTGCGCTCACCTTCACAATAGAATGGGTATACCATATGTTGTAGTGATGCAGGAAAGAAGTAGAAGTCACCAACTTGTGGCCTAATAAAAAAGTTATTAGTTACATGCCCAAGCTGATTGCCAAAAACAAATTGAGTCATGCCGTGCGTTGGATGATGATCTTCCCAATCCTTTTTGAACTCATCTTCTATATCATCTGGCATCTTTAAGTAGCCAATGCAAGAAAACTCACAGCCTGTGTGAATATGTATAGGATTATACTCATGCTGGTACTGCCTAACTATCCAGCCACTTTGAATATCTATCATGTATTCTGTATCATCCTTAAAGGATACTTGCTTAAGCTCTTGCCTTGAGCGAGAATACAACCACCAGTTTGCTACAAAATCTTTTATCTCTTCACCAATGGGACCAGTTAAAATTTTCTTTTCAATGAAAAGTTCTTCTCCAACTTTACCGACAAGCTGATCTGAATAGTCAGGCATCATATTGCCGCCGCTATCATGGTCGTCAATTAAACTATTAAGTGTGCCTACAAGTTCATCACTTAACTTCATATACCCTACAGTAGGGCCGAATGGCGTGAAGAACTGGAAGTTTTCTCCATCACGTTTAGGAATTAAAACATTCTTACTCATACTACGTACCTCGCTATTTCATATTCAAGATTGCAATGCACAATACCATGCCAACCCGTCAACTTATTCTTAACTACGTTAAGGTGACGTTGGCGATCCTCTTCATCTTGCCCCTCAATAGAGGGGTTCTTTGCTATCAGTACCATCAGGTCAGCTTCCGCTGCCTTACCAGTACGTGATCCTTCCATCATTGCTTGGTTCAATGTGATCTTACCCTCTGCCTCTGCACTTAGTTGAGACATGTAGAATATAGCACAACCATACTCTTTGGCGATGATCCTAGCATAGATTGCGTTAGCTTTCAACGCTTCATCTGTACGTGCATATGCGGAGAAGTTTGCGAACTTGTCACCCATGTCAAGGATAACAATGTCGGGTTCATATGACTTAACTACAGTCTCAACCCAAGACATGTCGCGCCCAGTTATATCCTTCATTAGAATATTGTCACGTATTTGATCATACAATTCAATGGCAGCATCTTTGTTCTTCACAACCTCTTGCAAGGTTATACCTGATGCAGCCGTAAGATACCTAGCACCTACGCGATGGAAGGCTTCCTCGTTGCATAGCACCATACACTTAGCACCTTGCCATGCAAAGCCATTAGGTCCAGCAACAAGAGATGCATGAAAGGATGTCTTGCCAGTGTTGGGCCGTGCGCCTACCTCAATTAGATGCCCGTCATTTACACCAGCAACACGGCTGGCAAGTGTAGGTATATTGAAAGTCCACCTAGCTTCAAGATCATTCTGTGCTAAGAGGTTGTCAACTGTGATATCATCCCATTCGATATTGACATTGGGTAGGAAGTCATCACTGTATTGCTCAAGCAAGTTGCGCAAAGGTTCAAGCGTAGACTGTGAACCGTTCACGTAGTCGAAGCCTATGTTAGCAATCTCCTCGCCAACAACTTGTTGGAATAGTTTTGATAACACTTCCTCTGCAACGTCTTCACCCATAGGTTTCTCTGCACGTACCCGCTTGAAGATAGATGTATAGTCTTCTTTCTGCGCTGTAGTTAGGGATGGGTTGCTGCTAAAGAACAATGCTTCAACTTCGTTGGGTGTAATATCTCTGTTGTACCTAGACATTGCAACATCAATGACACGCTTGATCTTACCTACGTCTTTGGAGAACAGCTTATCTGGGCATTGCGCTCCTCTATGATTCTCATAGAAAGGCTTGTCCATGAGGCTTCTGATTAGGGATAGTTCCACTATACTTCTCCTCTTAAATAGTTCATGTCATCTGGATGCTGGTACTTAACATCATCGTTAAGGCGCATGACCTGCACACTATCTACGATAGGACGTAGCTCTTTTGCCATGCTCATTAGTTTAGGTAACGCATCACGATCCAACGCAATGATTGCCTTGCTGTATTTTGATATGACTGTGCGGTGTACATCAAGTAGGTTTGTACCTAGCAACGCTAGACCTGTCAAGCCTATGTCACCCACAACAGTAGCACTGATGCAATCTTCTACCACAACCACAGTTCCTGTGATATCTCTACCATATGTGTAAGGTATCTGTGACTTACCATATCGTTTCCATTTAGGTAGCCGTTTACTTAGCGACTTGCCACATGCGTCAACGAGTATGCCTTTGTGGTATATGGGATACACAATGCGATTCTCTTTGACATCATACGTTAGCCCAATCTTTTCGGGGTCAAAGTTGTATGCGTCACAATGCCTATAGAAAGATGGTACATCTTCTGTTGTAGGTATAGTCCAGTAAGGGGGTGGCTCTAGTTCGGTAATACTTTCCGTACTCTTGGTGCGACTATGCACCTTCTGCAAATCTTCTGCTGACATACGGATACGTGTCTGCCCACCTACATGACATGTAGCTTTGTAGCAGTTCCAGAGTAAGGAACCCATGCTGTTAGTTGCGGTGAAAGTTTTAATGCCCCCACATACAGGGCAGTTCATGCGTTTGGTTTCTTCATGTGCGAGATCAAGATCAGTAACAAATTGTTTGATATCCATGCTACTCCTTTGGTCCAACGTTGGACCTTCTAGTTGTTAACGCAGCATTAGCTGCCGTATACGTAGCCTTCATGTAAGGCTTAACACTTTGTGGGTTAGCGTGTCCTGTAACAGACATGATCTGTCCCATTGGAACACCAGCCTCGACCATCTCAACTGTACCTGTCCTACGCAAGTCGGATATACGTAGTGTATCTGGTAGCTCTGCTTCCTGCATAATCTTACGCGCTACCCTTGACAAATACTGATCAGAGTATGGCTTGAACCCCCAACCATCTGACTTAGGTTTCGGTGCTACGTATTTCTGGAAGCCATAGTCCACCTCTTGCTGTAGCAACATGTCCCACAGTTCATCGTTGATAGGCAGGTGTACCTCTGCCCTACGCTTTGATTGCTGTAAGTGCAGTACGTGTTTATCAAAGTCAAACCAACTCCACTCAAGCATACGCATGTCACCCACACGTTGACACAAATCGTACGCAGTATGGGCAATGATACCTACATTACGCCAGTGAAACTTTGAGTACGCTGCATCAAGGAACTTACGTACATCTTCGGGTTCCCACATTACAGTACGTGTATGTGTAGCCTGTCGCTTGAAGGCTTTGAATGGATTGCTATCGCAGTACCCCATCTCAATACCATAGTTGAAGATGAGCCTGATAACAGATGAGATATGGTTCGCTGTAGGCACACCTCTATCTAGCCACATTTCGTAGTGACGTTTGGCATTGCAGCCACTCATGGTAAGAGGACGCTGCCGTAGCAGTACGCCCTCTACCTCTGTGCAGATTGCTTGCCTAATAAACCTGCGATAATCTTGCTTGGTTCTGTCACGTAAAGCGTTGAAGTTGCTGGATAAAAGATAATCATCTACAAGTTCAGCAACTGCCCTCATGCTGCTAACAATTTCTGGAAGTCATTACCTCGCAATACTTCTTCGATGCGTTGTTCTTCCCGTGCAATCTTGCGGTGCAAGTTTGTACCTTTTGTCTTCGCCTCAACGTGAGAGCTAATGTGTGTGAGTGTATTGTAGATACGGAACACGGTAGGTCCAAGTGACCTGTACCCTTTCCATATTTCCATAGTCTCTTTCAGAGCTTGCTTGTTGACAGTTACACCAGTAACACCACGGCTAGTGGCTATATTCTTGGTAAAGAAATCTAGTGTAGTTTCATCGGATACCTTTAAGGTACGCATCTTAGCGTGAAGCGCAGCTTCTTTCATCAGCTTCTCAGGCCATGAGGATGCTACCTCGCCCAACTTAATCGGGTCTTGGTTAATCGTATGTTTCTGTGAGAAACCAATGTTCTCATGTATAGAACTCTGCCCGTTCTCACACCATAAGCGATAGAGTAATGCCTTAACCACACGTTGTACCGTTTGGTTGTGGCTATCGGCTACCTTAACCAAGAGCTTAGTGGGTTCGCCAACTACTCTTTCAAAGTCGTATCTCTTGAGGACAACTGATGCTCTCATGGTTGCACCATCAGGTCCATCATGGATGTGAACATCACAATCGCTAACATCCAAATCAGATGCGGCGAGTCCAGCGTCTAGGCTATTCCACATTTCTACGAAATTGCGTGGCTTGTGCCGTGTCTTACTAGTACCAATAACCCTATCGGTTAGAGGGTTGACAGTCCAGAAATGTCCCTCAACCTTGCTGCCATTGCGCATCTGTTGCTCAACAACAGGCTCAAAGTTCAGAACATCAGGCAACTCAGGGAGGAATTGCAACTCACTTGTTTGATCTAAAGGCATATCAGTTCTCCTTCTAATAAAGATTATTTACAGCAGCATGAAGCAATAAAAAGCCAAGTGCAGTGAGGGCTACAGATATCATTATTTTCATCCTTTCTTGTACAGTCTGCGATTATGTTTAACTACGTGACCTTGCTTAAGTGCTTTTCGTAAGCACGATCTTATAGCTTTCTCATCCATAGTCAAGTTCTTTTTTATACCTATAAAAGAAAAGGCTACTCCTTGACGATCCACCCACCTTAAGAAACGCTCGTAAGCCTCTGCTTTATCACGCTTTCTTTGCGCTTTTTCTTTACGCTGCTGCGCTAGTTCATTGCGCCTGTCAACAAGAGCTTGTTTCTTTTCTTGATGTTGTCGCAGCAAAATTTTCCAAGACTCTTCTCCTTTTTCTTTTGGCTCATCTTCGATGGGCTGAACGGTGAGCTTCTCAGTTGGGTCACGTTTAAGAAATGCTGGTATATCCAGCAGGTCATCTACTTCATCATCCATGCAAGTATCCCTTCAGAATAGATTGAAATGCCAACGGCATTGATTGCAATTAAAGCACGGTCATGCCATGCTATACCTACAACTAACCACCCAACTAAACCTATAAGGTTTACGAACAAGTTAAGCGGGTATATATTTTGTGATGTTGTGATCATACCAACCATCAACACTAGTGTTGCCGCCCACTTAATATACCAATCGTATGTATGTGTAGGCGTAATCTTATTGAATGTCTGCATAATCCCACCTGTAAAAGATATGATCTTCGATCTCGACAGTTCGGGTCTTGGTTGCTGCCCATGATGGTGTCACATAATCAGCATGATAGTGCGTAGCACCTTCTGTTATGTCGAGGTAAGGCATAGCCTGATAAAGTATATGTGTAGCTAAATCATATAGCTCATCGTATGTCTCTATATCTCTGGGTTCATCTGACTTACCATCGCACCACCAACTAAACTGGCAGCGATTACGCACAGGTATCATTTTACCTGTACCTTTCCATGATGGACGCACTGGCCCTTGCTTCACAACCTCACAGATTGTGTCGGGGTAGCGGTCATCAGCGACACGGTTCATCACCACGTTTGAAACGGCAAGTTGCCCTGCAAACGATTGGTTACGTGCCTCATAGTACATGTTCTCAGCCAAGCATGTAACTTCCTCATGGGTTACACCCATAAGCATACCGACCAAGAGTAGCTCTTTAGCTAACATTAATCTTCCCTTTCCATCCAAAGATTATTCACACGATCATACCATATAGGCATACGCCAGCCTCTAGGCTTATGATGGCTTGATACATAAACTTCTGCCACTGTACCATCTTTCCATACTGTCATGTCAACAGACGATAACGCCTGTCGTATCCTATGATGGGTACGCTTTGGGATAGGATCGAACTCTTGTTCTACATCTGTCAGCTTGAAGTGCGTGATTAGATCAGACATCTTCTCACCACCATACCAAAAGTCTATGGCGATATACTGATATTCATCAGTGCATTGTTGCGCCATTGGGGTACTCCTCTACCGCAATAAGTTCTGGATTCCTACCACCACTGGCTTGCGCAGCAGTGAAAACATATTCCACTGCCGCTTGCCAATCAGGTATGTTACGCGACCCATGTACCCGGCAGTGTAGTTTCTGTCCGGGTACGGGTGCATCACAGTCAGGGATAACATGCTCTACCTGATAGGTTACAAGCCACCACATTATGCACCCACTTTGTGAATGATGTAATCGCTTACCTTACCAGCAGCATCGGGCCGTGACACAATACGATACACATTCCAGAAGGAATTGCTGTAGTACTCAACGTGCTTGCCGTCATTGACTTGCAAGAACTTACCGTCAGGTGTCATGCCAACAAAGTATTCGCCACGCCAATTGAAATCATACTTGTTAGTACGATCAATGGTCGGCTTGGTATGGCGAGTAACACGATGCTCAATGTAGAACATGCGCTGGTTCTTACGTAGGTTGATCACGTTGTCGATCTCACGTACAACATTCGCTCCATGCTGTAGCTTGTATGCTTTGTCCGTAGTAATAACGTAACCGCTAACACGGGCAACACCAAGAAACTTGCGCAGCTTGAACAGCTTAACCTGTAAGTAATTTTTCATATGTGAATCTCCTTTCACTGGTTGGTCCAACGTTGGACTAGTTTACGTATATACGTGATACTTTCATTTCATTTAAGTATCACTATATACTAATGGATTGTTTCGTCTTCGGGTGCCATGAAGTTAGCACGTAGTTCTGGCAATGTTTCAAACGCATTGTCCAGCACGTTAGCAATGGCATCATCTGTGAGAACCATTGCATATATTTGCATGGCGTGTTTGAGTAGTACACCACTCGCTAGAAATGCCGTCTGAATTTCGTCAGGATCAAGCACGTTGTTAATCTCACGTGAGATATCCTTATCAAATTTGTGTAGCATTTTCATATACTTAGGATCAAAGTCATCGGTCATGCCATTCTCCCCCACTGTTTCCAATCAGGCAAAGAACCTGCGCCATCGCTTTCAATCTGCCAGTTCACATAGTGCTTGGCTTCGCCCTCAGATAAGCCATCTTTGATGGCCTCATCATACCATTGTTCGGCGGTCATTTGCTGTTGCGGATCAAGGCTCATGGTTCGACATCCCAAGAATGATCTTCAACATCATACATATTAGGCTCACCAAAAGCTCCTAACTCATCCAACACACTTTCATGGTAACGCCAGCCAGTGTAATAGTCTTCAAGACTATCACAAAAATCAGTACGCCAGCCGCCAGCATTACCGTTGCAGCATAGCATCCACCATGCGTGGTTCTCGCCATAGTAATTGGTATTGTAAAACGTACGATCAAAGTAGGATCGCAACGTGCAATGCCAAGTGTACCATAGCCTGTGTTTAATTCTAAGCATTAGCTTATGGTATATAATTTTCATAACTCTTTCCCGTCTACTGTTATTGGATCATGTGTTTCAATCCACACGTGCGCCCCACATGATAGCGGTTTGTTCGGACGATACACTACCTTCGCACCGCCAGAAAATTCTACGGTGCTACCATAAATGGTATCCTTGTAGGTCTTACAAGTAAGCGGGGGCTTTTCCTCGTAATACCTACGGTTAGCTTTGATAACATGTTGATTAACATGGACAATTCTTTTCATATCAATATGCCTTTACCTTTTCAACGATAGTTGGGGTGGTCCCGTGAGTGTAGCACAACAGGCAATCCTTGCACTGTTGTCCCGTGCAGTTCTGATACGGCACAGCCTCATGCTCAAGCACGTTGTTGAACGTCTTGTCAAAATGCTTTGGCATTTTATGTTCGGGGATGATGTTACTAACCTTCGGGTTAGAGAAGATCAGTATCATGTTATCGGGTTTCTCCGATAGCTCATACTTGAACAGGCGGTTAATCAAATCCTTGCGCTTAGTCCACAACGTGAACAGCGTGTCAGGATTGTGCCGCACGATGGCAATGAGATTAAGTAGGTGCCGCATGTTGAGTAGCTCACCGTGAGCATTAAAACGGAACACCTTATCTTTGATAACGGGTAGCTCATCAGCCGATAGCAGTTGCTTGGAAAGCAAATCGCTATTGCGTTGCAGAGATGCTTGGCAATTCTTACGAAAGCCATTGAGCATAGCA
>CENK01003795.1_pt1 | contig 20695 bp, 21 predicted proteins | sample 530191 | NCBI WGS metagenome assembly CENK01 (sample SAMEA2619686, study PRJEB7988) | marine metagenome | biome: marine biome (ENVO:00000447); feature: deep chlorophyll maximum layer (ENVO:xxxxxxxx); material: "saline water (ENVO:00002010), including plankton (ENVO:xxxxxxxx)" | depth 60 m | reverse complement strand
CCATCAGCGATCATCCGCTGTCTCCGAGTGGTGTCGGAACTCAGACAAAATATATTATTGAAGGAATGCTTAAAACTGGTAAGTACCAGTTTGTTTCATTTGGAGGAGCCATTAGGCACCCGGATCATAACCCCCAGAAGACTGAGGAGTGGGGTGAAGATTGGATCATCTGGCCAGTTGATGGATATGGAAATCAAGATATGGTCCGAGCCATGATTCGCCAGCAAAAGCCAGATATTCTTTGGTTTATGACAGACCCTAGATTTTATGATTGGCTTTGGGCTATTGAAAATGAAATCAGACCACATGTTCCTATGGTTTACTACCATGTTTGGGACAACTACCCATACCCTACATTTAACCGTAAATATTATCTTTCAAATGACCACGTTGCTTGCATATCTAAGCTAACGCACGATATTGTAGAAACAGTGGCACCAACAGTAGATTCGTCTTATATTCCGCATGCTGTTGACGGGGATGTGTTTAAACCACATTCTGCCGAAGAAATAAAAGCCTGGAGATTATCTAAAAATTTAAATGATAAATTCGTTTGTTTCTGGAATAGTCGAAACGCAAGACGTAAACAGTCGGGTACCTTAATTTGGTGGTTTAAAGAGTTCCTAGATAAAGTCGGTCATGACAAAGCATGTTTAATAATGCACACTGATGTAAAAGATCAGAATGGACAAGACCTGGAGGCAATTATCCACGAACTTGGTCTTGTCGACGGTGAGGTTTTATTCTCAAGAGAGAAGGTAAATGCTCCAGATCTCGCCGGAATATATAACATGGCAGACCTCACTATTAGCATTTCTGATGCCGAAGGGTTTGGACTCTCTACATTGGAATCACTATCCTGTGGAACTCCAATATTGGTCAATATGACAGGAGGACTTCAAGATCAGGTAACTGATGGAGAAAACTTCTTTGGCATCGGACTAAATCCTTCGTCCAAAGCGATTATTGGATCTCAGCATGTTCCGTTTATTTACGAGGACCGCCTAAACAAAGATGATTTTATTAATGCTCTAACAGAACTTTATGAGATGACCCCGGAGGATAGGACCGAGCTAGGACTTGCTGGACGCGCTTGGACAGAAGAATTTTTTGGGTTTGATAAATTTATCCAGACGTGGGATGATTTATTCACCTCAATACATGAACAAAAAGGCTCCTGGGAACACCGCAAGGGCTATAACTCATATGAAGTAAAGGTATTTTAATGTTGAAAAGAATATTAGTAAAGGGCCCGCTACTTTCGCGTTCGGGCTATGGCGAACAATCTAGATTTGCACTAAGGTCACTCCGCTCCAGACCTGACCTGTTTGATATATACATAATAAATATCCCATGGGGACAGACTGGGCAGATTGCAAATATTGACGAAGAAGCAAGTTTTATTCATGAGAATATCTTAAAGACGCAAAATTACGCCCAGCAGGGAGGTCAGTTTGATGTATCGTTGCAAATCACGGTTCCTAATGAATTTGAAAAGATTGCCCCAGTAAATGTGGGTTACACTGCCGGAATTGAAACAACAAAAGTATCCCCACAGTGGATCGCTAAATGCAATGATACTGTTGATAAAGTGATCGTTGTCTCAAATCATTCAAAGAAAGTGTTTGAGCAAACAAGATACGACGTTAAAGACCAGCATGGGAATGACCATAAGGACTGGGGTTTACATGTGCCCGTAGAGACGGTCAATTATCCTGTCAGGCTATTCGAACCAGAACAAGTTAATATTGAATTTAAGACTAACAAGAATTTTCTCGCAGTAGCTCAGTGGGGACCAAGAAAGAATCTAGATAACACTATTAAATGGTTTGTAGAGACTTTCTCAGATGAGGCAGATGTGGGTCTGGTTGTGAAGACCAACATGGCGTCGGATTCAGTTATAGACAGAGAACACACACAGAGCCGTCTAGAAAGCCTCCTAAAGCCTTACACAGACCGTAAGTGCTCTGTGTACCTAATTCATGGTGAAATGTCTCCTGGGAACCTAGCGTGGCTCTATGAGCATCCTACCATGAAGGCAATGATTAATATTGGTCATGGTGAGGGCTATGGTCTTCCGTTGTTTGAGGCTGCTTATCATGGGTTGCCTTTGATAACCACCACTTGGTCAGGGCAGATGGACTTTATTTGTAAGCCAAATAAGAAAGGCAAACAAGTCCCGAAGGTTATCAAGGTAGATTATGATATTGCACAAGTGCAAAGCGAAGCCGTTTGGGACGGCGTTATTCAAGCCGACTCGAAGTGGGCATATGCCAAAGAAAAGCATTACAAATCTGCCTTGAAAGAATGCTTAGTTAAAGAAACACATTGGAAAAATCAAGCCAAGATCTTAAAAAATCATATTATAGAGAATTTTACAAATGATAGTATGTATGGACAGTTTGTAGAAAATATTACATCACTTATCGATAATGAGGTTAGTGATGACGAAATAGAGGCGCTGTTTAGTAGTCTCGTGGAAGACTGATGTGATAATTTTTGCTTCTGATGCTTTTGTGGAGCATTATGTTGGGGGAGCAGAGTTAACGACAGAAGCTATCATAGAAGATAGTCTTATACCCGTAAAAAAAGTATTGTGTTCTACGTTAACTGTTCAACAGATGCAGGCACATCACGACAAGATGTGGATTTTTGGCAATTATGCTAATTTAGATGAATCTTGCATTTTTTATGCCATTAAGAATCTCAACTACTGCGTTCTGGAATACGACTATAAGTATTGCTCGTATAGATCACCAGAGAAGCATGCTGCAATTTCAGGTGAGTGCAACTGTCACTCGCAAAGACGCGGCAAGTTGATATCAGCATTTTATGCAAAATCTTTGCTTACTTGGTTTATGTCCGAGAAACAAAGACAAAAATATATTAATAAATTTTCATTTCTAAAAGCCGACAACATTAAAGTTTTAAATTCTGTTTTTTCAAAAAAAACTTTAAATTATATTAAGAGCCTAGACACTTCAAAGAAAAACAATAAATGGCTCATAACAAATTCTCCATCCTGGATTAAAGGAAGTCAGTTAGCAATTGATTATGCTTTAGAAAATAATCTTGAATACGAGTTGGTGTGGGGGCTAGAACACAAGCAGTTGTTAAATAAGATGGCCGAGTCTAAAGGTGTTATATATATACCACCCGGCGGTGACACATGCCCAAGATTTATAATGGAAGCCAAAATGCTAGGGTGCGATCTTGTATTGAATGAAAACGTTCAACACAAAGATGAAGAATGGTTCAGAACAGTGGAAAGCACTCTTAATCATTGTAAAACCAGAACAAAAGTTTTTTGGTCCACCCTGGAAAACTTGTGGAGTATTGACACTCCTCCTAAAACAAACACGACTCAGGAAACTAAATTTAATATAATTGTGCCGTTTTACAACTGTGAAGAGTGGATCCTGAAATGCCTAGAAAGCTTATATAACCAAGAGTATCACAATTATCACTGTTACATAATAGATGATGTATCAACGGATCGCTCAGTTGAGATAATTAAAGACTTCATTAAAGACAAGGATAACTTTACCTTAGTAACGAATAAAGACAAAATGTATGCTTTAGGTAATATTGCGACGGTTCTAAATCAAGATAAGCACAGTGCCGAGGACGTAAATATTATTTTAGATGGAGATGACTGGTTATCAAGCCTGAATTGCTTAAACTATCTAAACAAAGTGTATGTTGACACAAATTGTATGATGACATATGGCACCTATGTATATTATCCCCTTGGCACAGTTGGAATTGAGCCGTCAGAATATCCCACTGAGGTGATAAGCAAGAATAGTTTTAGATCTGATAAATGGAGAGCTTCTCATCTTAGAACGTTTAAGCATCTTTTATGGCAGAACCTAGACATGAGAGATTTACAAAACGATGATGGAGATTACTATAAAACCGCTTACGATCAGGCATTGATGTTGCCGTTGCTAGAGATGAGTGCGGAGAGAAGTGTCTACATAGACAAAATAATGCACGTTTATAACAGAAGTAATCCTCTCAACGTTGACAAAACCAAGCAACAGCTACAGTTTCAAACTGCACAGCGAATTAGACGTAAAGCTTGCTATGGGAGGATCCCGTGAAGCTTGGAATAGAAAACGTTAATTTATCTAGTAACTCTGGTCCGAATTCTTTTGCCTCTAAACTGGTGCCTTATCTAGCAGAAATTGGCGTTCGGATAGATCCTGACGATCCTGATGCAATTCTATGTTTCATAGAATCATCAAGACAGAGCTACACAAAGCCAATGTACCAGAGGTTAGACGGTATATATTTCAACACTACTCAGGACTACAATAAACAGAATGCCAATATTAAAAGAACGTACGATATGGCAAGCGGTGTGATTTTTCAATCAAATTTTAACAAAGAACTTATCACAAAGTATTTTGGTCAGCACAGAAATTCTATCGTTATCCATAATGGGGCAGATTTAAGAAAGATTGAAGAGACGCCAGTGTTTGGTCTAGACAGATATGAGAATCTGTGGTCATGTGCCGCCACTTGGCGACCTCACAAAAGACTTAACGAAAATATTAGATATTTTTTGGAGCATTCTGGACCTAACGACGGGATGTTAATTGCTGGTAACGTTAGTCCCGGCGATAAGATCAAAGATGATAAATTACATTATGTTGGAGTTTTGTCACAAAGACAGTTATATTCGCTGTACAAAAGGTGTAAATTTTTTATTCACTTGGCGTGGCTAGACCATTGTCCGAATGTAGTAGTGGATGCTAGGGCATGTGGCTGTACTATAATATGTTCCTCGGCAGGAGGAACTAAAGAAATAGCTGGCTCAAATGCTATAATAATCGAAGAAGAGGAGTGGGATTATAAACCAGTCGCTCTTTATAAGCCGCCAAGTATGGATTTTTCAAAAAAAACAAGTGGTAAGGACGACAGTGAACTTGACATGCTCAAGGTTTCAAGACTCTATAAAGAATATATGTTTGGAGCGTAAAAAATGCCAGTAATTATTAGAAATATATTTGAAGATTATGTTAAAGAAACTTTTAATTTAGAAGATTGTATAGCTGTAAATAACGGCACTAGTGCCCTGATTGCCCCTCTGTGGTCAATGGATCTGGAGCCAGACGATGAAGTTATAACAACGCCATTTACTTTTATAGCGACCTCAAATGCAATATTAATTGCAGGCGCAAAACCAGTATTTGTTGATATTAATCCAGAAACACTTTTGATTGATGAAAACAAAATTGAACAAGCTATTACACAAAAAACAAAGGCCATAATGCCTGTGCATCTATATGGTCGCGTATGTAATATGGAAAAAATTAATGAAATCGCTGAAAGACATAATCTAGTTGTTTTAGAAGACACTGCACAAGCCTTTGGAGCAACCTGCCACCGTGGTAAGCCTGCTGGCATGATGTCAGATGTAGGTGCTTTTAGTTTTTATAAAACAAAAAATATATCAACATTTGAAGGAGGCATGATTTGTATTCCAAAAGGCAGTAAGCTAGACAGTAAAAAAATCAGATCTATTTGCGACCAAGGACAGGTTGGAAGGTATAACCATGAATATCTTGGATTTAATTTTAGATTAGCAGAACCACTATGCCTGATGGCTTATGAACAGATGAAACTCCACATGAATGGAATCAAAGCAGAACTTGGACTCCGAGGTCCAAGTGCAGGGCATTATCCAAACGTTGTTTACGAGCAACCTTATTACATTAGAAAAGGTATCAGGGGTAATTGCCCAATAGCCGAAAAGGTTGCCAAATCAATCAGAGAGGGAACCTATGAAGAGTAAAAAAGTAGGCATCATAGGATGTGGAATGATTTTTCCAAGACATCTGGAGGCAGTTGAAGCCAATGAGGAATACGAACTAGTTGCAATATGTGACACCGATCAACAGGTTTTAGATCAAAAAAAGAATCGGTTGACTGTGAGTTCATTTACGGATTATAAACAAATGGTACTACAAACTGGAGTTGATTTTATAGTCATCGCAACTCCTAACTCTCAACATTATGAACAGGCAATATTTTGTTTACAAAATGGGTGCGACGTTTTGATAGAAAAGCCCGCAACTTTAGACCCAAAACAGATAGATGATTTAGTTTCTTATGCCGAAAGTTGCCAACAAAATGTGTATGCAGTTCTACAAGTTAGATTAAATTCTTGTATCCAAAACCTAAAATACCTATTGGACAACAATCTTGTTGGAAACGTAAGAGGCTTCAGCTTAGTCCAAAGATGGCAGAGGCCAAAAGAATATTTTTATGATTGGAGAGGTCAGCCCAAAGTTGGGGGCGGTATTTTGCATGAGTGTGGAATACATTACTTAGATATTCTGTGTTATTTACTTGGCAAACCAAGTGTTGCGGCAGCGAAAAAATATAATACTAAACATAAAACAGTAGATATAGAAGATACTGTATATGCCATGTTAGATTTTGGTGATTATGGGGGGAATGCAGAAGTAACAATATCTTGTGAGCCAAAAAATCTTGAGTGTAGCTTGTCTTTGATGACAGATTCCGGATTTATTAAACTTGGGGGCAAAGCCATGAATGTGTTTGAAGAGTTAAACTTTTTGGACCCAGCTCAACAAGAGACAATTGAAAAATTAGTAGCTACTAATAATTCTGTAGGCACGCCAAACTCATATGGGGGATATGCCGGGTCATGCCCCAACCACCCTGTATTGTACAGTAGACTAGAAGAGTTCAATTTAATAGAAACTAAAAATGTGTTAGAATTGATAGACGAAATATATGAGGCTTGTGATGTCAAGTATTATTAGTGAGAAATAATTATGAATGATTTAAATGCATGCATAGTATACATATCTTCGCGAAGTAAGTGCATTAAGCATTCACTAGCATCTTTGTGGGAAAATTATAATAATAAATACAATTACCCTGTATACGTGCATTATTTTGATGACATTTATGACAATGATTCCTTTAGGAGCGAGGTAAAAGAGGCATGCTCACCGCAAAATGTGATCTTTAAATCTGTTCCGTATGAAACTCCACCATTTCTAAAAGAAGAGGAACTCTACCACAACAGAAAAAACCTATGGTACGTGCAGAATAACTTTTCTGTGCAACGTAAGGGTTACCTACATATGTGCAATTTTACTAGCAACATGTATGGTTATGAGAATACCGAATTGTCACAATATGACTACATTATGACCCATGATGATGAATCAGGGTATGAAGAGGAAATGTCCTATGACCCGTTTAGAGTGTTGAGCGAGACGGAATATTTTATGGGGGCGTATTTTGTTGGTCAAAGATTAAAAAATGGAACGCCCCATCAAGGTCACTTAGACACCAGAGTTGGACTATGGGAGTTCACTAAAAATTTTCTAATAAACAATAGGGTGATTCCAAAATCCCAACCTTTAAAGAAACTATTGCTTGATAAAAACGCTGATTGGAATTTCCACTACTTGAATTGGTGTGATACATACGTTATAAAAACTGAAATGTTCAAGACGGAGTTATGGCAAAAATGGATAACCGCTGTCAATAACGATGGAGGTGTTTACAAGTATCGGTGGGGGGACAACGAAATAATTTCTATTTTTGCGCACATGGTTCAGCCAGTGATATATGACTACAATTTAGTAGTGAATGGAATTCACAACCAAGGAAAATTTAGAAAACTCCAGGACATGGCACCAGGAGTCAAGGATTTAAGCAGATGAAGATTCTGTATGTAGACCCTGTGGTACAAACAGGGACGTCCAGTAATTATAAATATTATGACGGGGTATACGATCAACTAGCGCGAGACCATAGTGTGATGTTACATCGAGGTGTACCACATAATATTGAGCACCTAATAACTCAAAGTAATTTTAGCCCTGATGTAATTATATTTGGGTTAGGTTGGTTTAACCATAAATATTTTGGTCGCCTGTCAGGCATGAGTATTCCATCTATTTGCGTATTATTTAAACCACAAAATGAATTAAAGGAAAAACTAAATTTTTGTAAAATTAATAAAATAGATCAAATTTTAACTCCGGTCCCCGGAACAAAAAAGATTGAAAAAGTTACCGGAATAAAAACCAAGTTATTTCCTTACGGATTTGATCAATCTGTATTTTTTGATAGAAAGATGGAAAAAGAATATGATATTGGCTTTTCCGGAGCCTTGCACGAAAATAAACACTACCCAACTGGTGCGTTCCCGGTGGAAAACATACGCACCAAAATAGGAGATATTCTAACTAAAAACGACAAAATTAAAGTTTTTTGGAGTTCAAGTGATTCCCGGCCGGCTAGAATACCAAGTTATGAGGAATATTCAAAAACCATAAATAAATCAAAGATATGGATAGCGACTCAAGCAGCTTTTGGGGACATAACACCAAGATACTATGAAGTTGCTGCCACGGGCACGCTTTTGTTTTGTCAAAAGATACCGTCTGAGTATCGTGATATTTTTAAAGATGGAGTTAATTGTGTTGAATTTAGTAATGACTTAACAGACTTTAATGATAAGTTAAGTTTTTATTTAAATAATGATAAAGATAGAAGAACAATAGTTGAAAATGCAAAGACGTTTTTTCATGACAATTGCCGATGGTCTCATAGGGCTGATGAACTCGTTGCAACTATTAGAGGAATGTTAGATAGATGAAAACAAATAAAGAAATTTTTAAAGAAAATCTTAAACTCATTGAGATTGAGACATTTTCTTATTGTAATAGGAAGTGCTGGTTTTGTCCAAATTCATTTGTGGACAGAATATCAGATAATAAAATCATGCCAGAGGAGGTTTATTTAGACTTGATATCGCAGTTAAGGGAAGTAGATTTTTCTGGTGAACTTACTTACAGTCGATATAACGAACCAACTGCGAAAAGAGAGCTTTTTATAAAAAGAATCAAACAAGCCCGTGAGGCGCTGCCCAAAGCTATATTAAGAACTAACACAAATGGTGATTATATAACCAGAGATTATGTGGAAGAGTTATGTGATGCCGGTTTCAATCAGCTATGGATTCAGCAATATCTAGGGAATAATGAGAGGTACAATCATGAAAAAATGCGCAAGCGAGCACAAAAGAAAATAAAGAAGCTTGATCTCCCAGCTAAAATAATCACCGATATCGAGGATTGCAAGTTGGAATACGACCTCTCGTATAGGGGCATGACAATACACATACGTTCAAGAAATTTCGACAAGGATGGATCAAGCAGAGGAGACACCGTCCAGATTGCCTCTGCTTACACAAGAACGCAGAAATGTCTTCAAGTATCTCAGAACATGTACATTGATTTTAACGGCTCTGTGATGGTTTGCTGCGCCCTGCGCTCAGATGTCCCAGGTCAAGAAAGTGGCATCATGGGACATGTTAGCGAGGGAAAGCTATGGGATATATACATGAGTGATAAGTACAGACCATGGCGGGACCACCACAAGGAGGATGGACCTAAAGAGGGTTTCTGTAAAACCTGTAGAGATTCTGTAGAGCCAGAATATATGAAAGAAAGAGAGCTATAGATAGTAATGAATGAATTAACAAAAATCGGCAAGATTCATGGAACAGACAAGGCCGGACCACAACACAACTACACAGAAAAAGTATATTTTCATATGCTAAAGAACATCCGGGATAAGCCACTCCGAATTTTAGAATTGGGAGCGGGAGATACGGGTGCATCAATAAAGATGTGGAGAGACTTTTTGCCGAATGCGGACGTAACTTTATTTGATCCATTTTTTATTACCCATTCGTCCGTAACTGTTACGGTTGAAGAAATAAAAAATTTGGGGGTTAATGTGATAGTAGGAAATCAGTTAAACAGAGGTGATCTACAGAGATTGTCTCCTGTCAACCCTGCTGATTCAGAGGAAGAATATTACGATATTATTATTGATGATGCTGCTCACGTATCAGACGGTATAGCTATAAGTTTGGCTAACTTGTTGCCGAAGTTAAAGAAAAATGGGTGTTATATTGTTGAAGACTTATCCTGCGCTAAGGATAGAGACAATCGCTTACATGACATGAACGCTTGGCTAGATGGGGAGGATGTTAATCAAAACATAGAAAAAATTTATCATAAAAGGGAAGTGCATTTGATTGATGCGTACAGACAATTTCAACAAACTGGTAAATGGGTAACTAACAATGTGTTAACTCCTAGTGAGGTTGACTATCTGGAAAATAATATTAAAAATATGACAATATTTGCTGATTATAACGGTGCAAAAAATCTAGCTGTAATAAAAAAAATGTAATTTAAAAACTCTACCAGGAAGGATAAAAGTATGGTAAAAAAAATACAAACTGAACAACTGATGAAAATGGTGGAAAATTTATACCTAAGTTCTCCCCAAGATTTTTTGCTAATTGAGATAGGTGCTAATGACGGCTATTGTTGTGACAGGATGTGGGATTTTGTGTTACGGAATGACCCGACATCTATCATGATTGAGCCTATCCCGGGGTATTTCAAAAAACTAAAGGAAAACTACGCTCACTTAAGCAACATTAATTTTGAAAACGTTGCCATAAGCGACAAAGAAGAGACCGTGCAAATGAGGTATATTCCAGAGCATCTTATTTCATCTGGAAAAGTCACGTTCAGACTAGAATCGCAGCCACACCTGTGGGCTGAACATTGGGCTGGCGGTTTAGGTTCCTTTTACGAAAACAAGAATAATCTTGGCTGCCCTGAGCTTAAACAATTTGAACAGATCCTGGAAGTACAAACCAAAACGTTTGATTACATACTTGACAAGTATAATGTTCGGTCGTATAAAAATGTTGTGCTTCAAACAGATTGCGAGGGTCATGACATAGTTATAATGAGATCATTCCCGTTTGATAAGATTGTGCCAAAAATATATATATCAGAAATTTATGGACAAACCAGATATCCTCCTAGTCATCCTAACTTTGGAACAAGCAAGGGACTATATACAAAAGACGAGGAGTCCGAGGCTATAGAAATCTTAAGATCCAATGGATATGAGATTTTTTCTGAAAATGATTTAGTAGCGATTCTAAAGGATTAAATTAGATGAAAGTGGCAATCTTACTAAGAGGGTCTTCTATAAACACTTATGAACACTGGCAGTTTAAGGAACAGGTCTCAGTTGATTATAGGAATAATATTGATAATTTAAAAACAAATTTATTAAACAATTATGATTGTGATGTATTCTTCCACACTTGGAAAGAAGCCGACCGTGACAATAATGAATATGATCAGCTCGCGCTAGATTTTAACGCTAAAGCATACGCCTACGATGATGACATCGGCGGCGCCCATGGTCCGGAGCTAGGTAAAAAGGTGGTCCTAAACGCTAAACGAGTTATTGAGATTTATAATCAATATAAGCAAAAAACAAACACGCACTATGATTTGGTGGTTATGATAAGATTTGATGTATATTTATTTCACAAGCTTGATCTAGAAACAATTCGAAAAACTCAGGAGCTGCACGATAGAGTGTTCGTGTATGCAATGGGTCCTAATTTAAAAAAGAAATATATTGATAAAGAATCCACAAAAGATATAGGAATTGATGATAATTTGATTGTTTTTACACCCGACGTTATCGATAACTATTATGATTGCCTAAATATGAAAGAAGATACAGTGGCTATAAATCGCGACCCGGGTTGGTTTAATCCAACGCAGCATTGTAGTCTTCATCATTTGTATTATTTGTTGGAAGATCATGTAAAAATAAAAAATTTAGTAGATATTTTAACATATGCTGATAAAAAATCTTTATATGGGATAATCAAAAATTTCGAACCTAACAGCAGGCTGGTGAGAGGATGTCCCACAAAACGAAAATCTCAATTAGGAAATGGTCTTTTTGTGATACATTATGAATAAACAGTTAGAGATAAAGTGTCATTTAATATTATAATACCAATGGCTGGTAAAAGCTCGCGATTTGATTACAATTTTAAGCCCTTCTTAAATTTAGACAACAGAGTTTTTATAGAGCATGTTCTTGACAGCTTCAGCAATGTTGAAGTTGACAGCTATAATTTTATAGTTAGGCGCGATCAAGAGTCCTCCAATCAAGTATCTAAAACTTTAAAAGAGCGCCTATTCCCCCACCTCAGTAAAAAAATAAACGTAGTACTGATCGATAAGCAAACAGAGGGACCATTCCAGACAATTCAATTAGGTCTGAAGAAATTGGGGGCACTTAGTAAAATTATAGTGTGTGATTGTGATCACTATGTGGATATACGTCCAATGATTGAAAAGGTTGGGGACAATCCGTGTGTTGACATAGTAATACCCACTTGGGACATACATCCCAATGAACATAAAAATTGGGGAAAGATAATAGTTAATCCGTCTAGTGAGTCCATTGTTAACTTTAGTGAAAAACAGCCATTTGTGAATACTAGTGAAGCAGTAGCTAGAGGGATCATCGGTTGTTATTATTTTAAATCTTCCGAACAGATACAAAATAGTCCCTGCGACTTATTACATTTTTCCCAATTTTTTAGCAAGAATCATAAAGATCTTAATGTAGAGTTGGCTAAAATTAAAACTGCTTATTTTTTTGGTGACCCAAAAATGGCAAAGAAAGCTATCGAAGAGAGAAGAAAAAAGGCAACAATAATTTGTGATGTTGATGGGGTTCTCCTTAGGCACAAAGGGTGTTCAAATGATATTGTGGAGGACAATTTTGTTATTAATGATGCTGCAAAAAAAATACAAGAATGGAGATCCAAAGATAAGTTGGTTGTGTTGTCTACTGCGCGACCTCGTAGGACTAGGAAGACGTTCGAGGCAATGCTCCAGAAGCTTGGGATTGAATATGATAGGCTGGTAATGGGTCTTAATCCAGGTCCTCGTTATTTGATTAATGATCTAAAGCCTTCTAATCCGCTGGTGCGCCAGTCCTTGTCTATAAATCTAACTAGAGACGCGGGCATAGATGATATTGATCTCAATGAAAGCGGAAATTATGACTTAGAAGTCATCGAGACATTTAAGGGAAATTCTTTTAGCAAAACCGTTCTTGTTAGCAATAACGGCAAATACTTTGTTAGAAAGTATATTGTTAAAAACCAGGCGACATACGAGCACTATGAAAAACTGAAAAGACAGTTGAGTGATCTTCAGAGGCTTAAATATTATGATGACACACTTGTTCCAAAAATTTTAAATTCTGAAGATAATGACCACTGGTTTTATTTCGACATGGAATATCTCGAAAATTATAAACAGCTGGACGAGTTCGGAGATCTGGAGAGGAACAGGGTTCTAGAAAAAGTGGTTACCAAGTTACACAATAATGTATATTGTTATAGGAAGAAGAATACTAGCCTAGAGTTTATGGAGACATTCTATAACACGAAAATAGAGCCTAAATTAGTGCTTTATGAAAACGAGTGTGAGGTGATGAAACATCTGATAAACCAAGATACGGTTGTGGTAAACGGTAAGCAGTACTCTGGACTAAGGAAAGTAATAGAAGATTTAAATATATATAATTTTAACACTGAATATCTCAGCCCCATACATGGAGATTTAACGCTTGAGAATATACTGTATAATGAAACTTTTCAAGATTTTAAGCTTATAGATCTTGACGGCAGCCGGTTTGTGGATACATGCTATTTTGATCTTGGCAAAATATTTCAATCGATAGTTTCGAACTATAGAGAGTGGAATATTATTGACAATCCTTTATTAAACAAAGACATCAACAATTTAACGTGCACTCCCGAATATTTTAATTGCAACATAAAAGACTATGAAAATATTTGTCAACAATATGCTATTATAATGGATGTTGAAGACTGGCTTGAAGTTTATAAAAAAGGTATTTTTTACATGTCAATGTATTTTATTCGTTTTATTCCTTTTAGAAGGCAAATTAACGAGGGGCATGGGATATACGCCATGATTATGGCAATTAACTGGCTGAATCACATTCACAGATTAAATGATTAGAGGACAATACAATGAAGATAGAAATATATTATGATGGTACCGATATAGAGAACAACTCCGGAAATGATGTAAAAGGGTTTACCACAAACATTTCCTTTTTAAGAAGCGCCGGCGTGACTGATTATCCTGAGTTTATCAGACACTGCCTCCAATACTCAAAGGGGCGACCCATCTCATTTCAGCTATACGATGACAATGATGAAGACATAGAAAGAGTCGCAGTTGCGATAACTTCGTTTGACCCCTCAATATTGGTAAAAATTCCTGTGATCAAAACAGATGGTAGCTCAAATGCAGCGGTCATTAAAAAACTTCACGATAAGGGAGTTAAGGTTAACGTGACAGCTATTTTTACCGAGAAACAGGTGCATTCAATAAAAGATTGCTTTGGTTTGAACACAGATGTCATTGTTTCTATTTTTGCCGGAAGATTGAACGATTGCGGCGTGAATTCCGAAAATCTTGTTAAGTATGCCTCAAAGTCCTTTTCTGACTATCCTAATGTTAAGATTTTGTGGGCCGCTTGCAGAACAGTATATAACGTGTTGGAAGCAGAACTTCAAGGCGCCGATATCGTCACAGTTCCAGATTCGGTGCTTAAGAGATTGCATAGGCTTCAAGATGACCCAGCTGAAGCTGGTCTGAAGGCGGTGCAGCAATTTAGGGATGACGGCTTAGCCACTGGTTTGAAAGTTTAATTATCGTGTTGAGTGAATCGGACTATCAAAATTACTTAGATAAAATTAAAAACACAAATTATAGCTCTCAAGATCATTGGGACGTATTTGGTGATTTGTATTATCATAAAGTAAGTGATTATAGATCTATGGATTCGTTTCGTACAAACGGTATTAGTAATATGTTGGAGACAGCGTTACCATCACAGGAAAGGGATTTAGCACTATCCGGCAAGAATTATGATGTGAATTATAATGACCTGGAAATTAAAGAGCTAGTATCACGGTTTAATGAGTTGGTAATCATGATGAAGGATGATTTAGAAGTAGTTCCGTTTAATACAAACATTGGTAATCCAAGAAGATACGCACACGAGTTTCAAGATAAAACGTATTTGTTGAATTTTGATGACCTGTATCATGTATATTCGGCTTGGCAAATAAAGCGAATGATTGATTTTCTGTTTCATAAGAAGCAACTTAAGAATGTTTTAGAAATCGGCGCCGGATATGGCAATTTGGCGAGCAAGATAAAAAAAATGTATAAAAATGCAAAATATATAATTGTGGATCTCCCCGAGGTCCTGTTAACACAGCACTACTATTTAAGCAATGTTGTTCCGGATTGCAAAATTGTAAGCCTTTTAGGAACTGAAAACATTAATTGTCATGTAGACGACGTAGAGTGTGATGTGTTACTTATTCCATATGGCGCATATGAGTCAGTCCAAATGGAATGTGAGCTGGTTATTAATACCAGATCGTTTGGGGAGATGCCTCGCAAAACTTTAGAATCATATTTCTCTTGGTTTCAAACTAATATAAAAGACGGCGGAATTCTCTATACTACTAATCGTTATGTTTTTACTAAATCTAAAGATAAAAACAAAATAAGAGATTATCCATTTGATAATAGGTGGAATGTTATAGTTTCGCAACCGCAATGGCTTCAGACGCACCTTCACGAGTTCCTGTTGCAGAGAACTTCTGAAGAATCCCCAATACCATTAAAGTTATTGTTAAGTTCTTTTCCGATATCCACACCACCCCCGGGTCCTATAATGCAAGACATACAAACCCAATCTGAATGGCTAAAGCATCAAAAGGAGAAAGCATGAAAACAGCAGTATTAATAACTGGACAGTTAAGAGATTATAAAGTTAATTGGCGCAATCACATGAAGCACCTGATAGAGCCAAACAAAGCAGATGTTTTCGCATATATTTCCTCTAAAAATACACTTCATTCTTGTGGTAAATCTTTAGAGCAGAAATATTATTTAACTAACACCTACACTAACGATGAGATAACTGATAGCTTAACCAATATATACGGCGATCATCTTAAGCAACTTGTTATTGATAATGATGAAAATCTTCCCGATGAAAATTTTGGCACTTTAGGTTACTTTAGAACAAGGATGCAAAATCAAATTGATAACATTGGTCATGGGTTTTCGTTAGCTAAAAGCTATGCTGAAGAAAACAACTTTCGGTATGATGTAATCGTAAGATGCCGACCAGATAATTCAATGTTTCCGAAATCTTTAAGCCTCACAGCGCTACAGTACCCAGATGATGTCATATACAGCACGAGGTTTACTCCTTCGGGGCATAGAGATTTGTGCTTCTTTGCTCTATCGAATCCGGCTACTTTTGAAAAATATTGTTCATTTAAGTATCTTGATGGTGAAGACCCTAATCGAACAGATAACAATTTTGTTTGTACTGAGCACTTATGGGAGGAATATTTAAAAACTATCAATGTAAAAACAAAGTATGTTCCCGACATATGTCGTCCATTTACGGGGTTTGATAAGACCCGACCAATTTCTGATTTCCCCTACAGAAACGAAAATGAAATGTTAATAGATGCTGAGGGGAACTTTGTTAAACAGGTATTGCCTTGATATATGTTAAACTAACAAACGGCTTTGGCAATAATCTTTTTCAATATAACGCTGCTAGAATGTTAGCAGACTACTATGGTACAAGTGTTACAGCACTAGCACCGTATCCAAATTATTATGGGCAAAGACCACTTGAGAATTTGGGTGTAACCTTTGGGTCACCACCCCAGAACGAATGTCTAGCAATTAACGGTGATTCGCAATTTGTTAAAGCGTTTAATAAATCTTTAATTGGTAATGATGTTTTGCTATCGGGATACTTTGAGGACTATAGATTTTTTTTGTCGCATAGAGATAAAATTAAAACTTGGTACCCAAGCGTCGAAAAAAGAGAAAATAATGATCTGGTGCTACACATGAGAACGGGTGATAGACTTTTCATGAAAAACGAGTTCTACTTAAAACCTAAAGCTTCGGACTATGTGAACGCAATTGATAAATTTCATTTTGATCAATTATATATCGTCACAGACATGCCAACTTGGAAACATATGACTGAGCAAGAATTGTCTGATATAGCGTTCCATACGTCTGTGTCTAAAGACAAGAGTGTCCCCATAAGTGAATCAGTTGAGTATTTTAATTCTTTTGTTCTTGCATTTGAAAAGTATCGCCCAATTGTGCAATCTGGGACAATTGATGAAGACTTTAATTTTATTAGGTCTTTTGATAATATATTGTTTGAACATGGAACGTTATCTTGGTGGGCATCTTTTTTGAGTGACGCTTCCAAGATTGGGGTTTACGGCCCGTGGCGACCATGGAAAGGCACCAGCAATAAAAACCTCAGCAAAGTGCCGCTAGAGCAGTGGTTTAAGTGGGAATAGGCTATGAATAACTTAATTGTAACTGGTGGTTCCGGCATGGTGGGCTCCGCTTTTAAAAGTGTTACTCCGCAGGCAGAATATCCTGATCGACGTGCTCTATGGGATATGATGTCTATGGTGGATACAAGTGGCGAGGCATTTGCCGGAAAAAATATTATTCATTTAGCAGCAAAAGTGGGCGGTGTAAAAGTCAACACAGAAGAAATAGCAGATTTTTATATGACCAACTCTGCGCTGAACCAAGCTCTTTTGAGTTCTTGTTTGCTATCAAAAGCCAATAAAGTTATTTCTTTATTATCAACTTGCGTATATCCTGACGGACCATATATTACTTATCCCCTAACTGAGGATCAATTACATTTAGGTCCTCCTCACAAATCTAATTTTGGCTATGCGTATGCTAAAAGAATGGTAGACGTCATGTCTCGGGCATACCGACAGCAGTATGGGTGTAACTTTATTACGGCGATTCCAAACAACCTTTATGGTGAAAATGACAATTTTGATCTAGAGAATAGTCACGTCATACCAGCGATTATAAGAAAAGTTTGGGAAGCAAAAATAAACAATAGCCCCGCTATTGAGTGCTGGGGAGATGGAACTCCTTTAAGAGAATTCACATATTCGCAAGATATTGCACGCATATTATTGTTCTTGATGGAAAGGTATAATGAACCTGAACCAATTAATATTGGAGGAACAGAAGAGTATTCTATTAAAGAGGTCGTCGGATTAATTTGTCGTATTCTAGAATACACTGGAGAAGTGATGTGGAACACAAGCATGCCAGCGGGACAGTATCGAAAGCCCTCCAGTAATCAAAAACTTCTAGATTTGGGGTGGAAGAAAGAATGGTACACTTCTTTAGAAGAGGGCTTAAAAAAGACTTGCGATTGGTTTAAAATAAACTATCCAAACATTAGAGGATATTAATTGGAAACAGCTATAATAACAGGAATTACTGGCCAGGATGGCTCTTACTTGGCGGAACTATTGCTTTCTAGGGGCTATAGAGTGGTTGGTCTTAAAAGAAGAACGTCCACGATTAACACGGTTAGAGTGGATTCAATCTACAACAATCCTAATTTTATCCTTGAGTACTGGGACTTGAACGATGTTGGGTCTCTGTACAGGCTTATAATTAAGTATAAACCAAGAGAGATTTATAATTTGGCTGCACAGTCGCATGTTCGGGTGTCGTTCGATATCCCAGAGCACACAGTCGATGGCGTTGCGATGGGTCCATTGAGAATACTAGAGGCGATCCGTAATACAGATCCGAATATCAGATTCTATCAGGCTTCTTCTTCTGAAATGTATGGTGACGCTCCATGTCCGAAAACTGGATACACAGAAAAAAGCAGAATGACTCCAGCGTCACCTTATGCCTGTGCTAAATTATTTTCTCATAACTTGGTCAGGAATTACAGGGAGTCCTACGGCTTACATGCCTCTAGTGGTATTTTGTTTAATCATGAGTCACCGCGCAGAGGTGAAACATTTGTTACTAGAAAAATTACGATTGCAGCTGCTAAGATAAAGCTAGGGCTGCAAGATATCTTATATCTAGGCAATCTAGAGGCTAAGAGAGATTGGGGTTTCGCCGGCGATTATGTCGAGGCGATGTGGTCTATGGTCCAGCAGGATAAGGCTGATGACTATGTTATATCAACTGGCGAAACAAGAACTGTTCGCGAATTTCTACAAGAAGTGTTTAATCACGCTGGACTTTCGGTGGATAAACATGTTAGGATTGACGAGCGCTATTTTAGACCGCAAGAGGTTCCATTTTTGTTAGGTAATAGCAGTAAAGCCAGAACCAGTCTAAAATGGGAACCGAAAATAAAGTTTAATGGACTCGCTAAATTAATGTTTGAAGAAGATTTAAAAAGAATAAAAGGAGAACAAAATGGCTAGATGTTTAGTAACCGGCTACAAAGGATATATTGGAGGTAATCTCTTCTCAAGACTTCAGGAATTGGGGCACGAGGTTATCGGGATTGATTTACAGTCGGATATTCCCAGGGATATTATTAAGACGTTGGCAGAGGACTCTGACGGTTTGTTTCATCCATATTATGCAGACTTCCAGCCAGAATATATTTTCCACTTAGCATGCTGGCCAAGGATTGGTCTATGCTTGGAGGACCCAGTTGGCACCATGAAAAACAATGTTTTGGCAGGAAGTGTGCTATTGAATTTCGCCAGAAAAGTAGGATCAGTCAAAAGAGTTATCTACTCGTCTTCTTCTTCTGTTGTGGGTAACGGCTCTGGACCGACCAATCCTTATGCATTGCAGAAACTAGTAACAGAGAAGGAATGTGGAATTTACTCTGGAGTTTATGGGCTAGATACTGTAAGCCTAAGATATTTTAATGTATACTCTAAAGACCAACGCGCCGATGGACCATATGCAACGGCAATTGCAAATTGGCGCCGCACACTCCAGTCTGGCGAGCAACCGTTCATAACTGGCGACGGAGAGCAAAGGAGAGACATGGTCCACGTTGATGACGTTGTAAGTGCTAACATTTTCTGTATGGAACAAGAGGAAAACTTTTCCGGTCAAGTGTTCGATGTAGGCACCGGAACAAATATTTCCTTAAATGAAGTAAAGAACATAGTATTAGATTATCATGACGTACAATTTGATTACGTCGCACCACGTCCTGGAGAGGTTCAGGAAACCAAAGCTAATCCCGAACCTCTAGCAGATCGCGGGTGGAAAGCAAGTATCGCCATTAAGCAAGGCGTAAGAGAGTGTTTTGATTTCAAAACTTAAGAAGAAGGAGAAAAGATGAAACTTTCTAATCAAGCAGTAGGAGCCCTCATGATGGCTCTTCAGAGATCACTAATGGAACAGTCGGACATCGTCCCTGTCCTGCAAGATATGAATTTTCAGGTAAGTCCAGAAGATTCAACCCATTCAGAGTTGGTTGTAACCAACCCGCCAACAATTAATTTAGATAATGTTGAAGTTAACGAGGAGGAATAACAAATGACATTCAGGAAAAATCAACAGCCAAAATTTCTATCAGAGGGAGCTGTTAAAGAGATTGTAGAAGTTTCTTTGAGAAAGGCAATTAGTCAGCAGGCGCGCGAGCTTGAGAAGCATTTAGTTGACATTGACAAAAGACTAAGGGAACTTGAAAAGAATCGTTAATGCCACGATATCAGTATCGTTGTGCCGCGTGTAACAAAATATCAGTAATATATCACCCTTCTAACGAAACACAGTCTGTATGCCCTGTATGCGACTCTGATTCCACATTAGTAAAAATGCTGACAACCTTTACAACGAAAAAAACCGGAACAAAG
>CENK01004451.1_pt1 | contig 20998 bp, 19 predicted proteins | sample 530191 | NCBI WGS metagenome assembly CENK01 (sample SAMEA2619686, study PRJEB7988) | marine metagenome | biome: marine biome (ENVO:00000447); feature: deep chlorophyll maximum layer (ENVO:xxxxxxxx); material: "saline water (ENVO:00002010), including plankton (ENVO:xxxxxxxx)" | depth 60 m | reverse complement strand
TGCACAATGGTATCAGCTTCGATGCTCCTGTCCTGAATCGTTTGCTTGGATGTAACATAAAGCTTAGTCAGATACGTGATACTCTCATTGAGTCACAGTTATATAATCCTATACGTGATGGTGGTCATTCGCTTGAAGCTTGGGGTAAGACCCTTGTCTTTGAGAAAGGTGACTTCCATGATTTTGCACACTACTCACCTGAAATGTTAGAGTATTGTAAACGTGACACAGAAGTAACACGGCTTGTAGCAAAAAAGTTAGAGGTAGAAGGTAAATCGTTCAATCCTAAAGCTTACGAGCTAGAGGGTAAAGTCAGGGCTATCATAGATAAGCAACAGAAGAATGGCTTTTCTTTTAAAATAAAAGAAGCTATGATCTTACAGGCTAAGTTGCAAGATGAATTATCTACACTGGAGCGTAAGGCAGAAGAAGATTTTGAACCAACTGAAGTAATACTAAAGACTAAAACTAAATACATACCCTTCAATATAGCAAGTCGTAAACAAATTGCTGATAGGTTACAGGCAAAAGGCTGGAAACCTACACAGTTTACTGACAAAGGTAATGTGATTATTAATGAAGAAGTTTTATCTAAGATTGACATGCCAGAAGCTAAGATGTTTAATAGATATTTTTTATTGCAGAAACGTACTGGCCTACTAAAGTCTTGGATCATGGCATGTCAAGAAGATAATCGAGTTCGTGGTAGTGTAATGACATTACGTACTATAACAGGAAGAATGGCACATGTATCTCCTAATATGGCACAAGTTCCCGCTGTCTATAGTCCTTACGGCAAAGAATGTAGAGGACTATGGACAGTTGATGATACATCTAAATATCGTTTGGTAGGTGTTGACGCCAGTGGTCTTGAACTAAGATGCTTGGCACACTACATGAATGATCCTGAATATACAAACATTGTATTAACAGGTGATGTACATACAGCTAATCAAGAGGCAGCAGGATTACAAACTAGAGATCAAGCCAAGACTTTTATCTATGCGTTTCTTTATGGTGCAGGTGCAGCCAAGATTGGTAAGATAGTAGGTGGTACAGCCAAGCATGGACAACAGTTAATAACTAGGTTCTTAAATAACATGCCAGCCCTTAAACATCTTAGAATGCTGGTTAGTAAAGAATCTGCTGGTGGTACAATAAAAGCTTTAGATGGTAGGCTTTTACGTATTAGATCAGAACATGCAGCACTTAACACTTTACTACAGGGTGCTGGTGCTATAGTATGTAAGCAGTGGCTTGTTCACATCATGGAACGAGTTATTAAAGCTAAGTTGGATGTAAGATTAGTTGCTTCAATACATGATGAGTATCAGTTTGAAGTAGCTATCCCTGATATAGAAAGATTTTGTAGACTAACAAAGGAGGCAATGACACAGACAACAAAGACACTTAAGATGAAATGTGAATTAGACTGTGATTATAAAGTTGGAAAAACATGGGCTGATACACATTAAGTAGTTGACAATTTAAATCAGATAGTATATACTGATGGAGTTGTAGTAGTAGACAAACACAATATCAACAGCCGCAATAGTGTGGCACTAAACACAAGGAAAACTAATATGCCTATTCAACCTCTATATTTAACTGGTAAATGCTATTGGGCCTCTGTTGTAGAGCCTAACAGCACGTTTGAACCTGCTTGGCAAATAGATATCTGCCTTGATGCAGATACCAAAGCTTTAGTAGAAGGTGCAGGTCTGAATGTACGTAACAAAGAAGATGAACGTGGTGAATTTGTCACGTTGAAGCGTAAGGTACAGGGTAAGAATGGTCCACGTCCAGCACCTACGGTAGTGGATTCTCAAAACAATCCTTGGGACAATAAACTTATTGGGAATGGCAGTGTGGTTAAAGTAAAAGCACTTCCCTTTGAGTGGAACTATGCAGGTAAGTCAGGTACGTCTGCTGATCTTGCAGCAGTTCAAGTAGTTGAGTTAGTTGAGTATGGAGATGAAGGCTTTGATGTTGTAGAAGGTGGCTATATTAATAATGCTGCTTCTCAAATGGCTGATCTTGAATCAGACGACATTCCCTTTGGTAACTAAGTAAGGATGGGGTGCTGCATTTTTAAGAGTTAGTGCAGCACCCCTATCTTATTATGAAAAATATTAATACAATAGTAGAAGACATTTATGAGTTATTTAATCTCACACCTATAAAACGTAATGAGAAAGAAGTAGATGATCTTATAAATAACTTTGGTGAAATGCTTAAGGTACACATCAAAGAATTTATGTACAGCAAACCAAGGGATAGTGAAAATCTTAGGTTGTCTGCAATAGGAAAGCCTGACAGACAGTTATGGTATGATATTAATACAGAAACAACAGAAGAAAAGTTACCACCAAGTACACGCATTAAGTTTCTATATGGATATATTCTTGAAGAACTTCTACTACTCTGTGCATCTATAGCGGGTCACACAGTAGAGTCGCAGCAAAAAGAAGTTACAGTAGAAGGAGTATTAGGACATCAAGATGCAATTATTGATGGGGTTCTGGTTGATTGTAAGTCTGCTTCTGGATTCAGCTTTAAAAAGTTTGAGTCTAATACAATAGCTGACGACGACCCCTTTGGATACATAGCACAGATTTCTGCCTATGCTCAAGCCAATGGTATAGAGCAAGCAGCTTTCCTTGTTATAGATAAATCTACTGGTAAGATTTGTTTAACACCAGTTCATTCTATGGAAATGATTAATGCTAGTAACAGAATTAAACACCTTAAAGAAGTGGTTAAAGGAAGTAGCGTACCTTCTAGGTGCTATGATGCTATTCCTGATGGGAAGTCTGGCAACCTTAAGCTTTCTACTGGTTGTATTTATTGTAGACACAAGGGTTTGTGTTGGGCTGATGCTAACCAAGGTAAAGGAATACGTACTTTTAAGTATTCAAATGGTACGAGAGACTTGGTTAAAGTTATTAAGACGCCTGACGTTGAGGAAGTAACTACCTGAATGCACTGGAAATATTTTACAAAACCTGATCCCAATAAATACTTTGGTTTTGTCTATCTTATTACGAATAAGAAAACAGGTAAGGCTTACGTAGGCTGTAAGCAGTATTGGCATCCAGTAAAAAGAAAGAAGGGTAGTGCTAAAGCTACTAAGAGAGAATCTAATTGGCTTATCTATATGGGTTCTTCCAAATTACTATTAGAAGATATTAAGAAATTAGGTAAAAGAAATTTTAAGTTTGAAATTATAGCAGAGTTTAAAAATAAAAGAAGTCTAAAATATTATGAGCTATATTACCAGATGAAATATAATGTTTTATCATCTATCTTAGAGGGTACAGATGAGCCAGCATATTATAATAATTATGTGGGTGGTAAGTTTTATAGGCCAGTACAAGAGTTTGAGAATGAACCCGAAAGATTTAAATAATATTTTAGGTTTTCAATCTAAAAAGTTTACCAAGCCGGAGAACCTTTTATTTTTATCAGTTATCTATCAAGCATTACTTGATGTAAGTAATCCAAAAATAAATGATGAAAATACAAGTATAACATCTATTAGAAATCAAGCCACCAATTGGTTCTTTGCTTCTATAGGTGTAACAAGCCAAAACTTTGAATTTGTATGTGATTGTGCAGGTCTTAAACCATCTAATGTTAGAGAGTTTGCAGCTTATGTTATTAATTCAGAGAGTGGTTATGAAGCAAGAGAAAAATTAAATCGTGTATGGAAAGGAGTTAAAGATGAATAAACATTTGAATGATGTTAGTATGACATACAAAGAACACTTTTTATTTTCTTTAAGTATGTTAGGAGAAGGTATAGCAATTGGGCTGGCGTTGTTAATCCACGCTGTATTCCCATGTCTGTTTGCAAATACCTTTTCAAATTGGGTTGAGTCTTGTAATGGAAAACTTAAAAAATCTAAAAGGAAGTAGGCGTGAAGTGGATGGTTGAAGAAAGAGATCGCTACATCTTAAGACGAATGAAAGAGGATAGAGAGCAAGTAGAAAAAATACTAGATGATAAAACCAAAGCATTAGATACACAAGTTGGAGGTAATCATTATAAAGATTGCAAGATACAGCCCGTAGAGTATATATATTCTAACGGGCTTGACTTTCTTGAAGGTAATGTAGTTAAGTATATTACTAGGCACAGGACAAAGGGTGATGGTGAAGCTGACATACGTAAAGTAATTCACTATGCACAGATGATATTACAAATGGAATACAATAAAGGAGACTAACTACATGCCTCAAATGACCCACGTTGGCATCAATATCAATCCCGCACAAGATCAATTATTTGACGAGCTTGGTATTGCTAGGCTTAAAGAATCTTATATGATGGATAATGAGTTGTCTCCGCAAGAGAGATTTGCTTTTGTATCTAAAACATTTTCTACTGATAACGATCACGCTCAAAGACTTTATGACTATGCTTCTAAGCATTGGTTGTCTTACTCTACTCCTATACTATCTTATGGAAGGTCCAAACGTGGACTACCTATATCGTGTTATCTTAACTACATTGATGATACTGCCGAAGGATTAGTAAACAATCTATCAGAGACTAACTGGTTATCCATGTATGGTGGTGGTGTAGGTATTGGTTTTGGCATACGTTCTGCTGATGACAAATCCACGGGTATGATGCCGCATCTAAAGATGTATGATGCCTCTAGCCTAGCTTACCGTCAGGGACGTACACGTAGGGGTAGCTATGCTGCTTACCTAGATATTGATCACCCTGATATTCTTCTGTTCTTGGAAATGCGTAAACCTACTGGTGATCAAAACTTTAGATGCTTGAACCTTCATCATGGTATTAACATTAGCAATAAGTTTATGCAGCTTATTGAAGATTCTATGACTGATCCTAATGTAGATGATAGCTGGCATCTACGTGATCCACATACAAAAGAAATTAAAGATACTGTATCAGCAAGAGATATGTGGCAGCGTATCTTAGAAATGCGTATGCAAACAGGCGAGCCATATATACACTTCATTGATACATCCAATGAGAAGATGCCTGTATGGTTGAAGCAAATTGGCTTGGAGATTAATCAGTCTAACTTATGCTCAGAGATTATACTACCAACTAATAAAGAGCGTACTGCTGTGTGCTGCTTGTCTTCTCTTAACCTAGAATACTTTGATGAGTGGTCTAAGGATAAAGGTTTTCTTAAAGATGTCTTGGAAATGTTGGACAATACTTTGAGTAAGTTTATTGAGGATGCTCCTGATAGTATTAGCCGTGCTAAATATTCAGCAATGCGTGAGCGTAGTGTAGGTGTAGGTGCTTTGGGTTTTCATGCTTACCTACAGAAGAAGGGTATACCATTTGAATCTGCCTTGGCTAAGTCTTCTAATATGAGAATATTTAGACATATTAGATCAGGACTTGACTCAGCTAACCTTGAGCTTGGACGTGAAAGAGGTGAGGCTCCTGATGCACAAGGCACTGGACTAAGGTGTAGTCATGTCATGGCTATTGCACCTAATGCTTCTTCCTCTATTATTATGGGTAATACTTCTCCATCTATTGAACCGTGGAGAGCTAACGCATATAGACAAGATACTTTAAGTGGTTCTTTTTTAAATAAAAACAAGTACTTAGACAAGTTAATCAATGAGAAATGTAAAGAGAATACTAACTTAAACTATGATCGTATCTGGTCTTCGATCATTGCTAACGATGGTTCAGTGCAGCACCTACGTTGCTTGGACGATCAAGAGAAAGAGATATACAAGACTTCTATGGAGATTGATCAGCGGTGGGTGATTGAACATGCTGCTGATAGGCAGGAATACATTGATCAGTCTCAGTCACTCAATGTTTTCTTCAGGCCAGATGCAAACATCACTTACTTACATGCTGTGCATTTTATGGCATGGAAGAAAGGGGTCAAGACTATGTACTACTGCCGATCTGAAAAGATTGGTAAGGCTGACAAAGTATCACGTAAGATTGAACGAGATATTATACAGGAGATTGATATGGAAGCACTTGCTTCTGGTGATGAGTGTTTAGCCTGTGAGGGCTAGTATGATATACAAGTGGTACTGTCATTTAAGATCAAAAGGATACGGAATTTTTACTAGCATATCCTGTGCTATTTGGAACAGCCGCTATCCTTTTGAACACCTAGATGACATACCGAGGCAGTGGAAAGACAACAGAGGAAAGAGACCTTACTATGACCAGTAAACTAAAGCTTCAAGATAAACGTGACTACTTCAAACCGTTTCACTACCCGTGGGCATATGATTTGTGGTTGAAACATGAGCAGTCTCACTGGCTGCACACTGAAGTACCCATGATGGAAGATATTAAAGATTGGAAGAATACCCTTTCTACTGAAGAGAAGTATTTCTTAACCAATATCTTTAGGTTCTTTACTCAGTCAGACATTGATGTGTCTGGTGGGTACATTGATAACTACCTACCTAACTTTCCGCAACCTGAAGTACGTATGATGTTATCAGGCTTTGCTGCTAGAGAAGCACTACACATTGCAGCCTACTCACACTTGATTGAGTCATTAGGTATGCCTGACTCTACATACAATGAGTTCTTGGAGTACGCTGCCATGCGTGAGAAGCATGAGTACTTCATGGCTAATGTAAACAGTAAGAAAATATCTCTGCCTATTAAGATAGCTGCTATCTCTGCCTTTACTGAGGGGCTGGCACTGTTCTCTAGCTTTATCATGTTGCTTAACTTTCCACGCCATGGTAAGATGAAGGGCATGGGACAGATTGTAACGTGGTCTATTGTAGATGAGACACAACATGCAGAGGGCATGATCCAACTCTTTAGAACTTATATCGAAGAGAACCGTGAGGAGTGGAACGATGAAACCAAGTCAGCTATTTATAGCATTGCAGAGACTATGGTTGACCTAGAAGATAAGTTTGTAGACCTATCATTTAAGATGGGTAAGGTAGAAGGTCTTAGGGATACTGAGGTGAAGGAATACATCAGGTACATTGCAGACCGTAGGCTTATCTCTATGGGTATGAAGGGTATCTTCAAGGTCAAACGTAATCCTCTGCCTTGGGTAGAGACTATGATCAATGCACCTACGCATACTAACTTCTTTGAGAACCACTCTACTGATTATGCAAAGGGTGCATTAAGTGGTAGCTGGTCAGAAGTATGGGCAGAAAGTGCTTGACAGATAAACAAATATAGTGTATAAGGATAATTATTATGGAACTTACTGCTGAAATAGCTAGAGAATTATTAACTTACAATCCTGATACTGGTAAACTCTTCTGGAAAAAAGGAACATAGATGAAGAAATCACCCAACACTGTATACATAGGATATGATCCTAAAGAAGATACAGCCTATGAAGTTTTAAAGTTTACAATTGAACGCATAGCCGTAGATAATGTACGTGTTGTACCTATCCGGCGTGATGTAGTAGAACGAATGGGAATGTACACCAGAAAGTTTGATGTAGTTGATGGACAAACTATTGATAAGATTGATGGTAAGCCCTTCTCAAGTGAGTTTAGTTTTACCCGCTTTTTGGTACCAGCCATGAACATGTATGAAGGTTGGGCCTTGTACATGGACTCTGACATGTACCTACGTACTGACATCAATGAAATCTTTGAAGAGTATAACTCAGACTACTACCCTCTATACTGTGTTAAACATAAGTATGAACCGGGTGATGGTTTTAAAATGGATGGACGTAAGCAAGAAAATTACCGCCGTAAGAATTGGTCTAGCCTTATGCTCTTTAACTGTGGTCATAATCTCAATAAGAATCTTACCCCTGAACTTGTAAACACACAAACAGGTAGATACCTGCACGGCTTTGAGTGGCTTCCTGATAAAGATTCTGATATAGGAACTATCCATGAAGAATGGAACTGGTTGGACAACCATTCTCCAGAAGACATGAATGCTAAGAACGTACACTTTACTACAGGTGGGCCTTGGTTTAAAGATTGGAAGTGTGGTCGGACTATTGATGGCAAGTATGCAGCCGAATGGAATGGAGATTATACATACCTAGCAGGGCGAGGTAAAGTAAAGCCAATGGATATGTATAATGAAGTATAAGTTTGTAACATGTTTCAATGAAGACTACCTACAGAAGATGTCTTCGCATCTTCTTAGGTTGATGACTACCTCATGGGAATCATCTATAGAGATTCATTGTTACTACTATGATGTAGATATTAAAAAACATTCTCTTCCCAAGGCTAACAACATCTTCTACCATAACCTAGAAGAAATGGAAGAATACAATGAGTGTATGGAAGCTAATAAAATACACAACGGAACTGAAGGAGGAGCAGTACAGTATAATCGTGCAATAGATGCCACTACATTCATACCTAAAGTAATGGCTCTCACTGAAGCTGCATTTGAGAATGAGAAGTGTTGGTTGTTTTGGTTAGATGCTGATACTATTTCTAAGAAAAATATTACAGTAGATTCTCTTAATAAGATGTTACCCATTAACGAAGATAAATGTGACATCGTTTATCTAGTGGATGATGAGGGTGATCCAGACTATTTTTTACAGGGTTTTAATCTATCACGACAAACACCTGTTGATATGCTTGGCGATCTACGTGGTTGTTATATCTCTAGTGAATTTTTAAACTATCGTGAGTGGTTTGATGGTTTCATTATGAGTAGGCTTATGACTATCTATACTGCTCATGGTATGCGAGTACATGAACTAAGCTCACAAAACTCTATAGTAAACGATCTCTTTATTCATCTAAAGGGTAGTACTAATATTGCTCTTAGGGATGCTAATGGTGAAAGAATATTTAAACTATCTGATGAAGCAACCTCTCCTGACATCTTACCTAATAGGTACAAGCAGCTTGCTGATATTATAAGGAACTACAAGCCAAAGACTATCTTAGAAACAGGTACATGGAATGGCGGTCGTGCTATTGAAATGGCTTTGGCCTCATTTGAAAACTCCGATGAAGTACATTACATTGGCTACGATCTATTTGAAGATGCCAGTATTGAAATTGATGAAGAAGAATTTAATGTAAAACCTCATAATACTTATAACGCAGTTGTTAAAAGACTGAATGAGTTTACCGAAGTTATGAAGAAGAGTAATAAGAAGTTTACTTTTGAACTTCATAAAGGAAATGTACGTAATACTCTCACATCTTTAACACTAGGTAAGATTGATTTTGCTATGATAGGTAGTGGTAATAGTATTAAAACTGTAGAGCATGAATATTCTATGCTTAAACATGTTCCTATTGTAGTTATGGATCATTTCTTTACTAAAGACGATGAAGATAATATACCCCCAGAAGAATATCATGGAGTTAAAAATGTCTTTAATAAAATACCTACGAAGAAAGTTAACGCTCAAGAAACTACTGAGGATGGTTGGACTGTATTCGATGAATCCACTGATGTTAGGAAATACGTTCTACCTTCTAGTGATAATGTTGTTGGTGGTGGGAATACTCATCTCGCTCTTATTCTCTCCGATAGCTCACTTCCCGAATGCCCTGATGAATTAAAGAGAGTCCCTGTAATTGTACACCCAAGGGACTGTGTTCCTAAAGATTATATTAGAAATAACATTATCTCTAATATGAAACTTCTTAATGATAAGAAGTGGGTATCTAAACATCCAATACATAAAGGTAAAGCTATTCTGGTATCAGCTGGTCCTTTTACTGACTATGCTGATATTAAAGAGTTAATTAATGAACACAAAGATATTAAAGTGTTATGTGTTAAACATTCATATCCTACTCTTTTAAAGAATGGTATTGTTCCTTGGGGTTGTATTATTCTTGATCCACGTCCTATCACTGGTGTATCTACCCATGGTATAGTACGTAAGGAATTATTTAAAAAGCTTAATCGTAAAACTAGGTTTATGGTGGCATCCATGACTGATCCTAGTGTTACTGAATATCTTATTGAGAATGATTGTAATGTATGGGGATGGCACGCCTTTACTGATTCACTAAGAAGTGAGGAAGAACAAGGTCAGCAGATTAAAAACCAGCAAGTAAAGATCATGGATGAGCTAGGCATTCCAAAGGGTGCTACCCTAATTACAGGCGGTACGTGTGCTGCCATGAGGGGTATAGGTATGCTTCATACTCTAGGCTTTAGAGACATTCATCTTTTTGGTTTTGATTGCTGTATGGAAGAGCCTACCAAGGAGCAGATGACTGAGACTACAGGAGATTTAGAAGGTGGTGAGACACCTAGACCTAAATACTTCCAAGTAACAGTAGACAACAACACATATTGGACTACAGGTGAACTTCTAGCTATGGGTCAGGACTGTGAAAAAGTATTCTCCGATGAAGGTCTTGAAGGTGTATTGACTTTCCATGGTAAAAATACTATGGTAGCTGATCTGTGGAATCTTAAGGAAGCCAAAGAAAAACGTCCACAATTTGAGGGATATTATGATTGATACTAATAAGTTATTGAGTAGGCAGGGACCATCCAAGAGATACACTGAGCTACTCATTGAATACCAGAATATGCACAAAGTTAGTGACGGTATGTTCAATGGGCGTAGTCTCGTAAAGTTTATAGATATAATTAAAAATTATTTAGACAAGCATGAATGTAAAAGTCTAATTGATTATGGTTGTGGTAAGGGTCTTCTATATACAGAAGACTTTAAGAAAGTAACTCGCAGTAATGATGCACTGCAAGTACCTCTTACTGAGTATTGGGGATTGGATAAGCTTGCACTCTTTGATCCGGGGTATGAAGAGCATAACAAGTTGCCAATGGGTTTGTATGATGCAGTTATTTCAACTGATGTATTAGAACATGTGCCAACTAGTGATTTAGATTGGGTGATCAGGGAAATCTTTAGCTACTCTCAAAAGATGGTGTTTCTTAATATTGCATGTATGCCAGCAGTAAAGAAGTTATCTGATGGTAGTAATGCACATATTTCTATACACAGTCCCTATGATTGGTTGCAATATATTGCTGAGATTACTGAAGACTTTACTAAACAGTATCCAGACTTTACTGTCTATGTCTTCTTTGATGTTGTAAACGAAGATAATAAACTAGTAACAGAGGGGTATAAGATACATAAGCGTATTAATATTGTACCCCTAACTCAAAGGGATAAAGATACAAACAATGTAATATTAGGAGAAGAATAATGTTAGGAATTGCAGATTCAGTTATTGGAGTAACAGGTAAAATTCTTGATAAATTTATTGAGGATAAAGATTTAAAAACTAAGTTAGACTTTGAGTTGCGTAAAGCATACTCAGATGCAAACCTTGCTCAAATAGAAGTGAATAAAGAACAGGCTAAACATCCTTCAATTTTTATTGCAGGGGCAAGACCTGCTATCATGTGGATATGTGCTTTTGGTTTAGCTTGGCAGTTTGTTTTTCTACCAGTAGCATTATGGTTTATGGCTGTCAGCGGTCAATCTATAGTGCTACCTAATATTGAAACTGAAGGATTAATGTCACTAACACTTGCTCTCTTAGGTCTTGGTGGTATGCGTACTTTTGAGAAAAAGAATGGTACACAAAGAAATAACATGAAGCATAATTAAGTTAGTTCACATATGGCTCTTAATGAAAAACAGGAAAAGTTTGCTCAGTCATATATCCTGCATAGGAATGCAACTGAAGCAGCAAAAGTAGCAGGATACTCAGCAGCGTCAGCAGCCAACCAAGGCTACAGGCTTATCAATAATGAAGAGGTTGCAGAAAGAGTAAGAGAACTAGAGAATGAACTCGTAACTAATGTAGATGTTATTGAAGAGATCGAGAATCAATATACATTTGCAAGAGCCAACGGTCATACAAATAGTGCATTAAAAGCTCTTGAGTTATTGTCTAGGATTAGAGGTAATAACTCTGACATGGATGGAGGGATTGATGAGAAGTCTTTGGATGAAGGTATAGTACAATGTTTAAATATACTGGGTCCAGATAAAGTATATACCCTACTAAACAAGTGTGATTTCATGGAGGATGAAGAAGAAGAAGCTATAGAGGTGGTAGAAGAGAAGGAAGATACCACTGAAATAGACTAAATCAACGCTAGGTGGGGTAGAAGGCCCGTACAGCAACATTGGTACCTCTGGGGTAGGACAGGTTACAAACTACCCTAGAAGGCTACTCAGTGAGGCTCTACGGGCCTATTTTTTTCTCATTTTACTAAGAGGATTCTCCAATGCGTTCTTGATATTTAATTCAACCTTCTCTGTTAGAGTTTTCATTTTATTTTGTAGTGAATCATCAAGACTATCCATACGAGAGTTGATCCTATCCCTTAGTGTACTATTACGATCATTCTCTTTGTCAATCATAGAGCGAACAGAATCCTGCACGTTCTTAGTTCTTTTTTCAGTGGCATCTATTAGGCGTTCTATTCTTACGATGTCCTGCTTGAGATCATTTTTAATATCTCTTGAGTAATCTCTAGCTTCATCAGAAGATTTCTTTAGACCAATCATTTCTTTATGTAATACAGCAAGCTTCTTATCTATACCTGACAGGTCAGGCTTAACATACTTTTCTATTTTAGAGCGCATGTTCATGTAGTCTTTATAAAATTCAAAGCCAAAAAAAAGTCCACTGCCAATTGTCCCCAATAGTGGCACCAGAAGAAGCAGCTTACTACCTCCTAGCTTTATGCCTTTGTATTCTATTTCTGCCATTGACTGTCTACCATTTGTGAGTGCATTTGATTACTACCTCCAAACATTAAATATTGAGCTACGTTATTTGTCTGTATTGAACCATCATCTAGTCTTACTCCACTAAAGAAACCGGGAGTATCTTGTAAAGTTATTTGTGTATCAAAGAAATTTTTACTACTACCAAGGATGCCCATCACAGCCAGTGTTCTTACCTGATTAGTTGAGTCATACTTACCCTTATCACCCATCCTATTCATAATTTTCTTTACAACTTTATTACGTACCTTCTGAGCAACAGACTTCTTAACTTCAGCTTTTGTTTTTGGTTGTTCTTCAGGTTCAGAGACATCCTCTCTTGTTGTCTCAGGTTCCGGTTGTGGTTCGCTAACCTCTACCTCTACTTCTTGCTGTACCTCTACCTCTACTTCTTGCTGTACTTCTACTTCTTCTACTGTGGTTGTTTCTACAGGCTCAACTAATACACTGTCTAAGTCTACATTTTGAATTTCTTCTACTGTAACTACAGTAGCTACTTGTATTTCCTGTTGTACCTCTACCTCTACTTCTTGCTGTGCTTCTACTATAGTTGTTTCTACAGGTTCAACTGATACACTGTTTAATTCTATAGTTTCAATTTCTTCTATTGTAGTTACAGCAGATAGTTGTTGCTCTTGTACAGATTGAATTGCAATATCTTGTACTTCTACAGTCTGGATATTTTCTTGCGAATCAATAATATTAAGTACTTCTGATTCTAGGTGACTAATAAGATTAAAGGTTGAAGTAAGAAATGGATTTGAAAAACTAGGGCCAAAAAATGAATTTGGGAATCCCGCATCTATACCAAAGAGTTCAAACTGTCCCTGTAAATCTATAAAATTATTTTCTGGTATTGTTTGAGAAAATGAAAAGGATCGTAGACCTGTAAAATCTAACTCTACTTCATGTTCAAATTTATGTACGACACTGATTGAATCTAACAGTGTAACTGTAAGATTAAATATATCCCTACAGTCAGAGTTTTGCATAGTGTTGCCATCAACACATGATGGTAAGACAGAGTTGCTTGGATGTGATTTAACATCTACACCATAATTTATATCAAATCCTTTATTAATTTGATCTGTAGTCATATTATTTTTAAAATCAAATGTACTAGTATAAGTACCACCCGGACCTTGTTTACCTGCTGTACAAAAATTACCAGAAGAACAACCTCTACCGCCTCCTGTATTTGTACCACCAGATGTAGTAAAGTCACTCATATTAGGTAGGTAATTAGAGGTAGTCTCTGTATCTAAATTTTCTGTGTAAGCTTTTAAAGAAAATAAACACAAGCCTAGTATAAGAAACCACTTAGTCATTAGACTAGTTATCTTCTGGATCAATAGGATAATCATCTTCTGTATTTGAAGAGTAGTCCTCAACTTTTTCTTTTATGATTAAGATACTGTTACCTTCTGGAGCATCCTTTGGGTTAGCTACCCATGCTATCTTTGCTTCATTGCCTATCTTACCCTTATAGGGGCAGGGAGTACCAGCCATCCACATAGCATCAAATACTCTTTTATCTGAGCATAGAAGACTAACCCCTGCAACTTTCATGCCCATCCCATACAGAGTACGGCTTAATTTAAGTAGCTCACACGTAATATCTGAAATTGTAATACCAGATGAGAAACCAAATATCTGAGTCTGTATTGCTGAACTCATAGCACTCTTACATACATCAGTATTGTTAACTACTATGGAGGGTGAAGAAGCAGTGGGCGGCGTCTTGTCAGTAGATACTACCGTAGAAGTTACAGTATTAGTGTCTGCTGCATACCCTACAGTAGTAAAGCAAAATACTAGAAGCAGTATATATAAAATATTTCGCATAGCATCCCCTTATTTGTAACTCCAAACCCAAGGTCTAGGGTTTTCATAAGTATCTTCTAAATCATCTAGGTGTATAAATCTTTTATTATGTGGACCTCTTTGAGCTACACCAATGCCTGTCATGCCACACTCCAATGCTAATCGCATTAGCCGTAGGGCATCTTTACCTATTACTTGTACATCTACAGCCCTGCCTTTAATGTGTGCTGAGTATCTACTTCCACCTATAGCTATGTTATGTGCAGGATGTCTATAACCAGATGTAATAATCATAGGAGTGTTATATTTTTTTCTTAGTTCTTCTAGTTTCAACATGAAGTTATCATCCATGTTACACTCTCCAGTGCCTTTACAGCAAAGTTCTTTCTCTGTAAAATATTCTGAGTTGATAGACATTACTTTAGTATTCTCTCCATTAAGTTATCTAGTTTAATTTCTACACGATCAAAGCGATCCATGATCTGTTTTAAGTCTCTCTCTACATCACTTTTTAAAGCGTACTCTCTAGCTATATCTTCTCTAGTTCTACTGAGTAGCTTACGGTTGTCATCTATCTTAATATTGACACCTCTGACCCACCATATAAAAGAGCCACAGGCTAGACTTAGTACAGCATTCCATATCATACTTACAGAGGCATCCATTATTTATTTCCTTCTAAAAAATTTCTTCGTGCATTCTTTAAAGCTTCTGGTGGTAGCTCACCTGTATGATGTGCTTTTTTGTACATTTGAAACATAGCATTCTTATCACCTTTCATAATTTTTTTAAGAAGCTTATCCCCTAGACCTTTTGTTCCATCTACTGTTTTTTCAAACATATCTCCAAAAAAAAGTAAGTCTTGCTGTCTATTTGTTAATGAAAAAATGTCATTGCTTTTTCTCAAGTCAGTCATCCAAGGTTGTTCACCAATTAATCTTTTTAATCTATTGAGTGCTGGAACTATTGAACCATCTACAAACTGATAAGCTCCCTTTGCAGTAGTAGCTTCCTTACCCCATCCCATCTGACTAGTTATATCATCTGCATTAACAGGTATATTTACTGCTTTATAATTGTTACTACTTTCTGCATTTCTAGTTAGTTCTGCAAACTTTTCTAAATTTCTATAAGCTTTCTCTTGATCGTCAGGCTTTAATCTTTCTATAACATGATTAAACATAATAGTCTTAGAATCAATTAGTGTAGGTGGTTTTTTTGGAGGCAGTGGTGCAGTACGACTACGATCTTCAACTTCAGGTATGACATTAGGTAGTACTGGTTCAAACTCTACAGGCTTTGGAGACTGTGATTGTCCTAAATAAATTTTTAAAGCTTCTTCTTCACCTACGTTTGCTTTAGATATAGGATTAAGCATATCTAATAAACTATCCATAATAGAACCACCTTCAGCCATTTTTACCAGACCTCCATTTTTTCTTTCTTGTGGATTTAAAGATTCACCTTGATATTGTCCATATAGCTGCATTATTAGACCAAAAGCTTCATTAACAGGTGGTCTAAAACCTGTTTCTTTTTTAGTATCTTTTGCCCATTTTATTATATCTTTTAAATTAGGTTTTTTTGGAAAATACTTACCTGAACTTATTCTAATAAATAAATTCTTATCCATTCTTTCTTTAAATAAACCGCTTCTAGTTATGACTCTATTTATATCACCAGAATTAGGTGCTACTATTTTACCCTTTGCATTTTCTTTAGATGCAGCAGCCTTATACTGTTGTACTAAATCATGAGCATCTTTAGCATAACTATAGCTATCTTCTAATGATTTTCTATAACCATCTACAAGTTCTTGTACAGTTGTTATCCCTCTATTTTGATATACATCTTTAAAGCTATTAATAGTATCTCTATTCTTTCTTTCAATTGATTTAAGTTTTAATGGAAATATTGTATTAAGATCATAGGCTTCTGGTTTAATACCAGCTAATCCTGTAATTTGGTCTTGTAAATATTTTTTAGTTCCTGTTTTACCTTTCTTAATACCATATCTATCAATTAGTGAAGGCTCTGCATCAAACCCCTCCATTCCAACTAAATCTTTAGGACGTTTTACTCCTTCTGGTTTAGATAAATCAGCAGCTGTAAATATATCTCTAGCTGATTTAATACCACCCGGTTCAAATGCTTTATAAATTTCAGCCACTGTTGTTTTAAGATAATCTAAACTATTATCTTTATTATCAAATAATTTTTCTCCATATTCATTTTTGTTTTCATATATATTTTTTACAAGTGAACCTAACATAGATATTGAGAATGTATCCCGAAGCGGAGCTATAATACCTTCAGTAGCCGCCTTGGACATAGCAGAATCAATATTGCGTCCTTCACTAGCGGCTCTGACTGCTGCTGTAATCATATCACTACCAGCAGCCCAAGGATTAATATAACTTAAATTAATTCTACGACCTTTTCCATTTTGATCTGTACCAAAATTAAGATAATTACTTCCTTTATTATAATCAGTACTCATAATTCTTTCTATACCTTCTGCTTTAGTATAGCCTGTATCTTCTACAGGTTCTTCCATACCCATTATATAAGCAGAAGTTGCTGCCAATGCTGGAACAAAGCTTATAGTAGATACTATTGCTCCCATTCTTTTCATTCCTTCACTTCTCTGATGCTGTCCTTTTAAAAGACCTGTTTCTTTACCATCTATATCAAAAGCTTTTTCACCTTTTGACATTAATTCGTTACCATCTTTAATATCATTATAAGCATTCTTTATAATATTTTTAGATGTCCTAGCCATCTCCGTTTTAAATGCTAAGAAGTCAGCGAAAGGTAATCTTCGAGACATTTTTATAATTCTAGGAACATTTGCATAATTCTGCATATGATCACCTACAAGTTTAGCAGCCTCTACGTCTAGTCTTGTTATAGGTACTGGTGTCCCTTTATCTGTACGAAGCGTTCTTACTATTTCATTAGGATCAATTCCTTTATCAAGTAAAGTTTGGCGTTGCATATCTCTTTCATTTAAGAAAGCAAATTCTTTCCAAACATCATCCATTGCTTGATAGAGTTTAACAGCACTTGTATTGTATTTTTTTGCACGTTTCTTTAATTCGTTTGTACCTTTATATACAGGTGATTGAAAATTAAAGTAATCTTTATTACCTGCTTCTGCTAACGCACCTTTTAAAGCATTAAAATCTGTACCGCTTTGTGTAGTCCCTAAAGCTAATCCTCTAACCATCATTTTTTCTATTTCTTCATTAGGCACATCTCCAGAAATAATATTTTCTTTTTGTGTTAAGGCTTTAGAAATATCTATCATTCCCCTTACTTTAGAAGGACGCATATATCCTGCACCTAAAGCCATCATACTAGAACCTAAGAAGTTTCGTGCTATTGCTGAAGGACTGTAGACAGTTTTAGCTGCTCTAGTATAAGCTTGAGGAGTTAAGAACCAGTTTTGCCAAGCCGCACTTGCTACTGGCTGTAATTCATTATTCATTTGAATAGCTTGAGCAACTTCAGGGTAAGCTCTGTAACCTTTAAGTGGTTTATTAATTCCGGGTTTGTCAAATTCTTCCCTTATTAATTTGTCTCTTATCTCATATTCATCTTGAGACATATTAAATTGTTCTTTTTCTTCTTTTAGTTGTTTAAGTCTATTCTCTAAGGTTGTTTGATCTCCTGATTTTGTTGGTAGTTTAGTTGTTAAAGGTGTATCCATTTCAGGAACAGCGTCTGCATATTTAGCTGCTCCTTGTAATTCACCAATATCTATTAGTCTAGCAATTTCTTCTTCATACTTAAATGTTTCTATAGTAGTAAATAAATTTTTAACTGTATTAGCATAGTTTGTAAAAGGATCATCGTATTCTCCCAATAACAATCTAATTTGTTTAGGGATGTCTTGCCGTCTAGTTAATATTTTAGCCTGTTTAATAATGCTTTGCTTATCTTTTTTATTTAGAACATTTAATAAATCACCACTATTTTTTTGAGTTAAAATTTCATCTATATCTTTTACAGACTTTTCCCATAACTCTGCAGTTTTAGCATTTGTTAATTTAATAATCCTTGGTTTATTAGGTGGAGTACCTACTTGACCACCATTTACCCATTCAGCCATATCTTTATCATACTGAATTTTATTTTCTTTGTTTTGTTTTCTTAACCAATTTTGATAACCTTGTATACGTTGACTATGAATTAATTCAGTAGCGTCATTTATTATTTTTTGACCACCATCTTTTTTTGGAAGATCAGTTTTCCAATTAGGATTATCAAAACTTTCATACTGTCTTGTTACATATAATGTACTGTCAGTACCATCCCTAGATTTATTAATTTTAGTTACTAACTCTTTACCTGCTGTAGAAGTTTTATCAATAACACCGCTGTTTAACAAGTCTTCTTGCAAGTCATCAATATTTTTTCGCATCTGTTGTGTTTGTTTTACAACATCAGTAAATCCTCTGGAAGATAAAGTTTCTATTGCATCTGCATCACCATTCATAGCATTATTTATAAGAGGTAGTTCATCATTTCCTAAGTCTTTAAAACTTTTAATTTTATAATTTTTTAAAATAGCTTTCTCTAAACTTCGAGAAGTTTTTTCAATATTTCTTTCAATAGTTCTATTAATATTTCCTCTTCTTGTCTGAGCATCTTTAAATGACTGGCCCAAACCACTATCATCATAAAAATTACCTTTAAAGCTAGCAAGAATTTTTTGTGTTTTGATTCTTCCTTCTGATAAAGTAACTGGTCTTATAGTTTTTTCTGTATGTTTTGTACCTGTAAATTGATTCTTGCTATTACCTACTTGTCTTATATCTATTCCTTCTTGACCATAAATTTCTTTCAGTACTTTGATATTGTCATTTGTTAGATTACCTTTAGGAATATTAATATTAATAGTTCCATTAAGTTCTAACTCTTGTTGATTATAGAGGGCACGTTCTCGTACATTATTTTCAAACTGACTATCATTAAATGGCTTAACAATATTTTCTTCATTAATAACTTTTTTTTGTTTAGGAATTAGAGCATCTTCTTCAGTTACTTTACCTAATGCTCGGCTACGTCCTATTTTTTCTGTACCTCTAGGTAGATATCTACCTGCAACACCACCTAAGACACCACCCCCTAGTGTACCTATAGCAATATTAAGTAAATCAACTTCATCTTTTTTATCAATACCTACTTCTAAAGCTTCTCTTGCTCCTGAAAAGCCTCCACCCCAACCAGCACCTGCACCAAAACCTGTTACTGTTTGATTCTTACCTATATTTATTGCAGCTTCTTTTCTAGCTTTCTTTAAAACTTCTTTTGTAACTCCTTTAGCTGTGCCTGTCTTGGCAAACTCTTCCGCAGTTTTTTTGGTTGTTTGACTAGCTATCGCATCATTAAGTTGTTTTTTAAAATCAAAGCGACCAAGTAATTCTTTTAATCCTTTTTTTGCTAATCCTTTACCTGCAACTTTAGCTACAACACCAAGACCAGCTGTACCAGCTAGTCCTGCATATGTTAGAGGATCAGCAAAAGTATTAGCTACTGCTCTTAAAAAAGTACCAAAATCACTATTAGTTTTATCATAAGTATCTAATGATTGTGCCCAAGCTTTCTTAACATCATCAGACATATTAGATGTATCGTAAGCAGTTTTACCTAAGTTAGTTAAGTTATTAGCTAAAGATGAGTGGCGATCTTTAAACCAATCTGAAAGTTGTTTATTAGAACCTTTAAACTTTTTATTTTTATTCTCGTAGTTATAAATTGTACGAGCTTGTTGTAGCCAATCCTTCTTACTATCCAAATCATCCATATCAAATTCTTGATCTGGTACATTAGGATTTGTACTTACTGTTGTAGGCTGAGTTACTTCTTGAGTAGAAGATTTTGGGCTAAGAGCTTTATCTAATGCTATTAAATCATCTACGCTTGCGTTAGATAAATCATTAGTATCCCTAAGATTTATAGGTGTTACTTCTTGAGTAGAAGATTTTGGGCTAAGAGCTTTATCTAATTCTATTAAATCATCTACGCTTGCGTTAGATAAATCATTAGTATTTAAATTAGTTGTCATTAGAAATCTTTCCTATTACTTTAGCTTATTTGCCTTTCTAATAGCGTCAATTTTTTTAGTCATAAATTCTTGAACTTTACCTAATGGGACATTTCGATCTCGATACTGAGTTGCCCTTGCAAAAACATCTGCTAGTTGTTTTCTAATATCATCTTTTTTATCTGCTGACATCTTGCTGGCCCAAACAGTACCTTCAAGGATTACATCTCCAGCCTCATTTACCTGCGCTCCAGATAATAGTTTGCCCAATGCTAGGTTATAGTAGTCTTTTAAATCAGAAGGCTTATAATCTTTTTTACCTCGATTTTTAGCTACTGCCGCTCTTACCCTAGCTTCAGCTTTTTCTTCTTCAGAAGTCATCTTTAATTCTTCTTTAGCAGCAGCAATATTTCTTTTACTTTCAGATGCTGTCTGC
>CENK01025486.1_pt1 | contig 21606 bp, 24 predicted proteins | sample 530191 | NCBI WGS metagenome assembly CENK01 (sample SAMEA2619686, study PRJEB7988) | marine metagenome | biome: marine biome (ENVO:00000447); feature: deep chlorophyll maximum layer (ENVO:xxxxxxxx); material: "saline water (ENVO:00002010), including plankton (ENVO:xxxxxxxx)" | depth 60 m | reverse complement strand
GTGTCGGAACTCAAACAAAATATATTATTGAAGGAATGCTTAAGACTGGAAAGTATCAGTTTGTCTCTTTTGGAGGCGCCATCAAGCATCCAAATCATGCACCCCAGAAAACTGAGGAATGGGGGGAAGATTGGGTTATTTGGCCTGTGGATGGATATGGAAACCAAGACATGGTCCGGGCGATGATTCGTCAACAGAAGCCAGATATTCTCTGGTTTATGACAGATCCAAGATTCTATGATTGGCTCTGGTTAATTGAAAACGAAATCAGAACGTATGTTCCTATGGTATATTATCATGTGTGGGATAACTACCCTTACCCTACATTTAATCGTGGGTACTATCTTTCAAACGATCATGTCGCCTGTATATCAAAAGTGACTCACGATATTGTGCAAACAGTAGCACCAGAGGTCGACTCCTCCTACATTCCGCATGCTGTCAACGGTGATGTTTTCAAGCCTCACACACAAGAGGAAGTTAAAACCTGGAGAATGTCTAAAAGTTTAGATGACAAGTTTGTTTGTTTTTGGAACAGTCGGAATGCTCGTCGCAAACAGTCGGGCACTTTAATATGGTGGTTTAAAGAATTTTTAGATAAAGTTGGACACGACAACGCGTGCCTTATCATGCATACTGATGTAAAAGATCAACATGGCCAAGATCTAGAGGCGATCATCCATGAGTTGGGGTTGACAAACGGAGAGGTTCTCTTTTCAAGAGACAAGGTCAGTGCCAGTGACTTAGCGGGAATGTACAATATGGCAGATCTTACGGTTTGTATTTCCGACGCAGAGGGATTTGGTCTTTCAACTTTGGAATCCTTGTCTTGCGGCACGCCCATCCTTGTGAATATGACAGGTGGCCTACAAGATCAGGTGACCGATGGAGAGAAGTTTTTTGGAATCGGCTTGCAGCCTGCATCTAAAGCGATAATTGGATCTCAACAGGTTCCCTTTATCTATGAAGACCGTTTAAATAAGGATGATTTTGTTAATGCTATGGTGGAATTATATGAGATGACACCGGAAGCAAGAAGAGAATTAGGAATGGCCGGCCGTCAATGGTCCGAAGATTTCTTTGGGTTTGATAAATTTATTCAAACTTGGGATGATCTTTTTACATCAATTGTTGAGAAAAAAGGCTCTTGGGATGATCGTCAAGGTTACAAATCATACGAAGTGAAGGTGTATTAATGTCAAGAACAGTATTATTAAAAGGGCCGGTTTTATCCCGGTCGGGCTATGGAGAGCAGTCCAGATTTGCTTTACGATCCCTCCTATCGAGACCGGATTTATTTGAAGTTTATATAATCAATCTCCCATGGGGGAAGACAGGGCAAATCTCATCCACCGATGAGGAGTCGACATCTATTCATGAAAATATTATTAAGACCCAGTCTTACGTGCAACGTGGAGGTCAGTTTGATATTTCATTACAAATCACGGTGCCCAATGAATTTGAGAAGATTGCACCGGTTAATATTGGATACACAGCAGGGATAGAGACGACAAAGGTATCCCCTGAGTGGATTGCCAAGTCTAATGAAACTGTGGACAAAATTATTGTTGTTTCCAAGCACTCAAAAAAAGTTTTTGAACAGACAAAGTATGATGTAAAGGATCAAAACGGCAACGAACTAAAGGACTGGGGACTTCAGGTGCCAGTTGAAGTAGTCAACTACCCAGTAAGACTAACTGACGCGGAAGAAGTTAATATTAACTTTAAAACTAGTAATAATTTTCTTACGGTCGCCCAATGGGGACCAAGAAAGAATCTGGAGAACACAATCAGGTGGTTTGTGGAGACTTTCACAGATAACGAAGATGTTGGCTTGGTGGTAAAGACGAACACAGCATCTGATTGCATAATGGATAGAGAGTTTACTCAGAGGCGCCTGGAAGCTCTTCTGAGCGGCTATAAGGATCGTAAGTGCTCTGTATACCTAATCCATGGAGAAATGTCTCCTGGGAACTTAGCGTGGCTCTACGAGCACCCTACGATGAAAGCAATGATAAACATCGGACATGGTGAGGGTTATGGGCTCCCGCTTTTTGAGGCTGCCTATCACGGACTCCCTTTGATAACCACAACGTGGTCCGGACAGATGGATTTCATTTGCAAGCCCAATAAGAAGGGCAAGCAAGTTCCAAGAGTCATTAAGGTTGATTACGATCTCAAGCAAGTGCAAAAAGAAGCTGTTTGGCCTGGAGTTATCCAGGCTGATTCTAAATGGGCGTATGCAAAAGAAAAACACTATAAATCTGCCCTAAAGGATTGTTTGGAAAAGGAAAATCACTGGAGGAAAGAAGCAACCGCACTACAAAGCCACATTCAGAAAAACTTTGGAGAAGAGAAGATCTACAATGAATTTTTGGAAGTGATTGGTCTAGAAGATCCGTATGCATTCATACATGATCAGAGCATCGATGATCTTTTTGCTGAATTAGAAAATAACGGATGATCATCTTTGTTGCAGATGCTTTTGTCGAAGATTATGTTGGTGGAGCAGAATTAACGACCGAAGCACTCATCAAAGCTAGTTTATTACCTGCTTTTAAGGTTCATTCTAGGTCTGTAACTCCTAGCTTGATGAGCCAAAACAAAGATAAGTTTTGGATATTTGGAAACTTTTCTAGCTTAAGTCAAGAATGTATCCTGTATGCAGTGAAAAATCTTCAATACTCTGTGTTGGAGTATGATTATAAGTACTGTATCTATAGATCTCCCGAAAAGCACGAAGCTCACGAAGGAGACTGCAATTGCGCGACTACAAAGCAAGGTAAGTTAGTTTCAATTTTTTATGCCAAAGCGCTGCAGACTTGGTTTATGTCTCATAGACAACTGCAGCATTATGTAGATAAGTTTTCGTTTCTTAAGTCTTCTAACTGCAAGGTTCTTAATTCTGTTTTTTCTGACGAAACGTTGGATTACATAGAAACACTGGACACTACTAATAAAAATAATAAATGGATCATAAGTAATTCTCCCTCGTGGATTAAGGGTAAAGACATAGCTGTTAATTATGCTATTGAGAATGGTCTGGATTATGAGTTGGTCTGGGGGCTTAGTCATAAAGAACTATTACAAAAGTTGGCTGTGTCGAAGGGGGTTATTTATTTGCCCCCCGGCGCAGACACATGCCCCAGATTCATTATGGAAGCTAAAATGCTGGGCTGCGAGTTGGTTTTAAACGATTACGTACAACACAAGGATGAAGAGTGGTTTAACACGTCCGATACAACAAAACAGCACTGTCGTAGCAGAACAGAAGAATTTTGGACTACATTGGAAAACAGCTGGAATCTTACGACTCCAAAGTCTTCTCATGACAACGAAAACACAAAATTTAATATAGTGGTGCCGTTCTATAATTGTGAATCGTGGATCTTGAAGTGCTTGAGAAGTATAAAGAATCAGAGGTATAGCAATTACAAATGTTTTATAGTTGATGATATGTCCACCGATAACTCATCACAATTGGTAGAAAAATTTATTAACGGCGATGAACGCTTCAAATTTATTAAGAATAAAAATAAGAATTTTGCATTAGGAAATATAGCGGCCGTGCTGAATAAAACTGAACATGATGCTAAGGACGTCGACATAATTTTGGATGGAGATGACTGGCTTTCATCTCGCAATGTGTTGAACTATCTAAACAATGTTTATGACAGTGGCGACTGCATGATGACATACGGAACTTATGTGTATTATCCCAACGGGGCAGTGGGGGTTGAACCATCGCAGTATCCGCAAGAAGTAGTTGAAAGCAATTCATTTAGAACAGACCAATGGCGCGCTTCTCATCTGAGGACATTCAGGCATTTTCTGTGGTCTAATTTAGATATGAAAGATTTGCAGAATGAGGATGGAAACTACTACAAAACAGCGTATGATCAGGCTTTAATGTTACCGCTATTAGAAATGAGCGGCGATAGAAGCAGGTATGTTGATAAGATAATGCACGTCTACAATAGAAGTAACCCACTAAATGTCGACAAGACGAAACAACAACTACAGCATGCCACAGCAATGAAAATAAGGGGCAAAAAGCCGTATCGGAGAATTGAGTGAAGCTCAACGTAGACAATGTTAATTTTTCTAGTAACTCGGGGCCTAACTCCTTTGCGGCGAAGTTGCTACCTCATCTTGTGAAGAACGGAGTGGAAATTACCCCCGAGGGTCCTGATGCACACCTTTGCTTTATAGAGTCTCCAAGGTCTCATTATGATGCCCCGATGGTGCAGAGGCTTGATGGGATTTATTTCAATACTAGACAGAACTTTGAGAGGCAGAACTACAATATTAGAAGAACATACGAGATGGCTGATGGAGTCATCTTCCAATCCCGATTCAACGAAAAACTTATATCAAAATACTTTGGACCCCATAAGAGCCACCAAGTTATACATAACGGAGCCGATCTAGAAGCGATCGAAAAGGCTCCAACTTTTAATCTAACTAAGTATGAGAATCTGTGGGTCAGTGCCGCCTCCTGGCGCCCTCACAAGAGACTGGGGGAGAATGTAAGATATTTTCTAGAGCATTCGGGCGCTAAGGATATTATGGTAGTAGCTGGTGATGTGCCAATTAAAGACAGGGTAGTGGATGACAAGGTCCGTTATATAGGAGTGTTAACCCAGACACAATTGTACTCCCTGTATAAGAGATGTCAGACCTTTGTGCATCTAGCTTGGTTAGATCATTGTCCCAACGTTGTGGTTGACGCAAGAGCCGCTGGTTGCAGAATAGTATGCTCTAGTGCTGGCGGCACTAAAGAGATCGCTGGAATAGATGCTACCGTTGTTGAAGAGGAAGAGTGGGACTTAAGCCCGGTTGATCTTTACGACCCTCCCGCCATAGATTTTGATAGAAAAGTTAAAAATACCTTCGATTGCGATTATAATATAGAAAACGTGGCCAAAAAATACACAGCAATGCTGAAAGAGCATTGTTAGATACAAAAGGGAAATTTAAAAACATGAAGCTTACCAGAGAGTATGAAAATTATAGTGATTATATTGCCTTTCAAAAAATAAAAACTTTAGACCCCACAAAGAGACAAAAGTGGTTGAATGAAGAATGGCAATCAAAAATAAACGGTTTTAAAGATCAGTTCAAAAGGCTGTCTGGGTTTTTAACACCTGAGAAAAAGTGTTTGTGCTTAGGAGCAAGAGTTGGACAAGAAGTTGTGGCGCTCCAAGAGCTAGGATTAGAAGATTCCATTGGAATTGATATAGTCCCTCATGAGCCTTATGTCATTGAGGGGGACATCCATGATCTAAAATTTGATGACAATACATTTGATTTTATTTTTACTAATATTCTAGATCACTCCATAGACCCACAAAAAATGATAAACGAGGCCGAGAGAGTTTTAAAGGTAGGCGGTGTTATGTTGGTGCAGATCCAACTTGGAATCTCACAGGACGAATACACCGAATTTATTCCTAATAATATTTATTTAGATATTGTTTCGCTGTTTAATAATAGCTATTGTATGCATACGGGGTTTGTTAATGATGACCGGTCGCCAAATATTTTTGGAATGAACTATGAATTGTGCTTTCAAAAGGACCAGAAACTCACTGAACTGAATGACAAGTACGGCAATATACAAACAATTAAGGTTCCTAAAAATTATGAAAAAATATGGAATGACATAAATCATAAAATTCAAAATCAAAAACTAGACAGAGCCGGAATAACTGAAACAGAACAGAGAAGAGAGATTTTGTCTGGCTTGATCCGCCGCGCATATTACTTATCAAGAATTGCTGAGGTGCATGACGTCAAGAACATAGCGGAAGTTGGAACAGCAGAGGGCTGGCAGTTTTACTCTTTTTGTGAGTATGCAGATTCAGTAGACGGTAGTGTGTTTTCTTGTGACCCCAGGGATGTAAGGAATACTGATTACATCAAAAAGTTTGAACATGAAAAACAGATTGGCAACTTTGTTAATGCCACTAGTGCTGAGATGTCTTTGCTTGCTAAGGATGTGGATATGTTTTATATAGATGGGCTGCACGACAAAGGTTCGGTTCTAACTGACATAGAAAACTTAACAAAATCACAAAGCGAGAAACAAGTCCCCGTTTGGGTGTTAGACGATTTCGATACGAGATTTGGTTGTTTTGGAGACATTGCCAAGGCGTGTAGCGCATCCAGGAAGTTTAAAGTGTGGAAGGTAGGAAAAACAGCCAGTGGGTTTGATAGCCATCAAGCTATGTTTGTCTCCAGGGTTAAATAAAAAATTTTTATATGAAAAAAGATTTAAAAGTATTTTTCCTGTCCAGCGGTCACAATGTATCATCTGGGTCTTACAGAATTTGGATTCATGATTTAAATAAATATTTTCGTGAGGTGGGTGTCAATTCCTCAACGTCACATGAAAATCCAAAAAATCTTGAAGATTCAGACGTGATAATATGTGGCAAGGAAAACTTTCATGCTGCAGCACAACTCAAAAAGCTGTATCCAAGCAAAAAAGTGGGAGTAATAAATTTATCCAGTGATAAGAAAGGGCTTCCTATAGATTTTGTTATTGTGGGATCTCTAGAAGAAAAAGATAGCTTATCCCACTATAGCAATGTTTTTTTGTATCCCCTAATCGAAAGAATGTATCAGGATCCAGACGATTATAAACAACATAAAAATTCATCACCTATAACAATTGGGTTTCATGGTCATTATCCACACCTAAGCAAATTTTCGCCCCATCTCAGTCAAGCGTTAGAAGATATGGAGAAAATACACAACATTAAATTAAAAATTATAACTTCGTACGCCGGATTTGATTGGAAAGTTGGAAAGCCAAAAATAAAAAATATCTCTATGAAATCATGGGATATAAAAACTATCAAGCAAGAGATACTTGGTTGTGATATAGGCGTGGTACCGAACATAACAAGCCTAAATTTAAATGACCTGGGACTTAAAACATCAGCTAATCTGGGATTATACGATACAGATCTCGCCGTAAGAATGAAAAATAAATCAAATGCTGGCCGATGCTTTGTATTCCATCAGTTGGGTATTCCAGTAGTAGCGGATCTTACCCCAAGCAACTTCCATATCATGGGAGACCCGGAGTGTGGGTCGATTGCTATGAGCAGCGATGGCTGGCTAAAAGCATTAATTAATTTAACAGAGCCCGAAACAAGACAAAGAATGGCAGACAATGCCAAAAGAGAGTTTGACAGACTGTATGACCCTCATGTTTGGGCCCGCCGGTTATATACAAATTTATTGGAGATTTAAAAATGAGTGAAAATAACAGAGGAGTTTTATACATCGTATTTGGGGACAACTTTATTAAAGAGCTAAAGTTTTCTGCAGAGTCGGTCAAGAAGTACAATCCAGATCTGCACATTACTGTTTTTTCAGATAGAAAATTTGATTGCGAATATGTAGATGAAATTAGGAAGGTAAAGGTAAAGCACCTACGACCAAAAATAGATTATATTGCTGAGGCTCCATACGATCAGACGTTGTTTCTTGACACAGACACCATCATTAATCATAGTTTGGATGATTTGTTTGGAATTTTGGACAAGTATGATATTGCTTTGGCACATGATTTGGCTAGAAAGAGAAAAAAGTTTTTTCATTCGATCCCGGAGTACGGGAAGATCCCATACTCTTTTTCGGAAGTTAACACAGGTGTCATCGCTTTCAATAGGAACGAAAAGACTCTAAACTTATTTAAGATGTGGAAAGAAAATTTTTATAAGTACTTCCATGTTGTTCCATGGGATCAACCATCTTTTAGAGTTTCTGCTTGGAACAGCGATGTTACAATGTATGTTTTACCAGTTGAATACAACATCAGAAGCAAGGCTAACAGAGAAAAGCAAGTAAGATTTCATAAAGAGTTTGGAGAAGAGCACTTAAAACCAAGAATCTTTCACATGCATGCAGACGCTAGAATTAATCAAGGCAAATATGAAGTGAATTCCCTTGAAGAGGCACTAGAAATTTGTAAGAAAAATTTTATGAGGTATTGACATGTCTGCTGACTTTGCAAAGCTCATAGCTGATAAAACAGTAGCCATAGTAGGTCCCGCCTCTTACCTAACAAATTCTGGCTTAGGAGAAGAAATAGACAATCATCAGGTGGTGGTTAGGATTAACCGTTCCTACGAATCAGTTGACAAGTTTTCAAAAGATGTAGGTACTAGAACAGATATACTTTATTCGTGCTTGATAGAAAAAAATGCAAATGCTGGAAAGATTAACCCAGTCGCTCTGCAGCAAATGGGGATAAAGCAGATAGTTGTCCCACCAGCCTCGGACATGAAGGGACTAGCAAATGCGACTAGGCTCCACGGTCTGATAGATTTAAATAAAGCTAAAATCCTAAATGAATTAATAGGTTTAAGGGTTGTCGATCATCACTTTCACAATCAGCTTTCGCTAAAGGTTGATTGTCGTCCTAATACTGGATATGTTGCAATATATGATTTGTTAAGATTTCGTCCTAAAAAGCTAGGTATATACGGGTTTAGTTTTTATTTAGATGGTTTTATGGACGGCGTTAAGTCTGGTATTGAGGTAGAGCAGAACAAAACTCCGGAGCAGTTTACTTTACAGTGTTTTAATTCCAAGAGACATGTTCAAAAAAATATGTGGGAATACGCTAAAAAAACTTTGCTAAAAACTGATAATGTGCAATTAGATCCTATCCTTGAAAAAATACTTAATATGGAAAAACTTGATAGAGAGTTATTTCTAAGAGAAATGGGTTAATGGTTATTTTCATACCTATAAAAGAACAGTCCCAACGGGTGCCTAACAAAAACTTTAGAACATTGGGCGGGTCACCTTTATATGAGAGATGTCTGTTAAAGTTTAAAAACTATAAAATATTTGTCGACACTGATAGTGATGCGTTGATTGATAGTATCAATAACAATCCTCTCTTATCGCATGTTACGGCCTATTCAAGAAGTGAGAATTTGAAAGGACACGATGTATCAGTCTGTGATTTAATAGAAAATTTTATTATGAATTTTAAGCTAAGTCATGAAACTATATGCCAATTACATGTGACATCTCCATTTCTGACAGAATTAACTGTAAGTAAAGCGATATTATTGATGAAAGATGGCTATGATTCCGTAGTGGCTTGCAATCTTTATCAAAACAGATTATGGAGAAAAGAACAATACGGGTATTGCCCCATTAATCACAACCCTTGTAAGCTTGAGCAGACCCAAGACCTACCAGTTTATTATGAGGAGAATTCACTATTTTATATTTTTAATTCAGATAATTTTTTAAAGACAAAATTAAGAATAGGAACAAATCCACACTTTTATCCATGTAGTTTTCCAGAGAATCTGGATATTGACAATGAAGATGATTGGAGTCTTTGTGATACTTTAGTAGAAGGAGGAATAACTAAATGAGACTTTGTTGGCAGCAAATACCATCAACTGTGATATCGGATATTCTGTGCCAGAATAAATTAGACGGAGTTGTGCTAGACACAGAGCACAGTGCGTTTAACCCAGAAATCTTATACGCTTGTATACAAATCATAACTTTAAATAATAAAAAAGCTTTCGTTAGACTGACAGAGGTTGACAAAACTCTCATAAGGATGTGCTTAGATGCTGGTTGTTCTGGATTGATATTTTCAACAGTTGAAAGTCTAGTAGATGCTCAGAAAGTCCTAGAATTTAGTAAATATCCGTCACAAGGCGGAAGCCGAGGGTTGGGGCTTGTTAGACAAAATTCGTGGGGTAAAGATGGGTTGATTACTGAAGAGCCTGTACTTATAGCGCAAATAGAAACTGTGACAGGTGTTGAGAGCATCATGGACATATGGCCACAGGGAGTTTTTGATTTTTGTATGATAGGACCCTATGATCTGTCAGCTAGTTTGGGTACCCCAGGTAATTTTAGTTCTAATGCATTTCTGCGCGCCGTCGATAAAGTAAAGAGTGTTGTGGGCTTAAAAAATATGGCTGTCCATATCCCAAAGGATGTAAGATCACAGTTAAAAAAATATGATGGTTTTGGTATAGTTGCCTTAGGAATGGACACGACGTTTATTATGGAAAAGTACGAAGAGGTTGAAGATGCTTAATTTTGAAAATCTGGATGAAAAATTTGTTAAAATTGTTAACTCCCCTGAGTGGGAAGAACTCCAAAGAAAGTTTAATAGTTCAAATGATATATATGTTTTGGGTCACGGGGGCAACTTAGCAGTCGCTGACCATGCGGCTGTTGATATCACGAGACTTTCAAACGGCACCAAAAACGCAATGTGCCCCGGTAGTGGCATTGTAGCAACTTCATTAATTAATGATTCAAGTTTTGAACAGTGGATGGTGCAATGGTTGTCGTGCAGGACTTCCACAAGAAACAAAACACAGATGAGAAGATCCCTAGTGTTGGGCATTTCATCTTCTGGTAACTCTGTAGACGTTATTAAAGCTTTACAGTGGGCAAACGATCAGGGAATGAGTGTAGCTGTTATCTCATCTCTCGGTCTTCCACTAGAAATCCCTAATTTAACTCAGGTTGTTCTTGGGGCCGAGTATTATCACACGGCTGAGGTTTTGACTCTTTTGCTTACATACCAGCTAACACATGGTTCTGGAAATATGTGCCCCCCTATAGGCAAGAATTCGCCTGAACAGCTAGAAAAGTTAAACTGGAAAGGCGGAAAAATCCGAGAGCATAGTTATCCTGACGAGCAGGTTAATATTGGTGTCGATTTTGATGGTGTTATACACAAATGTTCTAAGGGATACTATGATGGAACAATTTATGATGACCCCATAGAGGGGTCTTACGAGGCTCTACAGTGCCTTTCTGAAAAGTATACCGTTATAGTCTACACCTGTAAGGCCCGGGCAGATCGCGGACTAGTAGACGGTAAAACAGGAACACAGTTAGTTTGGGAGTGGTTGGAAAAGCATGATATGGCAAAATTTGTTTCTAAAGTAACGGCCGAAAAACCCAGAGCCGTGGCATATATAGACGATAAGGCTATTAAATTTGCTGATTGGGAAAGTTGCTTGAATGGGTTAATGTAGTGAAAGCCCAAGCATATTTTGTTCATATTCCCAAAACAGCCGGAAATAGCGTAAGGGATGCCCTTAGAAGGGAAAAGTTATTGTCCAACCGTGGCTACGACAAGAAAGAAAGAGATCATCATTTTGGTGTGAAATTCTCCTCTAGAGCAGGATCTAGCCAACAACATACAGAAAATCCCTATTTTCCCTGCTACCTAGACACAGAAGAGTATAAAAGTAGCATATCATTCACAGTTATCAGGAATCCATTTGATTTATTAGTTAGTTATTATTGTCACAACCCTCAACCGAAAGATCTCGGGTGGGCCAATTCGCGTAATTATCACGGGTTTAAGACTTTTGAACAATTTATAAAATTCTACTGCACTGAGCCCCCGGCTAAATGGCATGTACCGCATCTATCCAAGAATTTATTCGGGCAGATTTTTGATGAAGAGGGCATTTTAAGGGTGGATTATGCTATTTATTATGAAAATTTAAACGCTGGCTTAAGAGAGTTAAAAGGCATCCTACGCCCTGGTTCTAACAAAAAAATTAGAATATTAAATAAGTTAAATCGCTCTAAGTTAAGAGCCAAAAAGCCTTATCAAGAATTCTACGATAAAGAGACTAGAAAACTAGTTGAGGAAAAGTGCAGTTGGGAGCTTGACACATTCGGATATGCTTTCAATTGTTCGAACGCCCAAACCTTGATAAACCTAAATAAACACATAACTGCAGAGGAGACCAGCAAGTGAGGTTTATGAAAGTTTACATAGTAACCTATAAGAGATCTGATGTATTAAACGATACTTTAAAAAAACTGTTTGATTCTGATTTTTCAAGCGTTTCAAATACAGAAGTCAATATTATTAATAATCACTCTGATTTCTATCTTAGACCTGAGTTTGTGAGCAAAGTTAACGTGCTTCATAACGTATTGAGGCCCGATTGGTCAAACGGCAATGTCTCAGAAAATTATAATCAGGCATTTATTAATGGCATTGTAAATTTGAATAAACCGGACACAGAAATCTTAGTCACATTACAAAACGATGCTGTTGTGCATCCTAATTTCTGTGCTAATTTAGATGTACTGTTCAACCAAAAGGGCTATACGTTTGTCACGGGCTTGTGCGGCGATACAGTCACAGCATATAAGCCCGAGGCGGTTAAGAAAATTGGTATGTGGGATGAAAACCTTCCTGCGCAATATAAGGAAACAGATTACTTTTTGAGGGCCCTGATCCATAATAAAGAAAAATCTTCAATAAATGACATAGTTCACGGGATTAAGCTGAACCATGAGCCAGACTACCCAATAGAGTCTTTTGAAGATCGCAACTTTGTAACTGTGAAACAAGACGGTAAAAATATCATAAAAAGAAAACCTGACGACGCGGAGCAGCAGAAAATATGGAACAACAGCCGCGGCGGGATCTACAAGGTTGCGGCTTGGAATTACTTCTATCATAAATGGGAGGGAACTTGGAGACATGGTAACCCAATTCATACTTCCGACAAACAAGGGTGGATTAAAAATTGGGACGATGCAATACTGGAAGAGCCCCCAGATATCAAAAAATCAAAAATCAAAATCCCAATTAGATATATATATTTTGAAAAAGACCTGAATTTACCTAAGCTTAATTATTTGTCTTATGATAGGCCGCAAGGAAAGTAATAAAAAGGTGCAAAATGATCATAAAAAAGATGAACGGCCACTCGGGTTGTAGTGTTTATTTGTGCCAAGACGAAGATAAGAAATATATTAGAAAAATATCTTCCACAACAGAGTACAATGATCGTTTGCTAAAGCAGATGCAGAAGCAAGAAAGCTTCGATCATCAGACCTTACTCTCCCCAGAGGTTTATAGTTCTGGATATATTGACAATCTTTTTTATTTTGATATGGAATTTGTTCGCGGCGCCCCAATGCACAATTATGTATCAATAAACAATATGAACAGCATATTGCCAATGTTTGATAAAGTATTCGACTATTTGCAGGTAACTGGATCAAAAAAAGGGGATATTACCGCAAAAATAGGGCAAAAATTAAACTCCCTGCTGCCATCATTACCAGATGAGATGGTAAGATATTGCGGTTATTGTAAAGATTATGATTGGACAAACGTGCCCCTATCGGATAATCATGGCGATCTTACTTTTGAAAACATAATAGTTTATAGAAGTAAGTTGTATTTTATTGATTTTCTTGATTCTTTCGTGCAAACAAAGTATATTGATTATGCTAAGATGATGCAAGATCTAGTTTTGGATTGGTCTTGGAGGCACAATATGAACAAGCCACTAATAAAGACTATTTACCTACATGATAAGATGTTGGAGGGAATGTCTTACGAACAAATTGAGGCATCAAAAAGATTGCTAGTGTTGAATTTGTTAAGGATTATTCCATATTCAAACAAGCTAACTTTAAAATATTTGCAAAATAGATTACAATATCTTAGTGAGACTTTCGGTATATAAAACATGTCTAAAAAAACAACTTTAATTATCCCTGCTGCTGGTAAATCAAGCAGGTATCCAAACATGAAGCCCAAGTGGTTGTTGACTCATCCTACCGGTAATTTAATGATAGAGAAAGTGTTAAAGACGTCAGATTATCAACGATATGATAAGACGGTTATTACAGTATTAAGAGAGCATTGCAACAAGTATGAGGCAGACATAATACTAAATCAAATTTTCGGGAACACTGTAGAGATTGTAATTTTAGAAAAGCCAACAAGTTGTGCCGCAGAAACTGTCTACGAGACAATCTTACATGCTGGTATCGCAGGGCAATTAACAATCAAAGACTCTGATTGTCTTGTGGAAAGAACATACTATCCTGTTAAGAATCATATAGTTGGTCTAACTGTTGATTCAAGAGTGGATATCGATAGACTGCAACAAAAAAGCTTTATCATCAAAAATGATGATGACGTCATAGTTGATATCCTAGAAAAAGAAATGGTTTCAAACATCATCTGCCTGGGAGTTTACTCCGTTGACTCAGGTGATTTTATGAGAGCATATAGTAAAATATGTGATAGCAATGTATATAAGCATGAAAATGAAATATATATTAGCCATGTTATATCTTATCTCATAACATCTGAATCAGGAATTTTTGAATATGTTGAAGCTGATAAGTTTGTTGATTGGGGTACAGCCGATGAGTGGTATAAGGAGATGGATAAACACAGCACATACATCTTTGACATAGATGGGGTTATTTTGGAAAACTGCGGTAAATATGGCTCTAAAAACTGGTCTAATCATTTTAAGCCAATAGAAGAAAATGTTGAAATATTAAAAAATTTGTCCGACACTGGGAATGAAATTATATTCATGACAGCCAGACCAGAAAAATATCTAACTAAAATTAAGCAATATTTAAAAGAAAAAAGCATCACATATAAAACAATAATTGCTAATTGCAATCATAGCAAAAGAATTATAATCAATGACTTCGCAGCCACTAACCCATACCCATCTTGTGCAGCCCTCTCTATAAAAAGAAACGATAAACTTAGTAGTTATCTAAAGAATAGTAAAAGATGAAAATAGTAATCACCGGAGGTGCGGGATTTGTAGGATCTCAAGTAGGTTATTATTTTCATAAGCTTGGGAATGATGTTTATCTGTTGGATAACATGAGTTACGGCAAAGATGATAATCTATATGTTAATGGCTCCACATTTGGTAAATTTATAAATTTTGATGTTAGAGATCCTAAGTTATTGAATTATTTTCATAATGCAGACGTGGTTATTCACTTTGCGGGCATAGCACCATTGCCTGATTGTCAGATTGATCCTGCACTAGCATATGATAACAATGTAGTAGGAACACTAAACGTTTTAGAGTCTTGTCGGAAAAAGAGTGTTCCGAAGGTTATTTTTTCTAGCACTAGCGCCGTGTATGAAAATTGCACATCGTACCCTTTGATAGAAGAGAAAATTGACCGAGAGCCTAATCTGATTTACTCAATGTCAAAAAGATCTTGTGAGTGGATATGCAAAAGCTACACTGACAATTACGAAATGAATATAACAACATTAAGATTTTTTAATGTTTATGGGCCACATCAAGACTTTAAGAGAAAGCATCCCCCTCTTATGGGATATATCACAAAAATGCTATTAAGTGGCACAACTCCGACATTCTATTCTACAGGGGATCAAAAAAGGGATTATGTGTATATAGATGATATTTCTGACTTAGTAAGAAAGGCCATAGACAACCCTGATTCTCGTGGCGAAACATTTAACGTTTGTTCAGGCGAGGCATATTCAGTAAAGGAAATTTACAAGTTATATTGTAAATATTTTGATAAACACAAACAGCCTATTTTTGAAGATTCTAAAAAGTTTTGGAATAAATACCCGGAGTTGTTTCAATGTGACTATCCCTTGTCTAAAGAGCGTGTCACTAAAGAGGTAAACAAATTTAGTCTTGGCAGTTATAAGAAAGCAAAAAATGTATTGAACTGGCAACCCAAAATTAAAATGAAAGAGGGTGTACGTAGGTGTGTGGAATATGCTAAGAAAACGCAAGAAGAACCCACATGAAATTTAATTATGTAGAAATTGGATCATCATGCTTTAAGACATTGGCAGAGGTGTTCAGGGACGATGATAACATAGTGGGTCTCTCTGTTGAGCCTATGCCATTCCTGCACAAGATAATTGAATCGCACTGCACAGGCTCAAAAAATAAACATTTTTTAAATGCCGCGATAGTAAAAAATTCAGAAATTAAAAATGTGCGTTTTTATTACACAGTGGATAAAAATATTTCATCTATATCTGAAGTTGGAATAGGTAGCACTGATTTAAAATCACTAAAAAAAGGAATTAGCAAAGCTGGATTTCCGGTGCAAGGCAAAATTAAAGAAAAAAATGTCACGGCACTTACTTTTAACGCAATGTTGGAAAGGTATGGCATCACCTCAATTGAGTTCCTGAAGATTGATACAGAAGGAGGCGATTATAATATTGTAAAAGATTCACTAATCTCAGGTATAAATATTGAAGTTGTTTTATTTGAGGTTGATCCTTTTATGACAAAGGATCAAATAGAAGAATTGACTGTAAAACTACAATCTGCGGGCTATAGCACTGAAAGAATGAATAGAGATATGTATTGTTATAAACCAGAGTCAGGAAAAGGTTATAATTATTATACAAATATATCAAAGAAATATTACAATAAAAATAAATGGTTGAAAGAAATTCAAAAACAATTGAAGACTAAAAAATGAAAAAAAGAAACGCTGTGATACTAACAGGTTTTATGAGAAATTACGAAAAAACGGTTGGAAATTTTCATAAAAATCTTATAACTTCTGACGATGTAGATGTTTTTATTGCGACTTGGAACTACCGTGGAGTAAAAAAGCCTATAAAAACAAACGTGCTACTAACAGATGGAGAGACTAGAAAAATATTAATAAAAGATAGAGCCGACGACTCAGAAGTTTCTTTTGAAGATATTGATAATAAATACTCTCCTAAGTCATTAATGGTGGATGATCTAGATTTGTTTGAAGAAGCTATAGAGCAGTATGCTAAAATTGTTGAAACATCCAATATATTAAACAATCAAGCTAAAAAAAAGCCCAAAAGCTATCTTACACTTATGAGGAGATATACAATATTTTATCTATCCTATCAGGGCTGGAAGTTGATGGAGAACTATGCAAATGAAAATAACATTGATTATCAAAAAGTTGTAAAAGTTAGAGCAGATTTTGAAAGAAAAGGATATTATCCTAAAATTAATTGGAAAGAAAAGATACCCAAGGGGAAAATAAAAATCGGCAATTGGAATTTACAAAATTACCCAGCGATGGACAGTAGAATTAAATTTCAGTTTCAGGATCATTTTGCTATTGGCAACTATGAGGATATGAAAGTTTATTTTGATATGTATAACAATCTCTATAAACTTTCACATGAATTTAAATATGAACCAAAGCAGTGGCATGCTGAATATTGCTTATCTTTGTGGTTAATGATGAATAATATATCTTGCAGTGTTTTAAAAAAGAAAAAGTAAAAAGGTTTTTAGTATGCTCGATGAGGTTTTTGAACACGAAGTATGTAATCTAAGCAGGATTCCGATGCCAATCGTTAAAAATCCTGTATATAAAACATGCTTGCAGATTCAAAAAGATAACAGTATCGCAATGTGGGATACAGCACTCTATGAGCACTATTGCGACTATAATCCAAAAACACTTTTTGATATGTACGGTGTTGTTGATAAGCTCACAAGCTTTTCTAACAATGTGGCATTTTTACCTTGGATTCACACTGCGCCGGTGACGCAGTTCACTGACGTTGCTTTTATGGACAGAAAAACTTCCTTTATATCTGAACAAGTAGAAAAAATAAAACGACTCGTTAACTCGATAAGACTTTTGGGATATACGCCAAGAGATTTTCCTGATCGTAAGGGTGGTAATATAACTGGATACTGGCTTAAGCGGGGAAAAGAACGAAAATTTTATGTCGTCTCTGGTAACCATAGAGTATCGGTGTGCTTTTCATTAGATAAAGATAAATCTTATCCATTCGCATATGAGGCGGTAGAGCATTTTAAGTCAAGAGATTTAGCCAACAGAAGAAAAGACATATTACAAACATATGAGTTAAAAGACGTATCCCAGTGGCCGAGCGTCACTAGTGGGTTTTTAACTAAAAAAGAAGCTATTGCTATAACCAATGTATATTTTGAGGGAAAAAAATGAATAAAAAAGATTTAAAACAAAAAGTAACACAACTAACCAAAGAGGGGGAGTGGAATCACTACTATGAGCTTCCCTACAGTATTGTAACCCGACAGACACATATCAACAGTCCTGGCTACTGTATTAACAAATGGGACAGATTAAGGCCAATATTAGAATCCATTGGAGTCGAAGATAAGACTGTAATAGATGTTGGCTGCAGCGACGGATATTTTTGTATTGAAACAACCAAATTAGGCGCTAAATATGTTTATGGAACCGATGTGGATGAACTTAGAATTAAAAAAGCTAATTTTATAAAACAAGCAAAAGGTATAGAAAATGTAAAGTTTGAAACCATGAGTCTATACGATAGTCCCGTAAACAAAAAATATGATATTGCTCTAGGGCTGGGGCTTCTTCACAGGGTCCCTGATATTGAGGGGTGCATTGAATATCTTGGAGCAGTAGCAGATACTCTCGTTTTAGAATTTAAGATGTTTAAAGACAAAAGAAATATTTGTTATAATCCCAATGAGAAAACGAAAACCAACACTTACAATAAGCTTTATGGCGTCCCCACTAAATCTTTTATCGAAACAAGATTACAAAAGTTAGGTTTTACAAATAATAAGTTTATTTTTGATGAATCCAGTCATCTAAAATATCCAAGAACAATTTTAATTTCATCGAAAGAGTAAAAAATGTTTAAGTATGATTACAGGCAAAAATCAAAAAATATAGTTTTTGAGGACTATAAGGATAAGCACGCTGGTGAAAGAGTATTTCTAATAGCCAACGGACCCAGCCTGAAAGACACTAATCTAGATCTGCTTAAGGATGAGACTACAATTGCCATGAATCGTATATCTCTTATTTACCCCTCGAACTCGCAGTGGAGACCAACGTATTATTTATTTTCGTCCACCAATGTGAGGCATCCGGACTGGGGTCGAGCATGGACAGACTCAGTGCGAACTGCTATTTGCCAAGAAGAAACAACACCCTTTGTCGCCAAAATGTTTAAGCCAACTATTGATCCCACAGGCGAGTATGGAAATGTAGGATGGTTTGAATCAATGTCAGAGAAAAAGCCGCCGATGAATGGTGATATCTCGGAAGATTGTTTTTCTACCAATATTGTCGAGAGAATAGATAAAAGTGGTACCACCATGAATCTAGCATTACAGTTATCATATCATATGGGATTTAAAGAAATTGTGGTTGTCGGCGCCGATCTGGGCTGGTCAGGAGATCGCGGAAGCAAAAATGATCCCAATCACTTTGATAGTTCATATCGGGCAGATATCCCTCCGGAGAAGGTCTATAAGATTAATAACCAAATGAGAAATGTTCACTCCTTAGCCTACAAGAACTTCACAGAAAGAGACAGCAGTGTAAAGTTTTATAATGCTAGTGCTAAGACAGTTCTAGATGTATATCCGATAATAAACTTTGAAAGTTACATTCTAAATGACAAGGTGGAATATGAAGATGATAAGCTTAGGGAAGCAAGAGAGTTTTGGGATAAAGAACCTCAATATGGAAAATGTTTTCGTGAGATTTAAGAAAGGTAAGTAAAATGGCAAAATGTTTAGTAACAGGTCACAGAGGGTATATTGGTGGCAAATTGTTTTCAAAGTTAATTGAACTTGGGCATGAAGTTGTAGGTATAGATTTGCAAGATGAAGTACCATATGATGTAGCAAAGGTCTTGGCTGAAGATAGCGATGGTGGGTTCCACCCGCACTATGTAAGCTTCGAGCCTGAGTATGTATTTCACCTAGCGTGTTGGCCAAGAATTGGAGAATGCCTCAGCAATCCTGTGGGGACCATGAGAAACAATGTTTTGGCTGGCAGTGTGTTGTTAAACTTTGCTAACAAGGTTGAGTCGGTTAAGAGGGTTATATATTCCTCCTCTTCATCTGTGGTAGGCAACGGCAATGGGCCGACAAACCCTTACGCCCTACAAAAGCTAGTCACTGAGAAAGAGTGCGATATTTATTCAAGTGTTTATGGCCTGGATACAGTGAGTCTAAGATATTTTAATGTCTACTCAGAAGATCAGAGAGCAGATGGCCCATACGCCACCGCAATTGCTAATTGGAGAAAGTCTCTTCTTAATGGCATTACCCCATTCATAACTGGCGACGGAGAACAGCGTAGAGATATGATACATGTGGATGACGTAGTCTCAGCCAATATACATTGCATGGAATACGCGGAGAGGTTTGACGGTAAAGTGTTTGATGTTGGCACTGGGGATAATATTTCTCTTAATGAGGTAAAAGAAGTAGTCCAACTTTATCACGATGTAGAATTTGAATACAGACCTCCTCGCCCGGGCGAAGTGGAAGAGACCCGCGCTGACACTTCTCAGTTGGCTGAATATGGGTGGGAAACATCAGTAAGCATTCCGGAAGGCATGCATCGGTGTTATAACTTTACAAAGGAATAATGATGGAAGCAATAGGAATTATTGGACAAGGATTTGTTGGAACTGCAGTCCGAGAGGGGATGAAGAACCACTTTCAGATTGAGACATACGATAAATTTAAAATGGATGCTTCAACCTGTAGTTCTCTTAGAGAGGTGTGTGAGAAAGCGAATATAGTTTTTGCTTGCTTGCCAACTCCGATGAGAAGCACAGGGGAATGTGATCTATCCATTATTGAAGGAACAGTAAAAAAGATAAACGACTTTAAACTTGGTAATATCGTTGTGATCAAATCAACTGTTATCCCTGGAACAACAAACAGGTTCAACAGAGAATGTAAAAATATTCAGATTGTCTTCAACCCGGAGTTTTTGACTGAAGCAAATTACATTGATGATTATAAAAATCAGAATAGGATTATTATTGGAGGCCCCCGCCCAGCTACAACAGAGGTAAAGAATATGTTTAGAAAAGTATTTCAAAAGACCCCTATTGTTAAGACAGGAGCTAAGACAGCAGAATCAGTGAAATACTTTATTAATTGTTTTCTTGCCACTAAGGTTAGTTTTGCCAATGAATTTAAGCAGATATGTGAAATTACTGGGGTAGATTATGATAAGGTAGTGGAGTATGCGCTCTATGATAATAGAATAGGACAAACACATCTCTCAACACCAGGACCCGATGGTCGCCGCGGCTTCGGTGGATCATGTTTCCCTAAAGACTTAAATGCATTGATGTACTTTGCTAAAATGAATGACGTAAATCCAAGTGTCTTGGAAGGCGCTTGGGAAAAGAATTTAGAAGTTCGACCTGAAAAGGATTGGGAAAACTTAAAGGGTCGAGCCGTTTCGGAAGAATAAGGAGAAAAAATGAAACTTTCTAATCAAGCCGTGGGGTCTTTAATGATGGCCCTTCAGAGATCACTGATGGAGCAATCTGACATTGTTCCAGTTTTACAGGAGATGAACTTTCAACTAGACCCGGAGGATTCATCACAGTCAGAGTTGGTTGTAACAAACCCACCAGTAATTAATTTAGACAATGTTCAACTAAACGAGGAGGAAGAATAAAATGTTTAAGAAAAACGAAAAAGCAGCCACTTACATCACAAAGGGCAATGCCAAGGAGCTGGCTGAAACAATTGTGAGAGATGCAATACGAGAGCAGGCCAGAGAGCTTGAAAAGCATCTTACCGATATCGATCGAAGATTGAGGGAGCTAGAGAGCCGCCGCTAATGCCGCGATATCAGTATCGTTGTACCGCGTGTAACAAAATATCAGTAATATATCACCCTTCTAGCGAAACACAGTCCGTATGCCCTGTATGCGACTCTGGTTCCACATTAGTAAAAATGCTGACAACCTTTACAACGAAAAAAGCCGGAACAAAA
>CENK01008545.1_pt1 | contig 21905 bp, 10 predicted proteins | sample 530191 | NCBI WGS metagenome assembly CENK01 (sample SAMEA2619686, study PRJEB7988) | marine metagenome | biome: marine biome (ENVO:00000447); feature: deep chlorophyll maximum layer (ENVO:xxxxxxxx); material: "saline water (ENVO:00002010), including plankton (ENVO:xxxxxxxx)" | depth 60 m | reverse complement strand
TATTCCACCATCACCATCATCATGAACTTCTCTTGCTATATTTGCAACTGCATCATCTGAAGATCCTAAAAGTATTTTACTTCCATTTATACTTGTAACACATCCACCAGCTCCAATTGTTACATCAACTCTTCCATCAGTTTGATCACCATCTAGTTTCAAACCAGTGGTCATTGTATTATCATGATCAGCGACCTTGAGTTCTAATACACCCGCTTCTTGATCAGGGGTAGCATCTTTGATTGAAGCATCTATTTGAGCAAATGCGTGCGACACGTCACTCTCGTTATCTCCTGCCCACTGGATAGTACCTAAAACATCATCATCAGCCCCAGTTGTTGATTGCTCAAAAATAATAACAGGACCAGTTGCGTCAGTGTTTGTGTTTTTTAATTGAATTTGAGGGGCATTAGATGTTGCAGATTCAAGCCGTAAAGTTTGACTTACAAATGTAGCAAACGTAGTTCCACTATTCTTTACGTAATGCACTCCCGTGTGAGAATCTAATGTTACATCACCATCAACATCAATAAGTAGGTTAGCAGATGTACCATCACCACCACCGCCTCCATCATCCACGGTACTAATAGTAGTGTCACCAACACTACCAACCACTATCTCAAACTTATCATCATTACTATTTAACATTGTTAAAGTTTGATTTGTAAATGTTAATAAAGACTCAGCTACAACAGCAGAAGTCCCGTTACCAGTTAAAATAGAGTTACTAGTTAAAGTGCTATTACCTGTACCACCATTTGATACTGGTAATACACCCGTAACCTCACTTGTTAAGTCAACAGAACTACCAACTTCAGCAGCTTTAACTATTTTGTTATTAGCATCTAAACCAAGGTTACCACCACTAGCTATTGTACCAGTAGAAATATCTTCTAAGTATACATCGCTACGAAACCTAGCTATAAGACTCTGTATGTACTGTCCTATAAATTTCATTTTAACAATTTGTAGCTACACGCCGCAATAACCATTGCTGTTATACATATTGGACAAGGACACATTATATTTCAAATCCAAAGTTAAACAACATAAATCTAAACTTCGCACACGTTCCTTTTTTATTGTCACATTTAACACAAGGACAAAACTCTAACTGTAAAATAGTTATCGTACCTAATCTAAAGTTTAATTCGTATACTTCTTTTTTATTCTTGGAGTTCCAAGAGTTTATCCAATTAATCATAATTTATTCTTTTATTTATAGTTACATATTTACTGATGAGCATAACACTTACCATTTTTATTGTCAGTCATATTTTTACACCTTTCAGCATTTCTTTTTAACGCGATACACCTAACTTTAGCTTTTTTCTTAGACTCTTTTATAGCTTCTCTTGTTATTTCTTTTTGCGCTTTATCTTTTTTCTTCTGCTCTAACTTATCTTGCCTAACCTCTTCTCTAGCACGTATTATTTCTTGATCTTGTATACCTAAGTTCCAAGTGTTCCAACCAGATATTAAAGCCATACGTTTCCACATTTGATGATTAGAGTCTAAAGCTTCTTCTATATTATTTGCTTTATTAACTAATCTAGCTAGCGGAACATTTGTTGTAGCTTCTATTACATTAGCATAAACAGATAGTTTAGGATTTTCTATTCTATATTTTAACTTAGGATATACATTTTTATTAAACAAATCTGTTTTAGAAGCTTGTGTAATTTTTCTAACTTTACTACCAATAGGTGGTGATATATCAATAACAGCTTGAGATATTTTTGTAAAATCTTGTCTACCATACGGCTTGTCTTGTATAGCTTGCCATTGTATCAAAGTATTTTTAATCGTTGAAGCAGCAGCACCATAGATACCTGTACCTCTAAGAAACGTATCTAACGCTCCATTAGCAACTCTTATTTCAGCATCTCTAATATCTTCTTCATCTATACCACCTCCAAACATAGTAAAAGCTATACCTTGTTGTAAAGCTCCAAACAATATATTTTGTGCAGCACCGTAGTATATAACTTTAGATACATTTGTTTTTCTATCACCTCTGTTGTTAACAATATCATCTAGTGCTTTTTTAGTTAAACGAGTATATTGCATTGGTGTGTTTTGCCAAGCTAATATAAGTCTACCTAAAACACCAGCTTGTTGTTGTGATATCATATCAGGTCTTGATGACTGTTGAGTTTCTTCTGCTATTTCTTGAAAATCTAAAAACGCCTGCTTCTCCGCATCAGCTTTACTTTTACCTTGTTTGACATAAGCGTTAACTCTATTTCTATAAAACGTAGCACCACCAGAAGCTATAGCAAAACTATCAGCAACACGAGTTGGTGTAAAACCAAGTTGTAATAAATAAGATAAAACAGCTTGAGTTTTTTGATACATAGTGTTGCCACCATTAGCAAACACTCTAGCTAACTCAGCAGATGACACATCCATCGATAAACCAGCTCTTCTTTGTCTTAACATGTCAGAGTTAAATATCATCGAAAAGTCTTTCCAATATTGCGGTTGATTAGCAAAAGCTTTAGCAGCATTAAATATATTGTTATCAGACCAGTTTATAAAGTTAACAGATGATAAAGTTTGTAAAATAGCAGATCTCATGTTAACAAACATGGTTGCACCTACAGAACCATTTATCCAATCTAGCCAAAGATTAACATTAGCATCTGGACTAGTAGTTCTATTTGTATTGTTTTCCATACGAAACAATATATTTTCTAGTGCATTTCTAGTTGGATTACCATAAGTAGCCTCTATTTTACTTAAATTATCTTCATTAAATATTTCATTTTTATTTTCAATAAACTCACTTAAAAATTGCGGTAAACCTACAGATTGTGTAATTTCTTTTAAATCACTAGATATACTTTGAGCGTACCAACTATCCGTTGGTTCTACGTATACATCATCTGTTTTAACTATCTTACTTAATGCGTCTGCAAAAGCCATCATCTCAGGATTCTGCTTTACATGTTTAACTAGTTTATTTTGTAAAGTTTTAGATATACCAGGTATAGTAAAACCAGCTTTATCCCATAAATAAACTCTTATTGCAGTATCGTTTGTAAAGCTAGTTCCAGCTACAGTTTGATTTAAGTTTTTTGATACATTTCTATATTCTTTTTTAATAGCAGCGTATTGCTCTGCCATACCTTGTTTATACGTATTAAAAGCTTTTATACCTTCAGAGTAAGGATTAATTAATTTATCTTTAAAAAACTGTAAATCTTTTTCTCCCTGCTTACCTTTACCTAAAAACCTATATAGCAAACCTTTAAAATCTTCTGCTGATGGTGGTACAAAAAATTCGTAACGACCTTTGTTTATACCTCTTTTTTTAGCTTCAGCTTTTGAAAAAACTTTATGTGCTCCAACGCCTTTAGTTCTTTCAAGCATTTTATTAAAATCTCTACTAAGACCTTTACTAGTTTTTATTTTAGCTTGAACAATATTTGATTTTACATCTAACTGATCCAACACAGCTTTAACAGCATCTACATTTGGTAGCGCATCATCAACAAAGTACATATCATTATAACCTTCAGCAAACTTTTCAAGCATCCACTCAGCTTTAGCATCACCTCTACTATCAGCTAGTCCTGTTATATTTTTAAAAGGTATGTTTATACCTTTAGATTTTAACCAAGCGTGTATAGCTACATCAGCCGTTTGTGGTCTAGCTGTTAAAACAAAAACATTATTTGGTCCATACTTTTCTATTTGATTTCTCATTTTATTTAATAATGGACCTTCAACACCACCTCTAACATTAACAAAATCATCAAAATTAAAAGTAAAACCTTCTTCAGTGAGCTGTGGACCTTTAATAGGCCAATCACCAGATTTTATTCGTTGAGTTTCTCCTGTAACAGGATCTGTAGCGATAACAAAATTTTCACCATCAATAATTAATGTTTCATCAAAATCAAAAGTAGACATGCCTTTACTAAACTTATAGCCACGCTTTTCTAAATCTTCTTGTATTTCTTTGTTTTGTTTTCTAATAAATTCAGCTTGTTTATTAAAAGCTTCTATTATATTTTTATCAGCATTAATATCGTTAATAGAATTTTTAACCAAAATACTACCGCCACTACTATTTATTTTAAACTTATCAGCAAGACTAACACCATTTTCATCAACTATATTATTCGGATTTAAACCACCATTTGTTTTAACAACGTCTTCATTAAAATATCTTTGCCACCAATTGTCAGTATATATATTCCAACCAGGTCCCATACCATCTTTATAGCTTTGTTTATTACCATTTTCATCAATATAACTAGATGAATTTAACTTAGTATCATCAGTAGGTTTTATTGCTATTAGTTTATAGTTTTTTTGTAATTGTTTTAAATCAAATTTAAAGCCACTTCTATCATCAGATTTATCAATTAAAGAAGACTCTATTAAGAATCTATAAGCATAAGCATTTTGCACCGCATGCTCTAATTTTAAAGTCATATTACCTGGCGCGGTTATATCTCTACCACCATATTGAGCACCAGCTCTATTAATATGTGTCCTTGAATTTTGTGATAAATCAAGATACATCATTATAGGTCCTAATAACGTAGGATCATCTTGTAAGGCTTTGTCAATAGCTAACCATTGTGTTTCAAAGTTTATTTTAACTTGAGCATTATAACCTGGTATTTTATTTTTATTTTTAGTTATTTCATTATTATTCTTACCAACATAACTAGAAAGCTCTCTTTTAGGAAAATTACCTCTAACATTTAAATCTTCAGAATACAACTTAGGTATTTCTTGTTTTAAATAATCTTTTATTTCTTTAGACAAACCTTTTCTAGGCATTATCTCATTTTGATTTAACAAACCAACATGCGGTTTAAATACTCGTATTAATAAAGGTACAACTTCTTCAACATATCTTTTAGCATCATCCATAGTTTTAATTTCAAAATACGTATCTTGTTGATTATATTTTTTAACAATATCAAAGCTACCAGCTGATAATACAATTTCAGATTTACCTCTACCTATAGAAACTATTTGCGACTCAGTAGCAGTACCTCTTTCTGAAGCGTCTTTTCTTATTTCTTGATTAGCTATTATTTGAGCAACTTGAACAACAAACTCTCTTAACGATCCATCAAACTTTCTACCAGACTCAATAGTTCCATCTTCTTTTATACCAAATATAGTTAAAAACTCTTCATTATCAACATCTGTTCTTTTATTTTGAGATTCTTTTTGACCTAAACCTTTTGTAGCACCTTCGCTAACTTTAACTCTAGGACCTTTTACATAAAACTCGCCAAACTTAGTATTAGCAACACCCGTAGCTCTACCGTCAGGATCTTGGCCCTCTGGTAATAAATCAAACAGATTTATTTCTTTTGATTTTTCTATTATTTTATTTCTTGCTGAGTTTCTTTGTTTACCGTTTAAATCGTGTTTAATTTGTATTCTTCTAGTTTCTATACCAAACTCTTTAGAAACTATATCTAATATATCTAAAAGTGGTCCTTTTAATAATAATTCTCTTATATTCTTATAGTTAAGCTTAGTAATATCTAAATCAGCATCTTGTATGTTTTTAGTTATAAGTTGCTTTTGTTCATCAGATAAACCTAGTATATCAGCTACAACTATATCTTTTGTTGGCTTAACTTTATCTGTTAATATTTCTTCTTCTTCAAATGCTTCTAACCCCGTAGATTCATCTTCAACGTCTATAGTTCTAACACCTTCGTCTGTTTGTACTTCTAAAGAACCAGGTGCTCTAACAGTTTGCTTGTAAGCTTTAGCAACATCTTCTATAACAAAACCAATAGCACCACGTCTACCACTTGCATCTCCATAAAAATAACTAAATATACTTCTTTTATTACCATCAACAACTGGCTTATATTGAGCATCCATTTTAGTTAACAATCTAAATTTTATATCGTCAATTAAATCCTGTACTCTATTTTCATCACTAACAACAGCGCCAAATCTAGGATCTCTTATTAATCTATTACGTATAACACCATCTAATTCATTATTTGAATATATTTCTTCAAAAACTTTATCTCTAGCGCCTTTTTGTTTAAAGTCATCTTGAGTTTTTATATCATCAGTTATATGTTTATCTAATTCTGATTTTGACTTTTCTAAGTTTACTTCTGTAGGTTTTACTACTGATTTTTTAATATCACCGGGTTTAGTTTTTTTATCTTTTATTAAGTCTGTTATTGATGTATTTAAAGCACCTTTATCTATACTTTCAACATAAGTTCTTACAAAATTAACAGCTTCTTCTCCAGTTGCAAAACCTATTTTTCTATTTAAACCAGGTATTCTTGAGGTTAAGTAGTTACCTATTATAGACTCTAGTATATTTTTAATACCATCTGTCATAGTTTTATCAAAAACTATTTCATTGTTTTGTAGTGCATCAGATAAAAAAGTAAACCACTCATCAGGATTTTGTTTCAGATACTCATCTGTGTAATATCTTTTACCTGTTTTAGGATTTACTTCTTCAGCTCTTTTCTTTAAAATATTCCAATTATCAGGACCTAAACTTTTTTCTATATCAACTACTAAATCTGGAGTTATTAAAGAATTACCATTTTCATCTACAGCGTTTTTAAGTATAGCGTGTAAAGCTTCATGTGTATCAACAGTAAAATTACCTGTCATGGCAATTTTATCTATATTAAGAAAAACTTCATTAGTGTTGGGATCGTAAAAACCAGCGGCGTCTTCAAGACCTTTGCCTTGCATGCTTGGATTTTGAGATATAATTTCTTTTATTTCTTTATCTGTTTTTGGATCACCAACTTTAACTTTATATATTTCACCTATATCTTTTAAAAACTGGGCTCTTGAATCATATTCGCTTTGATATCTATATTTTTTATATTCTTGACTATCTTTTTTCTGTTCTCTAACAGGCTTTGTTCTTTTATCTATGTTCTTATATTCAGACATTATACTTTTAATAGCATCGTCTATTTGCTCTATTTCATTAGTTAAAGTAGGATCTTCTAAGTTTCCTTTGTTTTGAGATTCTTCTTGCTTTATTTGAGCTCTTCTTTTATCTATTATTAAACTAGTTAATGCTTGTCTTTCTATATTATCAATAACAACAGGAGGTAGCGTTACTTCTATATCAGCTCTATTTTTAGCATTATCAACTCTTTGTTTAGTTACGTTATCACCAACTACTTCTATATCTAATCTAGCTAATTCACCCGGCGTAGAAGACTCTAATATACCTAGCAACTGTTGTAACGTTATGTTTTCTTTTTTACCACCTGGTTTTGTTATGGTGTATCTAGTTCTTGCAGCAGCAATAATAGAAGGTCCAACATCAGTTACCCCACCAGTAAAAGAGCTACCAATAATTTCAAGCCCAATATCACCTCTTGTAGCTGGTCTTCCTATTATTTCACCACTAACATATTCACCAAAACCACCAACACCACCATCAGCTATTGTACCACCAGTAGCAGCTAAAATCTTATTAACTTTACCACCTTTTTTAGCTACTTCAAAAGTACCTTTAGCAACAGCAGTACCGCCAATAAAATCAACTAGCGTTATGCTACCACCTTTTAGTGCAGATTTTTTAAGCATTTCATTAAACTTATTTCTATCATTAAATAAGTCTATTAACTCTTCTTTATTTGGAACTCTACCGCCAAATTCTTCTCTTATTAATTCACCTAGTATTGAAGAAGCTTCTATAACACCACCAACAACACTCATACCACCTCTTAAACCACCAGCTATCATAGTTATTCCACCACCAAAACTAGCAGTAGCAGCTCCAGCTGCAGCTCCACCAGCTGCAAGACCTATTATTTCACCACCTTCATCAAAAGATTCTTTAACAGCTTTTGCCTGTCCAGCAAATGAACTTAAGGCAACCTTATAAGCAGTTTTTACACCACCCTCTACAACAGCATCAAAAAAAGATCTTATACCACTAACATCAGGATTACTGGCTGTTTGCATAAACCTCATCATATCTTCGTCTGGAGGCTTATTAGCTGCTTCTAACATTTCTTGTATAATTCTATCAGCTTCTTCATCATCAAGTTCATCATCAAAAAATAAGTCTACCATAACATTTGTGTAGTCACCATCTTGACCAGAGTCTATAGCTTGCATGGTTGTGTCGAGAAAAGGTTCTACTAAGTTATATTTTATTCTATCAAGAAACTTACCTTGACTATCTTTTTTAAATCTTATACCATAAGATCTATCATAGTCGTAATCAACCTCTTCTTCATAAGTGTTGTTTCTAGTATCTAAATATCTTCTTTTATTATTATCATCTACTTCATAAGCTACAACGTTACCTTCACTATCTGTAGCTTCGTTATAATTTTCTAACCTTTCATCTAGTTCTTTTTTTAAATCTTCATCACTAGATACATTTAAACTGATCCTATTGTTCTTAACATGATTTATAAAGTTAGGGCTTCCGAATAAACGCTTTAATTCAGATTTATTAACTTTTGTTTTTTCGTTTTTATTTAGTGTGTTTTGTATCTCGAACGACGGTTGCCCCGATAAAATATCTTCCGAGCTGGATTCCGTACCTAGAATACTTGGTTGATTTTGTGCTGTAGGAGTTTGCTCCACAGTCGCACTGTCTGTAGAGCCTTGTTGCTTTCCCGACTCTTCTTTTTTGTCAGTTTCTTTATTTTCTTTATCTTCTTTATTTTCTTCTTCAGTTTCTTCTAAATCAACTGAAAGTCCTTTTGCTTTAGCTTCTTCTACAAAAGCTTCTTCGTGTATTGGATCAACCTCTATAGGTTGACCATCTATTAAATATCTTTTCATACTGTTTCGTTAGTTACCCGTTTATTATAAAGTTCCTGGTCTATATTTTTTTATGCCGCTAAATTTTTTATCTTTCTTTTTTATTACTTTTCTTCTATTTAACTTTCCGATGTCGTGTTGTTTCTTTAAAAATCTAGTAAAATAATCAGTAAGCTCTGCTTTAAATTCTTTTTTGTGCGCTGGATCATTTACCATAAACTTAGCAACTCTATCAGCCTGTTCATCTGTTTTAAATTGCGTGGTCATTTTTATTTTTTCTTTAACATCATTAAAGAAGGTTCTACCTGGTATCATTTCGTCATAAGCTAGTGATTGAAGATTAGATGCTTTTGATATTAAAGTTCCTTCAACTTGTCTTCTAGCAGCAAGTTCGTTAAATGGCATATCTTCTACTTCGTTTTGATTAGAAGATGATCTAAGATAATTATTACCCATTTTACTTAAAACTTCTTTACTGTCTTCATCTTTTAACATTATCATCTTATTAAGATTAGATATGTCAACCCATCTCATAGCTTGATTATCAATAATTTTTTTCAAAGAAGACATAGCTTCATCGTATTGTTTTTTGCTCTCACTGTTGCTTGTAAGTTGATTTTTTTTAGAATCTAACTCAACAACTCTTTTCATAGCGTCGTTAACAGCTTTAAAATCAGGCATAATAACGCCTATTTCGTTTTTGTTAGGACCATTTAATCCTTCAGGATATTTTTTTTGTACTAATCTAGGAACATCATCTAGCAAATTCATAACAGCTTCTCCTTGTTCACCATCTATCCAAGTATTCATTAGTGATCCAGTTTTATAAGCAGCTGCTAAATCCTGTCTAAACGTTCTGTAAGAAACAATAGCTTCTTTCATTTGATTAACATCTCTTTTTATTAAAGATCTTTGTTGTTTGTCACCGTTAATAAAATCAAGTCTTTTTTGCAGTAAGCTTTTATATACATTACTATACTCTTCAGCTGGCAATTCACCAGATGTATCTAGTATTTTATCAACATGTTTACCCATGCGTACTTTTCTACTATACGAAGCTAGCTGTTCGTCAGATCTATCAATTTTATCGTACTTATTTATCATAATTAAATTTTTATACTAAACCATTACATGGTGGTGGAACATAAACATCACCTACTCTTATACCTAAAATGTATTTTCCAGGCGGTCTTTCTCTACCAGGTTCTACACCTTCTGAAACATTACCTGGTTCAGGTGGGCCTGGTGGTTGAACTAGCATATTACCTATTGAATCAACGCCATCAGCTATAGCATCCCACTTAGCTTGTTGCGCAGCAGCGGCTTGTTCTCTATATGCCGCAACCTCTTGTTGTGACATACCTAGTAGTGTTCCAACTTTATCTTTTTCAGCATTTCTAGACCACAACTCACCTTCGCCTTCTAAGTTTTGTAAATTCCTAGCCATACCTCTTTCTTTCATTTGATTTTGACTTTCTTGAAAACCAATTGAAGACGTAGCTCTATTAACTGCTCTTTTAGCATCATTAGATAAAGCATCTACAACCGCTCCTATACCAGAACTTCCTGCAGCTTCCTTTATTCCACTTAAAACACTTGATTGACTTTGAGCGTATTGTTGACTTTGAATATCAAATTGTCTTTGATTTATAGTAAGATCTTCCATAGTGTTCTCCATATCCGTAAACGGATTTGTAGTATCTAATAAAGAGTACTTATCTTTTAAACCCTTTAACTCTTCTTTAGCTCTCTTAGCTCTACGTTCTGCTTTTTTTTGAGCTTTATCAGCACTTATAGCACCAATAGCAGTACCAGCAACAGCTAAACCTAAACCCAACGCTAACATAATAAAAATTTAATAACCAACACCTGTGTTTGTAAATCTTTGTCCAGTTGGTTGTTGTGAAAATTGGTCATTATATTTATCATAATCTATAGCTTTTCTTTTTTTACCTCTAAATCTATCTTTAAATCTTTCTTTTCTCTGTTGTCTTCTTTCGTATCTTTCTCTCCAATTAGCAAACCTATCATTAGATCTTACAGTTCTTTTACTTCTTCTTCTAGCTTTCATAAGTTGAACTCTAGATGATCTATTAGTTGTTCTTTCAACACTATCAACCATGTCAGCAAAAGCTCTTGACTTAGCTATTTGTCCGTACTTTCTAGTGCCTTTACCAGAAGCAGCATCATATGCACCTCTTACTAACATTACATCTGTTTTCATTGGACTAGGTTGTTTGTATTGAGTATATCCTTTTTTTCTTTTTCTTTTCATCATCGGTCCAGCTGCACCACCAAGCATACCCATGCCAGCAAGTGGACCTTGTCCAGAACCAACTCCTGGTATCATGCTTCCAACGCCTCCGGCTAAAGTAGAAAGTGAACTACCACCTTGTCCACCACCAAAAAGTCTTGTAGAAGCTCTCATCATACCACCTCTAGCCTTACGCAGTGCTTTACCTAAAAATTTATTTGGAGAATTTTGTTTATATGCCATAATTTTACTTTTATTCTTTAAATATAGTTACATTTTTTGTTAATTATTTACTACTTTGCTCTACCTCACAAGCAGATGAAAACATTTCAGCTTTTTCTTTAGAATTATTTTTAAACTCTATTTCAGCAAAATACCCCACAATAGAAGCTTCATTTACATTTCTATTTTTACCAAACAGTATAAAGTCTCCAGAACTAGGCTCTTCATTAGTACTTTCATTTTCAACTACTATTACACCTCCATTTATACTTGTTATAGGACCTATTTCAATAGGCGGGTTAGTACCTTGATTCACTTGAAAGCCACCGACTAAATTATCATTTATTTCTATATAATAAGCTATATCTCCAGCTTGTAGAGATACGTTTAAAGGTGTAGGTAGTGTTATTGTTATTAATGCCATATTAAGATCTTGCTATTAAAGTATTTAAAGCCAAAGCCATTATAGTATTTTTAGTACCCCAATTATTAACTATTACAGAAAAAGAAATAGTTAATGTATCATTACTTGATGAAACAGTACTTACAGCTTGACTTATTTTTATTATTTGTAAATTTGTTCCACCGTTTTTAGAAGCAATACTATTTGTCCAGTCAGAACTTGACTGCTCTATGTTACTAAAAAGTGCAGCACCAAGTGTATTTTCTGTAGTCTCTTCATCACCTAAACTATTTGTAAAAGTAACTGCACCACCAGCACCAGATCTAGCAGAAAACGCTCCACTTAAAGCTGTCATCACGTAAGTTATAGTAAAAGAAGTTAATCCCTCTGATGAGTTAAATTTACCATTATAAACTTTATCAACACTAGCGCTACTGTTAAATGTTTGATCTGCACCACCATTTACAGTTAATTTAACAACACCAGCACTTTCAGTAGTTGTTGCTCTAAATGTTAATGTAGGATTTACATTTTGTTCTAAAATTTTTGTAGAAAAATTATCAATACCTAATCCAGGTGTACTATTATTAGCTTCTAATGATGATAAGAAATTATTATTAGTAGCAAAATTGGTAGATAAGCTACTAGATAAAACATGTATCGCATATCTAGTTTTAGTTGTAACTTTAGGAAAATTTACAAAAACTGAAACTCTACCTTCACTACCAATTATAATTGAAGCTCCTTTTAAAATACTACCACTTTGAAGCTTATGAGTAGAATTAATAAAAGATTTATTAAAATTTTCATTTATAGTTGTTAGTATATTACCACTTGAATCTAACGAGTCTTGTAGCCTAGTAACTGTTATAAAAGATGTTGTTTTAGGTACACCGCTTAGTTTTATTTCTCTAACCTCACCATCTTGACTTATAGTATCTGTTCCATAAAAAACACTACTAATACCAGTTTTTACCGTAGGTACATCAAAATTACTACTAATTAAATCATAGATTAAATTATCTTTTTTTAAAGTCTCACCTTTAGATGTGTAAATAATATCAAAATTAATAGACTCTTTATTACCATTCGCATCTAAAGTAGAACTTACAAATTTTAATTGTACTTTACTTTTTACAGTGTTTATTATTTGTTTTTTAAATTCGCTTAAATTTAATTTTTTGTTAGTATTAGTGTTACTTAATTTTAAAGTCGCAATTTTAGTAGGTTTATTTTTTACAGCTCTACCAGAAAAAATAAAATTAAACTTTTCATTATCAAAACCTGGGTTTAATGTTTGCACAGAAAGATCACCAACAATAGTTGTTATTTCTATGCTATTACCGTTTTTAAGTGTTTTAATTTCTGTAGCCATTAGTCTGATATATCTTGTATTGAAAAGTTAAACTCTTCACTTTGATTATTGTCTGCCAACATAGCTGATCCCGCTATGTTTATTTTTAAACTTGGAGTGTTAGCTCCAGGAATGTAATTATAAAAACCGTTTAACACAACTAAAATAGCATTGTTAACCCAATCACTAGTCGCGTAACCCGAAGGAACTTCACTACTTTGCAGCGTAGCTAGTTGACCACTTGTTGGTATAAAATTAGATGGATAAGAGTCACTAAATGAAACTGTATCAACTAATAATATTTGAGCAAAATTAGAATAACTACTAACTGTTGCTCCTTGAACTAAATCGTTGTAGTTTACAGTAGATACAGTGCTTAATGTAGATGGTGAAACCGCTGGAGATGTAACAGTAACAGAGCTATTACTCCAACCAGAGTAACTGTAAGAACCAGGTTGTAAATTACCTATTAAATTTGTTTGATCTGATATAACAGATGCAGCATTGTATGTTAAGTTAAAATTACTAGTAGATGAAGATGAAGATAAAGTTGTATTACCTGAATAAGGATTTTGACTTATAGAAGGTAAAACACTAAATTGATTTCCACTATTAGTATTTTGTATAGAAAAATTATATTTTGAAATAGTATAACCAGGATCTGGAACTATCCAAAACCAAGCTTGACTAGTTGGTGAAGCTGCATCAACTACACTACCAGCACCTAAAATAGGTGATTGTTCTGTTGTTTGAGAGTTAGGAATAAAAATAGCCTTAGCTGTTGTGTAATCACTAGGATCTACTTGACTAGATATGCTCCAAGAACTTGTGTTAAACATGTTAAAACTACCTACCGAAGGTGGTATAACAGCAAACACTTTAGCATTGGGAGTACTACTTGTTAAGTCAACTTCTAGTGTAAAAATACCAACGTTACCAGTTGCTTGAGTAGTTGTTGTTATTGTTTGAGCATCACCATCAATATCTAATATTATTTGAAAAGGATTAGTCGCGTTAGAAGGTATAATAAAATTTGGTAATAAAGAAACTTTTAAAACTACCTCATTAACTCCGGTGTCATTAATTGTAACTTTTAGTACACCTTCTGGTAAAATACTAATATCTTCATAAGTTCTATTACCTAAACCTGTTGTAGTACTAAAATCCTCTACACCGTTCGATCCAGCTATTGTAAAAAAACTAGCTTGAACTGTATGAGTAGATGGATTTATTGGTGTTATAACAGAACTTATTGTATAAAAACCACCACTAGCCTGCATAGACTGTGCTACAGTTTGTCCTGGAACTACTGATGTGCTTTGTGGTGTTACTTGATAATTTACTGCTGACATAATTAATCTATTGTATTTGTTGGATCATCTATAAAGTCACTTGTTACTTGAAGATTTATAGCTGTAAGAGTGTCGTTTTCTATATTAGTTTCTGTTGTATTTACCACAGCTGTTGCAACACCTAGACCTTGAACACTAAATTCGTTTAAATCTGAGTCTGTTATAGTCGCTCTAGAACCTCCATCTATTCTGTTATACCATTTACCTTCTTTATTTATAAATTCTATTAAACCTCTTTCATCTGCAGCATCTTTCAAAGATTGATCTGTTGTTATTTTATTTACATACCAACCGTTTTTAGAATCTAAATTAAAATACTCACCATCTGTAGTTACATTAAAATCACTACCGTCTGGCTGTGTGTATTCTAGTGAATCAGTAAATTGAGTAACTCTAGCTTGTGAGCCTTCGTATTTTGTTGTTAAAAAAGATTTTACAGCACCTGGAGCATCATTAAAAACAACACTTAATGAAGATTCATAGTAAGTGCCATAAAAAGTATTTCTATCTGTACTATCATCATTATGTAACCATATAGACCCCGTATTAGAAGTTAAGTACTTTCCAGCTACAGAATTTCCGTCATCAGGTATAAATGACTTAAAACTAGTCCAACCTTTTGAACCTTCATTAAAAGATACAGTAGTACTTTCAACGCTTACACTTTCTTTTGTTTTTAAAGTTAAATTATACTCACTATTAACTTTATCATATGTACCTAACATTTCATTAGAATCAAGTAAAGTATCTCTAAAGTAAGTCTTCATACCAACACTTGATATCGGTGTTAAACCGTTCTGTGATAATCTCATGACTGCGCCTCTTTGTTTATCAGTGAAGTACATCCTATATTCATCTACTGCTAGTGATTCTGGATTTTTAGATATTCCATAATCGCCAACATATGGTATTGCTGTTCCTAAAACTCTATTTGAAGCTAGTAATTGTGCATTACCATCAGCATTGAATAAAGCATCTTTTTGAGTACTTATTCTTAAAACCTTATCTTCTGCTAAGGCTATTATATCTGTATCTCTAGTTTTTAAAGCTTGAACAGATCCATACGAAGGATTTAAATCTTTAGTAATAAGTTCAGACATGTTGAACTCATTTAGATTATTAACACTTGATATAGAGTTGTATATACCTGAGTATATTAAAGTACTTCCCTTGTCTTCTTCTCCATAGTTTAAAAAAGTTGCAGAAACTTTTACACCATTATCTATTTGAGGTGCATTAAAATCATCTCTTATTCTATCAGATTCTACACCATTACCAAAAGCATAACAATTAAACCAACCTAATTCAACTTTATTTTTATAAACTTCAGTTTCTATTTCATAATAACCTGTAGGTGGATTTGTTGTTGTACTAGGATTTATGTTTACTGTAAATGTAGTTTCACCGTAATCAACTTGAGTATCATCATCTGGAGTTGCATATCCAGTAATTTTAGCCCTTGTTTTAGTTCCATTTGAGTGTTCAAATATTAAAAACGACTTTATTTGCATATCACCTGTAACAGCATGTAAAGCTAAATCTGTAGCGTTATTTGCTACATTTAAAGATTTAACGGCTATTATAACAGAGTTTTCAGTAAATCCAATATGAGAAACCTGATGATCAATGTGTGTATTTGCTAGTATTTGTGTTGTAAATCCATCAGGACCAGCCGAAGTAACCTTTGATTTATATGGAGCAAAGTATGAAGCATTTGTTTTGCTTAATCTCATTGGTATAGCATTTGACGCCTCGTAGTATAAATCTAATCCAATATCTTCTTTAGGTTCTGTTTCAAACAAAGCTGCATTTTCAGTTGGTGCTACTTCGCCACCAGTATTAACCGCATTAACAATACTAATTCTAAGAGATTCTCTACCATCATGACAAACCATAGATCTTGGATCAAAAGTAGTTGTATCTATACCTCTAGTACCTGAGTTTATTAAATTTCCACTATCATCTACTTTTCTAAATTCAACTCTAAAACCTTCTCTTTGACAAACTCTTGTAAGATCTGTTGATGCCGTTGAACTGCCTAGCGAGCTAAGAGGATTACAAGCTGGAACACCGTTGTTAACACTCTGCCCATTAGCACCACCAATTATAAAGTTTTCTAAAGTAGGTTCTGAAAAAGTTCCAGGTCCTTGATATCCATTATCACTAATAGTGTCCATTAATTGACCAGTACCGTCTGCTTGAAAAAATAAAGTACTAGGATTAGCTAACTCACTGACCGCACCAGAAGAAAAATCTCCACAATCTTGAAGTTGTGCAAAATTTTTAGCACTACCTAATTCTAAAGTATCAGGTTGTCCAACTATTTTATAAATACTATTAGTAGGATCATCAGTAAATCTAAAAAAATTACCTGTACCTTGCATGTGTTGTGCTAATCTAGCTGAATCTGTTTCTTCAAAACCAGGTTGTGAAAATGAATTTTGAACAAGTTGAGGATTACTAGCTTGTCTCAGTGGAAAAGATAAAAATATTCTACCAAGCTCACCACTAGTTGGTCCAAAGTTTTCACCACTTAAAACACCAGGATCAACACCTGTTGGTTTGTAGTAGTATTCTGATTTAGAATTACCATTACCATCATTATTGCTAAATGGATCTGATTGATTAGCTCCAGTTAGCTTGCCGTTAAATAATCTAAAACCATCAATAAACAATTTATTTCTAGTATCAGGATTTGCTGTTTGTATATACCACTGCCAAAATCTAGCTGTTTGTCTAGCCATGTTAACCCTAAGATTACCATTAACATCTTGAAAAGTAGGTATAGCATCATATTGATCACCACCATCACCACTTCCAGCGTCACCACCAAAAGCGTAGTACGAAGCTCCTTCTGATAAATTTTGAGTTGGAAAAGAAGCTAAAAATCCAGCTAAGTGATTTGTTGGTAAAAGCTCTGCTATATTAGTGCCATCAATGTTGTTAGTACTATCATTGTTAGCAGCTGGTGAAGAATTCATCCAAGTGTAACTAGCTCTAGGAGCAGTAACAGTGTTGCCGTTAGCATCTTCATAGCTCCAACTAGTACCAGGATTATCTACTTGATTATCTAAATAACCTATATTAAATGTTTCTGTATTTTCAAAAGTAATGTTTTGATCTAAACTTTTTAAAACTTTTGTTTCTAATACAATATCTTTTTCTAGTTTTACAAAAAACTTACCATCAAATTCAGCTTTGTTTTCTGTAATAACATCTTCTTCAAACTCAAAGCCATAAACAAGAGGATTACTAGCTGATGGTGTTATACCTACAGAGGTAAATCTATTAACCATATTAGCGGTATCACCAAAGGGTTTATTCCACCTTACTACACCTTGACCATTAAAACCAACTCCAAAATAAGTTACTTTTCTATAAGGTGTTGTTAGTTTTGTTGTACCTACTGTACCGGTTATTCTAACTTTTAAATCACCTTTAGGTTCATACTGGTCTAAATAATCTTCCCATTGATTTTGATTTATTAATATAACATTTTCAGTCATTAATAAATCTGGTATATTAGTGTTGAAATCTGGAGATGCCGCACTATACATAGACTCAGCTTCAGAAGAACCTACAGATACTCCACCCATAAACCTGCCTTCTGTTTTAATATCGTTTGGAGCTTCATTAGCTATTGCTATGATTTTATATCTAGCTTTTTCTAAAACAGCTTGGTCACTGTTTTGTTCTTTTTTTAGTATTAAATAAGTTTCTTCATCAACTTTATTTCTATCAGCAGAGTTAAACGATATCCAAACATTGCCATCTTGAGCATCGTACCATCTATCCATTATTATATTGTAATACTCATTAGATGTTTCTTTAATATAATACTTAACATACTCCATCCAGTCTTCAGGCACACCGTTTGGATCAACACTATTCCAGTCTTGTGTTAACTCAAAATAGTTTCTCATTGCAGCAAACGACTTTTCTATAGTCACATCACCACTTAACATTTCTGGATTATTAACACTATCACCTTGTAAAAAGCCATTAGCTACAACAGGAGTTTCTCTACCATACTTATCTCCAAAAACCATACCAAACTTATAATTTCTTATACTTTTAACAGATTTTTTAGGTTCACCAGTAGTAGCAGTATCTTCAAAATTATGATTAGTTAATAAACTTACAACACTATTAATATCATAACCTTGTACATAGTTTGAAAACATTAATCTATTAGCAGCTATTTCTTGAGCTAAAGCTCTTCTTGGCACGTTATCCCAAGATCTTAACAATTGATTTTCTTCAATAGCTCTATATATCATTTCTGATGTTATAGTAAACTTACCGAACAACCAGTTTGAGGGTGGTTGTATTTCTGGAGATGATGTTGTTAGTAAGTCCCACTCTGGATCAATACCTCTTTTTATAGTTTTTACTAAATAACAAACAGCTGAATCTGTAGCTTTATATAATATATCGACAGCAACAATATCAGCTTCTCTAGATCTTTGATATGGAATAAAGTCTTTTATAACTAGACTTCTAAGATTATTAACCATACCTAAGTTAAAACCTTTTTTGTGATTATATTTATAAGGTCCTGGTAAAAAAGCTATTTCAGACCAAGGTCCAAAACTAGAACACTCACCGTCTTCATATTTATATCTACAACCAAATCTAACCATTTTTAATTCAAACAATGGCTTTTTTTGTTCTATATCTATATCCCAAATACCAGATCCAGATGTACCGTCTACAGCTGGTAAAGCATTTAAAGTAAAAGATATTACTGTTAAATTTATAGTTCCAGTATCTTTATTAAAACTATTTAAACTAGCTTTTATTATAGCAGGAGTGTCTGAGTTTACTTGCTCTTCAAATATTAATATATCATTTTCAAACCAGTTTGGAGCATTACCTCCTTGTATTAAACTACTTGTTATTGAAAACTGATATCCATTTTCAAATTCAAATCCATTTAAATCAGCTTGACCAACTATATCAAAATCAATACCAGTAGCAATAGTTTCACCTTCTCTATCTTTATCTTTCATTTCTAGAGTTGGTGCTATTTTAGGGGCTTTTCTAATTACTGTTATATGCTCTTCTTTTAAATCACCATTAACACTTGGTGATAAAGAAACTTCTAAAGAACTACTTGAGGAGTCTTCAACATTCACATAATCTAATAAAACATCTTTATCTTTAGGATCTTTTAATTTTATTTTAGTGTGTACTTTTCCACTTTGATTAGTACCATCTATACACCTTTTTATATTTATTTTTTTAGGCTCATTTACGTTATCTGTAAAAAATAGTAAATCATCAATAATATTTATAGAGTTTATCCTATTATCAACATCAAAATTTAAAGGTCTATTTGGATGTATAAGTGTTATAACTTTACAATCGTCCCAGTTGTCTATATTTATTTGATCGTAAAAAGTTATTACAAGATTATCAAAGTTTTGTATCGTAGAAGAAAATAAAAACTCTCCATCATTATCTAAACCTGACATAACCATACCAGTTCTAATACCAGTTATATCAACTGAAGAGTCTATTGTTAAAGATTGAAAAGGCATAACAGGTGATTCTGTTATTATATTTGTTTTCTTATCTATAATACCAAAAAAATCGTTTACAACTATTTTAGTTTCTGGATCAGAATTATTATCTTTAACATCTACTTCTACTATACAGTCTATTAATTTAGCTCTACTTTGTATAGATTTAATATCTGTAAAAAACTTATCAAACTTAGGAGCTGAAATTAAAAAATAAGATTTATTATTTTTTTCATTAGCAACACTACCTATACATTTAGAAGAAAACGATCCAACATAAGTTTCGGCTACATGATGCTTACTGCTAATTATTTTATTACCTTTTATATTCTGCACAGTACCAGCATCACCTATACCGTCGTCACCAACGCTATCAGTGTTTCTAATCTTTACGTTTTTAGCATCTCTATATTCTCCATTAGGTACTAGTCTCTCATCGACATCTTTATTCATCCTAGCACCAGCGAAAGTATGTTTAATCTCTGGCATAATTCTACTTTATTTGTTTACTCATACCTTTGAGTACTTGTGTGAATTCTTCTATCTTAATATTTGATAATCTTATTTTTGCCTTTCTAGTTTCAGCAAATCTTTCTTTTTTATATCTAGCAATTATATATTCTGGTATGTTACTTCTAGTAGATAACACACCATACATTATGTGTTTATATATAGCTTCTTCACAAAACTTATGAACCACCATTTCAGAGTCAGTACCTAATCCATCGCTTATGTATTTTAAAACTATTGTGCTACTAGAAAGTCCACTACTAAAATTTATAAATCCTCTTAAATTATCTATATAAAAAGTTCCATGTTGAGTAGCGTACTGTGGATCAAGCCCGTATCTTCTACCTTTAAAATCTAGTTCAATATCATAAGCATCTGTAGCGTCTGTGTTTACTGTATCAGAATTTTCTTGATAATTAAGCCATGAATCACTATCTGTTTGTTGAGATAATTCATCAACATTACCATCACCATCTGTATCTTCAAATTGATAAACACCATTAGCATCTTGAGATATAGCAAAAGGATTTGAGGTTTTACTAGTAGGATATAAATTTTTAAATATACCATCTTTACCAACACAAGATATAGAAACATAGTTGACATAATCTTGTGGTAATATCATTTTAAGGGATGCTGGTAGTTCTATTTCTTGAGACTTTACACATCTAAAAACATCGTAAGATAATTCTTGTATCGCTCTCATACCATGAAACTGAACGTCAGTTCTACTAACTTTAGATATTATTTTACCTTCACCTACATATATTACCATGAAAGTCTTTATAATATTATCTAGTGTTACAAACTGATAATCACCATAGTTAGCTGCATTGCTACTACCATAATATTGACTTTGACTTTGATTATCTAATAGTCCCATAATTAATCATTTTGTGATTGTTTCTTTTGAGCTATTTCTGTCATAGCTGCCTCTATTAAACCTGCTTTTTGTATTATAACTCCAGAATATTGCAGTATTTTATTAACTAAATTTTCTTCTTCTGAATAATGTAAAACAAAGTTGGTAGTATAAGTTGTGCTATTATTGTGTAGAGCTCTACCGTTAACTACTACATAACCCCACTGTGGAGTACTTGGATTTGTGTAATAGTGAAAGTTTATAGTAGTGTTTTCAGTTGGAGTTGGAAATATCTCTATATCACCAGCATGTCTTACGTACACAGGTCTATTAGTTGTAGGCGCTAACAAAGGACTATCAGTTATATTACCAATATCTTTTCTATCAACTTCTTTAAAAAAATGTTCAGGTGAAGTAGTACCTGTTTTTACTCTTGATACTGTGTCTAGTAAATACGTATTAGTTGGTAATGCAACATTAGAAATATTAGCTTCTATATCAGTAGATTCTTCTACTTTAAAAGGATGTAGTTTTTCTGCTAACATTTCTAACTCGTCAGCATATTTATAATCATTTTTTATTTTATGATAACTTGTTTTAACATCATGAAAATAACTATCATATATTTCCATTTGAGCTCTATCAGCCATTAAA
>CENK01027921.1_pt1 | contig 23415 bp, 20 predicted proteins | sample 530191 | NCBI WGS metagenome assembly CENK01 (sample SAMEA2619686, study PRJEB7988) | marine metagenome | biome: marine biome (ENVO:00000447); feature: deep chlorophyll maximum layer (ENVO:xxxxxxxx); material: "saline water (ENVO:00002010), including plankton (ENVO:xxxxxxxx)" | depth 60 m | reverse complement strand
AAAAAGTTTAAAGGCGAAGATTAATGATTACTACATACGTTGGATATAAGTTATCAATGAGTCCGTATGGAATACAATTTTCTGATGATGACGATAAATTAACTATGGAAAAATTATCAGAACATGATTTTGAACAAGGCGACAAGTTTGTTCTTTATAAAGATACAGAAGGCAAAATATGCCTAAAGAAAGATCGGGACTATGCAGGACCCTATTAGCCTTATAGCAGAATTAGGCTTGCCAATAGCAAGCGGTCTAATTATGGCATTTTTTATATTCCTGGTTATGAAACAAATGATGGATCGTCTTGTTGATGAAATTCAAACAATACAAGGCATATCCAATATGTTGATAACGCGAGCATCTACTATGAACAACGACATCATAAGAATAGATACAAGCGTTTCCGCAGCACTAGAGATTCCTCCTGACTTAGAACGTATAGCTAGAGCAGAAAACTTTATTGAAGACGGGAAAATAGACGCTCGTAGAGACTAATGGACTTAGTTCAATTAGTCGCTGAATTTGGCTTTCCAGTAGTGATGGTCATTGGTCTTGGATACTTTGTTTATTTTGTATGGCAAACAATAAGCAACAAAATAGACCCAGCCGTAGATGAAATGAAATCAACAATTATTAGATTAACAGACCAGCTTAGGTTGTTGGATCAGGATATGATTCGACTAAAAGAAAAAGTAAATACTGCTTTAGAGTTAAAGCAAGGTAAGGAAAATGAAAACAACAAAAAAAAGGGGCAGACCAAGTAAAGCAGATTTGGCTGCTAGAAAAAAACAAAAACAAAAAGATATAATAATTTATGCGCTTGTAGCTGTAGGTATTTTTATGTTGCTAAGCATTTTTATTCAAAATGTTCGCGCAGATACAATTGTACATAAATTTAAAAGCCCTTCATTTAATGGCGCAAACACCTCTAGTCATTATCTAACAATAGAAAATCAAGAGTTTAATCGTAAAGAAGCTATTAAAGCAGAAATAAAAGCTTATAACGAAGAACTTAAACGCGAAGCCGAAAATACCACACTAGCCAGATTCATACGAAATCTTGAAAGCAGAATATATGCACAATTATCTAGGCAGCTTGTAGATAACCTATTTGGTGAAACACCACAAACATCAGGTGTTATTGAGTTGCTTGGAAATAAGATTGAGTACACAAGTGATGGCGAATTTATAACACTTAAGATTACGGATGCAGATGGCAATACGACAGAAATTACTGTTCCTATTGGTTCTTTTACTTTCTAGTTGCAGCCTTCTTGACATAGCTGAAGACACCTATGATGAGCGTTTTAAAAGTAAAGGATTAACAAATCCTACAATTTTCGATTTGCAGTCGGAGGAACTAAAAAATGTTAGCCCTCCTAGCAATATGCCAGTAGTTGCTGTTTATGGTAATTCATTTACAGATCAAACAGGGCAACGTAAGAGTAATAGTGAATTTGCATTATTTAGCACTGCTGTTACTCAAGCACCATCAGCATTGTTAATACGAACACTAAAACATGCATCAGATGGTAATTTTTTTCGAGTTGTTGAAAGAATTGGTTTAGATAACTTAACCAAAGAAAGACAGCTTATAAGATCAACCAGAGAACAACTGCCAGAAGAAAATAAAGGTAAAAAACTTATGCCTTTGTTATTTGCTGGTGTGTTAATTGAAGGCGCAGTTATTGCGTATGACACTAACTTACTAACAGGAGGTGCTGGAGCTAGATACTTAGGCGTAGGGTCAAGCGTTCAATACAGAGAAGATACCATAAGCATTAGTTTAAGGATGGTTTCTGTTTCAACTGGTGAAGTGCTAATAGAGGTAACGACTCAAAAAACTATCTTTAGTTATGGCAGATCAACAGATGTTTTTAAGTTCGTTGAACTAGGAACAGAATTAATAGAAATAGAACTTGGTAATTCTAGAAATGAAAGCACAACGATAGCATTAATGAAAGCTATAGAAAGTGCTGTTTTAGAGTTAATACAAGTTGGTTACGAAAGGAGGTATTGGACCAATGAAGAAAAAATTAATTAAAGCGTTAGCAGCGCTTTTAGTTTACGCGCCTATAGCATGGGCTGCTGATAATGAAATATATGTAGATCAAAATGGAGCTACAGCCAATATAGATTTAGAGCAATTAGGCTCAGGAAATATTATCGGAGGCTTAAACTCTACAGCAGGTAGTTTAACTGCATTTGATTTAGATGGAACATCATTAACATTAGATATAAACCAAATAGGTAATACCAATAAATTTTTGGGAGATATTACAGGTAATTCTATTACAGGTTTTTTTGAGTTTACGGGAGATACTAATGTCTTCACGATTCAAGGAGACCCAACTGCAACTTATGGAATAAATAATTCTAATTACAATGTTGCAGTAACAGGAAGCACTAACACTTTCACTCTAGATCATGGCACATCGGCTTTATCTAGCACACTTGATCTTGACTGGATAATACAAGGTACTGGAAATACTTTAGATTTTGATATTAATTATGATCTAGGAACTAGTTATGTTGATGTGGATGGTGATAGCAACACTTTAAACTTTACAGGATCAGGCTATCAAGGCGGTTATTTTTATATTGATCAAACAGGTAATAGCCGAACTTTTAATATTCAACAACTAAGTACACAAGACAATGACTGGCTTAAAATTATATCTAGCGGTAATAATGGTACTGTTTGTGTCATTCAAAACGACCAAGGCACAAGCACAAGCTGTTGATGATATAGGAGACATATCCGAGTTAAATGGTCTTGCTAATATTGTTAGAGATAAAGCATACGATGCTTCTTTAAATTTTAGAATACAAAGTAATGACCAGGCTATTACTTCTAATGGAAGAATGGCAATAACATTTGTAGATGACTCTACTGTAAAGCTTACAGAGCATTCACAATTAACTATAGACGAGTATATATTTGATCCAGACCCATCTAGATCAAAAATGGCATTAACATTTGGGCTGGGGACTGCAAGATTTATTACTGGCAATCTTAATAGAATAGACAAACAAAATATTGCCTTAAAAACCCCTACTGCTGATATAGCAATACGAGGTACAGATTTTACCGCAACTGTAGATGAGTTAGGTAGAAGCCTTATAATTTTATTGCCAGACGCATTAGGCTTATCAAGTGGTGAAATAGAAGTAGTAACAGCAATGGGTACTGTTGTTTTAAACAAACCATATGAAGCAACTACTGTTAGTGTTTTTGAGTCAGCCCCAAGCAAACCAGTAATTTTAGACTTAGACTTAAATCAAATAGATAACATGTTGATCGTAAGTCCCCCTAAAGAAGAAGCTTTATTAGAAAGTGAAGTTGTTGCTCAAAATGCTAGTTATTTAGATTTTAATGATCTTGATATTGATTATCTTAATGAAGATTTTTTAGATAATGAATCCGACCTAGAGTTTACCGAACTAGATATAAATTATTTAGATGTAAACTTTTTAGAAGACCTATTAGATATTATTGATCAATTGGCAGTAAAAGAAGAAGAGGATCAGCTAAAACAAGATGCTGGTTCTGTAAACCTTAAAGGTACGCAGTTTGGTCAAGATACATCAACTCAAATTACGTCTTATATAACAGGGGAAACGCTTACGTTACTTCGCAGTGTTTCTAATACAGCAAGAATAGATATTGATAAGACTGGTGGATATACAATTATTCTTATACAAGATGGTGTATCTAAGATAATAACTGTTAATGGCGGAGGCAGTAGTTTAATTAAAATAACTCAGAGTGATTAATGAAGAAGATAATATTCATAGTATTTATATTGCTACTTCTTCCATTAGTTTTTCAAACAACTCCAAATCAAATATTAAAATTAAAAACATTTGATTATTTAGTTCCTGAGCAAAACCCTTCTGGATACTTTTCTATATTAAACATTACAGAAGATGATATAGATAAAGAGGGAGGATATCCGCTTACAAGACAGCGATTAGCAGAAATACACAATGAAATATTAGGTAATGGCGCTATTGGAGTTGGATGGGTTTTATCATTTCCTCAGCCAGATAGATTTGGCGGTGATGAAGAATTTGCAAAAGTATTAACAGGCACTCCTAGCATCATTGCAATGTTTGAGAATGACAATGGAATATACCCAAAAACAACAGGCACAGTAATTTTAGGAGAAGAAATAGGTGGTATATATGCTAAAGGGACAATACCAAATATAGAACTTTTACAAAATAACGCAAATGAAGGAATAGCTGTTGCAAGAACAGATATAGATAACCTAGTAAGAAGATTGCCTTTGTTGATGAAAACACCTGATGGCTGGATTCCTGCTTATGGAACAGAGGTGTTAAAGATACTAGCTGGTGCGGATACATATGTAATAAAAACCAATCCTAATGGTATTGAGGAAATAAGAGTTAAAGGTATACCGCCTGTAAAAGTAGACTCATTTGGAAGAAAATGGATCAGCTATGTAAATACTCCACAGACTGATCTATCTGAAATGGAAGTGTTTGGTAAGTTTGTATTTGTAGGATTTACAGCAAAAGGCATAATGCCTCAAATAGCAACTCCTAATGGATTATTAGAACCACATAAAATACAAGCTGCTTTAGCAGAAAGCATATTAATCGAAAATAGCCCTTATATACCAGATTGGGCTTTGGCTGCTGAAATATTGTTATTTAGCCTGGGAGTGTTTCTGGCTGCGTTGTTTATAAATATTTTTGGAATAACGCTAGGAATAACATTTACCAGTCTATTATTTGTTTCAACAGCAGTATTTGGATACTTTGTTGTGCAAAGCGGTTTGCTGATAGACGTAACCTGGGCTTTAGTATCTCAGTTTGTAACAGCTTCAACAGCGTTTTATTTGAGATTTAGACAACAATATAAGTTAAGACAACAAATTAAAAAACAGTTTGAGCATTATTTAGACCCTCGACAAATAAAAAGATTACAAAAAAACCCTGATTTATTAAATCTTGGAGGGGAAAAACGATTTGCTACTTATTTATTTACAGATGTTCGCGGTTTTACATCAATGTCTGAATCGTTAGAGCCAGAAAAAGTCACATATATAATGAATAAAGCATTAACTGCTCAACAGTCGGCAGTGCAAAAACATGGCGGAATGGTAGATAAGTATATTGGTGATGCGATGATGGCAATATTTAATGCTCCATTAGACATGACAAATCACTCAAAAATAGCGGTTGACTGTGCTTTGGACATAATAAGTAACATGGAAGCTTTGACTCAAGAATTAGCAGAAGAAGGATTGCCTCCAGTAGCTATAGGAATAGGCATTAATACAGGCGATGCAATAATTGGGAATATGGGATCAGAAACACGATTTGATTACACCGCTATAGGAGATGCTGTAAATACAGCAGCACGTTTAGAAAGCGCAACAAAAGAACGACAAGTTGATTTATTAATAGGTAAAGCTACAGAAGAACTTTGCGGTTATAATTTAAAAAGATTAAATCCTATAAAAGTAAAAGGAAAAGAAAAAGAATTGGAAATATATACACATGAGTAAAATACTAGCAGGAGTTACTATAGTTTTAATGGGTATATGTGGGTTTCTTTATCAGCAAAACAAAAGCTTAAATGCTTTAAATCAAGCATATGAAACGCGAGATGCAGAACAAAAACTTGCAATAGAAAGCTTGCAAAATGATTTTAATCTGCAAACAGAAGGTCTGTTACAATTACAGTCAAAGAATCAAGAAATAGAAAATGAAATGAACAGATATCTTGATATCTTCAAAAGACATAATTTAGCTAAATTAGCGGCAGCAAAGCCTGGGCTGATAGAAACAAGAGTAAATAATGGAACAAAAAACGTATTTGAAAGCATCGAAGAAGATAGTAGGAATATTGATGGTCTTGATGCTGGGGTCCAGTTGCAGCCTGATACCCAGTAAAAAAGTAGAGGTCATTACAAAGCCTATAGAACGAAAAATAGTACAGCCTATTTTGCCTCGTGAAATAGACCTAAAAGAGCCGTACTGGTACGTTGTTTCAGAAAAAAATATTGACGAGTTTTTAGAAAGAGTTGAAAAAGAAAATGGTCAACTTGTGTTTCTTGCAATGTCTGTTCCTGATTATGAACTCATGGCGTACAACATGCAGGAGTTAAAAAGATATATAAATGAGCTTAAAGAAGTTGTTGTTTATTATAGAAAAGTTACAACATCTGTTACAGTTGAGGAGAAGTAGAATGAACATATCAGCAGAAGGTTTGTCATTAATTAAAAAATTTGAGGGCTGTGAGCTTGAAGCGTATTTATGCCCAGCAAATGTATGGACGATTGCATACGGAAGAACTAAAGACGTTAAAGAAGGGGACTCATGTACACAAGAACAAGCTGAAGAATGGCTTGTAGAAGAAATGGAAGAGTACGAAGGCTATATCAATGATCAAGTAGATGTAGCTTTAGAGCAGTATCAATTCGATGCATTAGTATCATGGGTCTATAATCTTGGACCAACCAATCTATCTTCTAGCACTATGTTAAAAGTGTTAAACGAAGAAAAATATAACGAAGTTCCAAATCAAATAAGGCGTTGGAATAAAGCTGGAGGCAATGTGCTAGATGGTCTTACCCGAAGAAGGGAGGCAGAAGCATTGTTATTTCAGAATAAGGAATGGTACGAGGTCTAAAAATGCCATTAGCAAAATATGTTTTTAAGCCAGGAATCAATAGAGAAGGGACTAATTATAGCAACGAAGGCGGTTGGTTTAATTCAGACAAAGTAAGATTTAGAAAGGGCAAGCCAGAACGTATAGCTGGTTGGGAAAAAAATTCTGAAAATACGTTTAAGGGAACTGCAAGAAGTCTTTACTCGTATAGAGACCAAGGACAAACTGATTATGTTGGCATAGGAACGCATTTAAAGTTTTATGTAAAACAAGGTAGTAACTACAACAACATTACTCCTATAAGAAAAACATCTACTAATAGCATTACATTTGCTGCAACAAATGGATTATCCACAGTTGTTGTTACGGATTCAAGTCATGGAGCAGTAGCAAATGACACAGTTACATTTGCACAAGCTGTTACTTTGGGCGGAACCATAACAGCGGATGTATTAAATCAAGAGTATATGATTGATAGGATTTTAACGTCTAATACTTACGAAATAACAGCTAAAGATACAGATGGAGAAACTGTTACAGCTAATTCAAGTGATACTGGAAATGGAGGCTCTGGTGTTGATGGCACTTATGAAATTAATGTTGGATTAGATGTTTTTGTAAAAGGAACAGGTTGGGGCGCTGACACATGGAGTTCTTCTACTTGGGGTTCTGTTAGTCCAATATCTGCATCTAGTCAGCTTCGTTTGTGGTCGCAAGATAACTTTGGAGATGATTTATTAGGCAATATTCGTGGCGGTGGTGTTTATTATTGGGATGAAAGTGCTGGAGGAACGCAAAGAGCAATACCATTATCAAGTTTAGCAGGTGCTAGCAACGCTCCAGAATTAGCTTTACAAGTAATGGTTTCAGATGTTGATAAACATGTAATTTGTTTTGGACCTAATATAATTGGCGGGTCTATAGTAAGCCCATTATTTGTAAGATGGTCAGATACAGAAAATGCAGCAGATTGGACCCCAACAGCAACTAACCAAGCTGGAGGAATTCAGTTATCCCAAGGGTCAACAATAATAGGCGCATTACAAACTAGACAAGAAATACTAATTTGGACTGATGTAGGCATTACGTCTATGAGATTTGTAGGCGATCCTTTTATATTTTCATTTATTGAGGTGGCTTCTGGTCCTTCTTTAATATCACCCAATGCAGCAGTAAGCGCAAATAACAGGGTGTATTTTATGGATAGAGGTGGTTTTTATACCTATTCAGGTTCTGCTCAAAGACTTCCATGCACAGTATTAGATTATGTTTTTGGTGACATAAATTTAAGTCAACAATATAAATGCTTTGCAGCATCAATAGAAAGTAATAATGAAGTTATTTGGTTTTACCCATCTGAAGATAGCACAGAAATAAATAGATATGTTTTATATAACTATTTAGAAAACGTGTGGTCTATTGGAACTACTGACGATGGGTTTACAAGAACATCTTGGATCGAAGCGCCAACATTAGATTTTCCTTTAGCAGCAGGAAAAACATCGGGTTCAAATTACAATTATTTGTATAACCAAGAAATAGGTCATTCAAATGATGGTAGCGACTTTACTGCATTTATAGAGTCTAGTGATTTTGACTTAAATCCTGATGGTGAAAGATTAATGTTTATTTCTAAATTAATCCCTGATGTTGAATTTAGAGATCAATACTCAACAGACGATACAGTAACTTACACAATAAAAGGCAGAAACTACCCATTACAAAGTTTATCTACATTGCAAACAATAAATATAACTCCTGAGTCTACATTTACCAATGCAAGAGCAAGAAGTAAACAAGCTGCAATTAGAATTTCTAACACGGGCAGTCGTTATGGTTGGCGTACAGGTGATTTAAGGTTAGAAGTTAGACCTGATGGGAAAAGATAATGGCAGATATAAAAACAATAGCATTACCAATACCAGAATCAGAATATGATTTTAATGATCAGGCTGTTACAAGAAGGATATTAGAGCAAGCAATAGAAGACATTAATGTAAGAATGACCAGAGTTCAGAGAATGCAGGAGTCAATAACCTCAAAAGCATCAAAACGACATCAGTTTTTACTTATGGGTGCAAAACATGTCTGATTCTTTAAAAGTTTTAGGGCAGTTAGACCCAGCAGCAACTACCACAACAGTTTTATACACAGTGCCAGATATGACGCAAACAACTATTAGTTCAATAGTTGCAGCAAATAGAACAGGCTCTGCCATAACATTTAGACTAAGTGTTCATGTAGCAGGTGCTGGCGCAGATGACAAACAATTTCTTTATTACGATAAATCAGTAGCAGCCAATGACTCGCTTGCGATAGTTATTGGAATTACGTTGAACCAAGCAGATGTACTAAAAGTTTATACTAGCGCAGTAGATATGAGCTTTAATGTATTTGGCTGCGAAACAAAAGAGGATAGATAATATGAATCTACAACAACAAGCACAAAATGTAGCAGCACAAGGTCGTTTTGGCGACTCTATGCTTATGCATGTTAATCCCGCTGAGGTTAGAGGGCTTGCTCAAGCAGTGCCTTTAACAATGAATCCAGAGACTGGTCAGCCAGAAGCATTTTTACCTTTCTTGGCACCTATTATTGGGTCATTCCTTGGTAGTGCAGCATTAGGTGGAACGGCATTAGGAACTCTTGGGGCTTCGTCATTAGGCGCAGGATTAGCGCAATGGGCAGCTACAGGAGACTTTAAAAAAGGTTTACTTGCTGGTGTAACAGGTTATGGACTAGGTTCGGTTATGCAGGGTGCTGGAGCAGCAGCAGAAGGAGCAGCAGCGGCAGATGCAGCTAGAACAGCAGCAGTTGATGCAACAGCGCAAAATCTAGCAAAAATAAATCCTGAACTTCTTACTAATACTTCATTAGCTACAGATGCAATCACATCAGCAGCACTTAATCCAGCAGGACAAGCTCAATTAGCACAACAAGTAGGGCGAATGGGTATTGAAAAAGGTTCTACTTTGCTAGGTCAAGAAGCTGCAAAAAGCTTTTTAGCTAATGACCCAGGTTTAGGAACATCTTTACAAAGTGCATTTCAAGGTGGCGTAGGACAGGGCGTAAAAAATCTAGCAACTGGAGCAATGAATCCTCTTGCATTAGGAGCAACCGCAGCAGGAATGGCTCCGACAGCTATTATGGAGTCACAAGAAGAGTTTGCTAGGCAAATGGCTCAAAGGGAAGAAGAAGAAAGGCAGAGTCGTTTAGAAAACTTTATGATGAATCCAGAGCCTATTCTTTATAACGCACAAGGCGGAACAACAAACTTTGATGAAGGCGGGTCTACTGAAATAGATTCATCTGAAAGGTTTTTAAGAATGCTATCACCTGCTTATTCGTTATATAAAACAGGAGATTATTTAGGTTTAGCTGATATGGGCATGTTAGGAATAATGCCTCAATTATTAGGTCCAGAAGGGGCTTTAAGAGCAGAAGGAGAAAAAGAAGATGAAGTAGATAAAGGCGTTCTTATGGATGCTGATCTTATTGCAAAAGCTATGGCTTCTCCATCAGATCAAATGATGGCTCAAGGAGGTCGAGTTGGATATAGAGGAAGAGGCAGAACTGAAGATAGTGATGTAAATACATTTTCTGGTGATATGCAAAGGTTTACACCAGCCAGACAAGCATATGATGTAAATCCAAATTTTATGCCAGGTTTTCAAGCTGAAACAATGTATTTTAATCCCAGTACAATAAATCAACCAGCATCAGCTACTAGAGGTGGCGCGGCTCCAGTAGGAGTTGACACTTATACAGGCAGCAAAGGTGGATATAATGTTCCAGGGTTAGCTATAGCTCCAACAACATCTATTGATCCATATGCGCCTACTACAACCGCACCTCCACAAGGGTTAATTCAAACAGAAGCTGTTCCATATCCAGATCAAGTAGCAGTTCCGCCAGTAGATACTCCTCCAGTCACACCTCCAATTGATGTGCCTCCAATTGATTACCCACCAGTTGATTTTCCATTTTCTATACCAAGCATTGGCGGTTTAAATCTTGGTGATTTTGATCTCAATATGGGAGCTATGGAGGGATTTGGTGATTTTGAAGTAGGCAATATGGGCAATGTAAATTTTGATGCTTTACAAAGTTTAAATGCAGTACCAAACCCAATAGCTCCCGTAGATAATCAATTTGTAGCACAGGATTTTTCACAAATTGGCAATCAATTCACTCCAGACTTAGGGCTTGCTACTGAAGATTTTGCAATGGGAAACGCTTCACTAGGAATGAGACCTAATCCAAATTTAATAGCTCCTCCTTTGCAAGATAATATTGCAATACAAACGCCACAAATGCCCCCTGTAGAAATGAATGTTCCAGCAATGGATATGAATCCACAAGATTTTATGTCTATTCAAAACTTAAATATCCCTATGGGAATGGAAGAAATGTCTACGGATTTAGCAGCCACAGGCATGAATATGGCTCCAGTAATGGGGATGGCTCCAGCAATGGATAGTATAGCTCCAGTAATGGATATGGCGGCACCAACAGTAATGCCCCCTTCCTTAGATATTTCAAACCTTCCTCAAAGTCCTGGCGGTTTTACAGGGCTAATGCGTCCAAGACTACAAAATATGGTTGGTCGAGCAGGTGGTGGTGATACAAAAAAGGAACTACCTAATAAAGGCTTAAGAGCTTTAGAAAAAGTAGCTCCTGATGTTGTAGAGAGAATGGGATTTGATGATGGCGGGAAAACGTCAGTATTTTATCAGCCTGAAAATTTTATAGAAAATAAAGGTGATATTAAAAAATATTCTCCTGTAAACCCAAATAGTTTAAGTAGAACAGAGTTGATGTCGCTTAAAAGAGCCATGCAAACAGAAATATCTACTGGTAAAGAAACATTAGCTGGAGAAAGCAAAAATAGTCTTTATTACAAGCAAAACAAAATAAGTCCTGAGTTAATTAATAAAAATATTAAAACATTGCAGGGTCAGATTTCTAACATAGATCAAGTTATTTCTTCTATGCAAAAGAAAAACGATGGCGGTAGAACCAGCTTTGATGCTGGCGGAACAACAAACATTATGGAAGACCCACTAACTCGTGAAGCCATCCAGTTCATAATGGGCGAATCTGACAACCAACAAGTTGTAAATGATTTTATTTCTAAATATGGCAACGACATGTTTTTACAACTTAGAGATAGCGTTTTGAAATCATTGGTTCCTGGCGCACAAACAGAAGGCTTGATTAGGGGCGAAGGTCGTAGCGGAATGGCTGATGATATTCCAGGAATGATCGGAGCCGATGAAAAAATAGCAGTATCACAAGATGAGTTTATTGTTCCAGCAGATGTTGTTTCTGCACTAGGAGATGGAAGCTCAGATGCTGGCTCTAATGCTCTGTACGATATGATGGATAGAGTAAGGCAAGCTAAAACAGGAGGCACTACTCAACCACCAATGATAGACCTTAATAGGGTAATGCCAGCATGAATGAACCAGCAGTAAATACAGCGCCAGAGCCAACAGGCGAATATGAAATTTCTATAGTGCCAGCAGAACAGCTAACAATTGTTTGGGAAAAAGTAGAAAAATATTTAAAAAAATCAGCTAGCCGATCTAATGGCAGAACTAGAGTTGAAGATATATTCCATGATTTGTTAAGTAAAAATAGTCATTTATGGATTATTTTTGATACAGGAACATTAGATATTACAGGCGTACAAATAACTTTGTTTAATGATTATCCAACTGGCAAACGCATGCTTTGTTTAGAACATACTGCTGGAAAAAATATGCAAGATTGGGTTGAAAAAGGCATTGACGTAATAACTAATTTTGCAAAAGCAAATCATTGTCACGGCATGGAGGGTGTTGGTAGGCATGGTCAATGGAATTGGGTTAAGAATAAAAAGGGTTGGAAAAAGCCAGCTACATTTTATGAATATAATTTCGAGGAAGAGACATGAGAAAATTTAAAGGAGGCGGAGGAAGTTCACAGCCAGCAGATCAAACTGTATACAGTACAGACCTTCCTGAATATGTAGAACCATATTTTAAACGACTCTTACAAAGAGGAGAGGCAGAGTCATTACAAGGATATACTCCTTATGGCGGTCAGCGACTATCATATTTTTCTCCTGATGAACTGCAATCTCAAGCAATGGTGCGAGGTTTTGCGGAAGCAGGAACTCCACAACAATTTACTGATGCATCAACAGCGTATGGAGCGCAAGGCACTGTTTCTAGCGGTTTTACTCAAGGTGATGTTTCGTCTGGATATACAGCAGGAACGGGACCAACGGGATATGCAGCCCCGACTACTGGACCAACTGGATATGGCGGTGCAACACTAGGTAGGGGTTATACTGCTGGTTCATTTGCCCCTGGTTATACAGCGCAAGCACGAGCATCACAGCTTGGAATGCAACAGGCTCCTGATCAATTTACACCATTATCGTATGAAGAAAACATACAAAGATTTATGTCTCCATATCAACAAAATGTGGTTGATATACAAAAGCGTGAAGCAATAAGGGAGTCGCAAAAACAACAAAGCAGAATACAAGATGCAGCAGCATCGTCTGGTGGATTGGGTGGTTATCGTGAAGCTATTATGCAAGCTGAACGAGAACGTAATTTAGGGCAACAATTAGGAGATATACAACAAAAAGGATCGCAAGCAGCATTTGAATCAGCACAACAACAACTAGAAAGAGAAAGGGCTGCTGGTGTAACAGGAGCGCAATTAGGGCTTCAAAGATTCGGTGCGCTTCAGTCTGCTGCACAATCGCAAGAACAATTAGCTCAACAAGCTTTTAATGCTGGTCAAGCTGCTAGACAGGAAGCTGCAAAGTTAGGTTTATCTGCACAACAACAAGCAGAAGCAGCAAGACAAGCTCAAGAAAAGTTTAATCAAAGTGCTTTTGCTCAAACTCAACAAGCACAGCAAGCTGCTGGTCAGCAAAATATAGCAAGCTATCAGGCTTTACAACAGGCTGCTCAAGCATCAGGCGCTCAAAGCATACAAGCATATCAAGCTGGAGAAGCAGCAAGGCAACAAGCTGCAAAACTTGGGTTATCTGCGGAACAAATTGAACAAGCTGGTAAACAGGCTCAGGAAAAATTTAGTCAAAGTGCTTTTGATTTATCAAGCAGATATGGATTGGCTGCTGCTCAAGGATTAATGCAAGCAGGACAAGGAATACAGCAAGATGCTATCACAAGAATGTCTTTACTATCAGATATAGGAAGACAGCAAAGGGCATTAGAACAAGCTGGTTTGGATATGGGATATCAAGACTTTATACGTCAAAGAGACTTTACAAGAGATCAATTGGGAATGTTTGGCGGTTTATTACGAGGTGTCCCAGTACAGCCGCAACAAACAATTAGTACATATCAACAACAACCTGGACTATTCCAGACAGCATTAGGCGCGGGATTAAGCGGATTAGGTCTGTATAGAGGTCTAGGCGGAGGAGCGCGTTAATGGCAAATTTAGTAGAGGTTGCTGAAGAATTAGAATATGTGCCAAAAGACCAATTGGTGCAAATGGCAAAAGACCCTAATTCTAGATTTCCATCATATATGGTATTAAGCGAAATACAGCGAAGAACACAAATGGAAAGGATGTATAACGCTCAACGTGCAGAGCGACCAACATCTACTGTTGCAGAAGAATTGGTTGGCGAATTTGCTAATCCACAAGGTTTAGCGGGCATGTCTGCTGATAGGTTAGGTCCCCAGCCTAATGATTTCTCTCGTTCAGCGATGCCCGCTTCTCCAATGCAAATGGCTGCAAGTGGCGGTAGAACTGGATATCAAAACTTAGGCGCTACTGGTGATTCAAGAGTACAACTATTAAATAGTCTAGGAATTGATACTACAAATCTTACAGAAAAAGAAATACAGCAAGCATTATTATTTGCTACTAATAGAACAGCTGCTTTACAGCCACCCGAACAAGACCCATTACCTGAGATCGATACAGGTGTAGACAGACCTGTTGATAATCAGCCAGTTAGGGTTGGCGATATATTAAGTGACAGAGGCGTTGATTATACGGCTTACAGTGGAGATGCTCAGGCAGCTATGGATGCTTCAGGTTCTGGTATTGGTAATTTTTTCGAAAATAGATACTATGATGAAGAAGGCGACTTTAATCTTGGTACTGCCTTATTAGATGCATCGATGTTTATTCCAGGTGTTGGATTACTTGGCGCTGGAATAAGAGGTGGTATTGCTGGTCTTAGAGGTTTGCGTGCAGCAGTACAATCAGGTGAAGCTGTTAGAAAAACCAAAAAAGCAGGAGAAACTATTGTTAAGGGTGCAAAAGCTACAGTTACCAAACCTAAAAAAGTAAATCCTAAAGATACTAAGCCAGAAATATTAGGTGGAACAAAAGGTCCATCAGCAGCGCAAGAACTTGGATACGTTACACCTAAAGGAGTTGTTAAGCCTGGAAGTTCTAAATTTGGAAATATAAATCCAGGAAGACAATTTAGCGCATCACGATCTGCTTTAACTGGTACGGGTTTGCTCGGATTACAAACCTTAAATGAAATGAACAACCAAGAATTCTTGGATACGTTACGCGACACACCAGTTGTTACAACTCCTGATCAAAATGTTAGAGAGCTAACAGAAAAGGAAAAAGCAGATTTAGAACTTCAAAACCGATTGGCTGCAATATTTGGTGGCGCAAAAGAAGGTGAAGCCACAGAAAAACGCAAAGGTTTGTTTGGCAAAATAAATGCATACATAGATCAAGCTGATGGCTTAGATGTTGCTAAACTTGGCGGTATAATTATGGGGGCTAGGAATATGTCAGAGCTAGGTGCTGGAATAGCATCATTAGCTGGAGATGTTCAAACTAGACGAGATGCTAAAGAAACTAGAGATAGAGCCGCAAAATTAGAAGAAATTAAAGGCGCATATTATCAAGCACAGACAGAAGAGACATTAGCTGATATAGACGCAATGCCAGCTACACAGTTAAACGCACTGCTTGAAAGGTATGGAGCATTCCAAAAAGAAATTAATGAAGGTTTATATACTCCAAGCGAAGAAGAGTTGGAGGCATTTAATAGACAATATCGTGCTTTGCTAGAAAAAGCTTCTCGATTACAAGGTATAGAGACAATAAGTAAAGCTGATGAAATGAGAGCAATACTAGAAGAAGCAAGAATATAAAATGACAATATTTACAGCCCCTGATGGAAGTAAATTTAATATACCTGATGATCCTAATAAACGAACATTATTTGCAGAAGCAATAAAAGAGGTTTATGGACAGGATATAAATGAAACTACTGTTTTAGGACAAGCAAAAGAAACTTTAAAAGGCATCCCAAGAGGTGCTATCAGTTTGGCTGTCGATGTGCCTTTGGGAGCAGCATCGTTATTTGATATTGGCAATGACAGTGATTTCGTAACAGGGCTAAAGGAATATAAAGACTTTTTAAATACTGAGTCATCATTGGCATCAGACCCTGCTTATCGTGATCAATGGATGACTAAACTAGGTGAAGGTTTAGGATCATTCGCTCCATTTTTAGCGGCTGGTAAAGTAGGACAAGTAGCAAAAGCTAGAGGCATAGGAGGCACAGGAATAGCCAATCCTATGTTTTTGGTTCCAGCAGCATTAGCTGCTCCTAGTGGCATTGCTCAACAGGCTGATAGAGTAAGTGCATCTAGAGAATTAGGTGAAGATGTAGGTGGCGTGACAGAAACCATTGCAGAACTTGGCGGTGGTTTGGTTGGGCTTACAGAAATATTACCAGTATTTAATTTATTAAAACGTGTACCAAAAAATGCATTGCAATATAGCGATATACGAAGAAAGTTAAGCTCTGCATTACAAAGTGGTGCAGCAGAAGGCTTGCAAGAAGTAAGTGCAAGTCTAGCTCAAGACCTTATTGCCAGAGGTTTGTATAGTGATGAACTACCCATAGGCGATAGTTTATTTGATGAGTTTACGATTGGTGGTGCGGTTGGTGCATTAGCTGATCTTGGCGTAAATGCTATGTCTGGTCGAAGCAAAGGCAGACAATATTTATACGAAAGAGAACAACAAGCTAGAAAAAATGTAATCAGTCTTGATGAAGAAAATAAATTTCTTAAAGCAGAAGCGCAAGGCGATGTAGAAGAAATTACAGATTTACCTCCTGTTGTGAAGCCAGACATACCGCTTCCCCCTACTGTTATGCCTGGTCCGCAGTTGGAGGTAATACAAGATGCAGCAGAAAAATTTGCTGTTGTTGATTTGCAAAATGCTGAGTCTCCAATACTTCAACAATTTGATACAGAAGTAGAAGCGCTTAACTTTAAAAACAAAGAACAAACAAACTACGAGCGTAAAAAATTAAAAGTTGATTTGGATAATGCAACCTATTCATTAGGTATGCCTAACTCTGCTACTGCATATAGAGTTGGCGCTACTATCAATGACCCAAATACCTCATCTATTAACTTACAAACATTAGTTAACTTTGACTCAACGCTTTCAGAAGCACAAAAGAAACTTTTTTCTAAAGAAAAAATAGATGCTGGTTTTGTAGGAAAAAATACTTACAGCGAAATGATTGAGCGTAAAAAAGCTCATTTAAAACAAATTGGTAAATACGTTAAGTCTAAAAAGCTTAATTTAAAAGCCTCATACACAATGCCTGAAGCAGCCAAAGTTTTAAATAAAAAAGACTACAACATATTGTTAAATGATATGGCTAATATGGTTTTTCAAGAAAATGAAAAAGCTGGTGAGCCATCAATAATATCAGACAAAGAACAACCAAATGTAAATATCAAGTATTTGAAAGATATTGCAGCGTCTAAAAATATAGATTTAGACTTCAAAGACCCTGCGGTTAGATATGCAGCCCTTCGATGGACTGGCACCGCAGACATACCTAAGACACGAAATCGTGGCGTAAAAGAGTTATTTTTAGCTCGTTTACATTCCTTACCTCAGTTCAACAACCGAACTAAATTCCCAGACTTCAGACCTAGAAAATATACAGCACAAGATGTTGCTAATTTTGTTGCGTCTAGAGGAAGTCAAAACATTGAATTTACTGTAAATGACTTATTAGCTGATGGCGTTACAGCTAACGATAAGGCTGCGACAGAACAATTTATTAGCGATCTTGTAACTAGTGGTCGTGTTGAAAAAATAGAAGGCACTAATAAATATAGAATAAGACCTAACCATGAATTTGATATTGCCAGAAGAGCGGAGGGATTTAACGAAACACCTCAAGAGTTTGGCGATAGATTAAGAAGAGAAAATAAATTACCAGAAGAAACGATTGTTTCTTTGATAGAGCAAGAGCGTCAAAGACAAAGAAAAGTATTGCCTCCAGACGAAATAGATAAAAAAGTATTTAATTTTAGAGATGCGGTACAGGAAGGCAGAACTAATAAATTTGCTAAAGAGTTACGAAAAGAATTAGATAAAGCTGGTCTTAGTGAAACAGGGTTAGTCATAAGTAATGACATATTATCTACAACTAGTTTAGTACAGACTAAAGATGGCGAAATAAAGTTTGATCCTAGAGATGCTAGAGCAACAGAAGCTTTAGGCGCTGTTGAGGGTGAGTACGATAGAAATACAGATATTATATTTTTGTCATTAAATGCTGTAAATCCAGACGGAACAGCCACACAAGATCAAATATTAGAAAGATTAAACCAAGTTTTAGACCATGAAATGATTCATGCATTTCGTGAAAAAGACTTAATGACAGAGCCTGAGTATCAGTATTTACGCAAAGAAGTAAAGCGTAAAAAAGTGCCATCGACATATGACTCAAGATATAAAGGAAGAACATTTTATCAACGAGCAGTAGCAGAAAATCAAAATAGAGGAGATTTAGCTGTTGCTACTAATGAACGTAAAGAAGAACTTTATGTTGAAGAAGCAATTGCAGAAATGTTTCGATCTAGAAGTCATGCTCCAGATATTGCTCCTAAAGCAAAAGGTATCCTTGGCAAAATAGCAGAGTTTTTCCAGTCAATGGGAAGAGCAATGCGTATGTCAGGATTTAAACGAACATCCGATATATTTAATGATATTGAACAGGGTGTAGTTGGCGCTAGAGAACGAGATGAAATTAGAACTTTACGAGAACTTGATCGACTACCACCACAATTAATAGATGCACCTATAGCACAAGAGTATGAAGAAGGTGAAGCTCCAGACGTTGGCGAGCCTACAGATGTAACTACATTGGGCGAAGATGGCGGTATAGCTACCCCTGTAACTACGTTTGAAGATGTTGCTGCGGATACTGATCCAATAACAGGTTTAGTTATTACGCCAAGCGGTTTAGGTCGTACTGGCACAGGAATATTTAACAGACGAGAACAAACTACAGAGCAGTTACAAGCTCAAAAAGCTGCAATCTTAAAAGAGTTTGGTCACGAGCATAGAGATAGTGTAGATGTATTAACCTGGCTATCTAAAAATGCACCAGGCAAAGACTATAAATTAATAGCTGATAGATTATTAGCACAAGTTAAAAAGTTTAAACGAATTAAAAAAATAGATTTTCAATTCCGCATAATTAAAAGCGGATCAGATCGTTTAAATATGCGCGGTCATAAAGGTGGAAGCCTTGACTGGTTAGGAGTTTCGTATGCTCCATTTGTATATGATGGTGGATTTAGACAACAAATATATATAAATGATGTCAGTAAAAGCCGAAGTGGTGTTAATGGTGTAGATTTTGAAACAATACTCCATGAATTTATTCATCAAGCAACTCAGGCTGCTACATATAATCCTGGCAATGATGCAAAAACCAGACAGGTTATTGATGAGTTAGAAAAAATTAGAAAACGTGTAAGAGAAGAAGTAAATGCTAAAAAACGAGCGGGTGAAGATGTAGATTTTTATATTCAATACGGCACAAAAAATATTCAAGAGTTAATGGCTGTTGGCTTTACTGATAGAGAGTTTCAAAAATTTATGGAAGGCATATCGTATGCACCTAGAGGCAAGAAGTCTTTATGGGATAAGTTTACTGAAACAATTAGAAAGCTTCTTAACATACCAGCTAAACAAGGTACTGCATTTTCAGAGTTTTTATTACAAGCTGGAAAAATTACTAATCTTAGTCAAAAACAAATACGAGCTACATTGGGCGGAAGAGAAGCATTGGGAGGTTTTGATGTGGGACCGCCTATTGCAGATCAGTCATTAGATGACTCTCTAAATAGATTTAGGCAACAGGTTATAAATCGAGACCCTATTACACCAGAACAGGAGGCAATACAGGCTGAAATAAATGAACTGCAACAGCAGTTATATCCGCTTGAGTCTGAAATGAGACAAGAGGGTGGCTTGATGAGCCGCAGAAATTATCAAATTCTTGACAGGAAGATCACTAATATAAGAAATCAAATAGATGGTTTAGAACAGGAATTTAGAGATGCTCGCAAAGAACCCAAGTCTCCAAAACAGCTAGCATTGTTTTCTAGATCAAAACGATTTGCAGAAGATAAGAATACGGCTGTCAATAAACAGCTATCAGAAGCCACAGAAAAGGCTGTAGAGGTCGTTAAACAGACTCCGAGGGGTGAGATACCCTATTACAACGTAAACGCCTCTGACGTGGCTTTAAAAGCCGCTATCGATTTTAACGAAGATGTCACAGCTAAGGTGCCTCCTAGAGATATACCTAACTACTCTAGAGGTGCAGTGCCTACAGAGTTTGTAGAAGCTGTTGAAAGAACTGGTTATGCGCCAGCCGAAACAACATCTCTTGGTGCCACATTACTAAATGTAATCAACAATCCAATAGAAAGTGTTCGTTCTGCATTTGTAGATTTTAGGCAGAACTTTGTAGACAAGCTGGACAGGGTAGAGAAAAAAATATTACAAGGCAGCGAAGAAAACGAAAATGTCAGACTAGTTAATAATTCTGCTGATACGTCTACGATGGCAGCTATGCGTCTGGCAGATAAAGCTAGAGGAATATTTCAAGGTATGTTGATGCGCGGGTTTGTCAGCGATTCTATTGCTGGTACATCTGCACTAACCAACGTCAAAGAATTAGACATAGATACCAAATACAATCCATTTATAGACGGCAATACAGGTAAAGGCGGTCTGATGCAGATCATGTCTCCTTTGTATGCCGATCCTACTGTTGACCTTGAAGCGGTCTTTGCTCTTTACGGAAAGATCAATAGGGTTAAAACAATGCAGGACAATGGGCGAGAAGTAGCTAGCCCAATAACCGAAAAAGACAAAGAACATCTTGAGACTATTAGAAAAAAATACCCTGTAGTTATAGAGGTTTATAACAATTACCAGAAGTGGAATAACAAACTAATAGAGTTTGCAGAAGCTAAAGGTCTGCTGAATGCAGAACAATCTGCTATGTGGAGAGCGCATTCTAGTTACTATCCATTCTATAGAGACATGGTAGATGAAGAAGGTCTTGCTGCTCCAACCATTGGCGGAGGCTCGCTCCCAAGCAACCCATTAAATATTAAACTAAAAGGCTCGCCTGAAGAAATCAAAGTAAATCCAGTTGAGGCTATAGCTAGAAACTCTTTATCTATTCTTACAGGTGCCATGAAAAATGATGGGACTAGTAAATTATTAAGAGATTTAGAAAGCATGGGAGAAGCCAGACAGGTCACTCCTAGACAAAAGAAAGAAGGAAATCTAAATACTATTTTTGTATTTGAAGATGGCAACAAACAATACTACGAAGTAGATGACGTAGAGTTGTTTCATGGAATACAAGCAATAGGTGGCGTTAAGACAGATGCAGTTACTAAGTTTCTTGCATTTCCATCAGCAATATTAAGAGACACAGTTACCAGAGACCCAGGTTTCGTAATAGTTAACTTACTTAGAGATACGCTGTCATCAGCAATCACATCAGGCGCACCGCTTGGTGGCGAAGGGTTTACTCCTGTAATAGATACTGTAAAGAACATGTTTGCCGATATGACCGACTTAGAAAAGTTTGGTGTTATTGGTGGCTATGACTTCCAGAATGATGAAGGAAGCGTAGTTGAGTTGATGGAGAGAGCGAGAAGGCAACAAGGATTAACTCCAGATAACGGAATATCAGCCAAGGACGGATTCTTTAAGGTTTGGGATGGACTAGGTGCATTGACTACCAAATCAGATGGAGCCACTAGGCTTGCTGTTTACAATGCAGTCTATAACGACATGAAAAACAGAGGCTTTAATGAAGCCCAAGCGCAATCAGAAGCCGCTTACCAGTCTCTAGAAATTATAAACTTTGGAAGGCGAGGACTATCTCCACTATTTAGAGTTATTACCGCAGCGATCCCATTCCTCAATGCAAGAATCCAAGGTCTAGACGTACTCTACAGATCAGCTACTGGTAAATATTCTGCTATCGACAAGCTCGAACCAGGCGAAACGCTTGATGATGTAAAAAATAAAATCATGCGTAAGTTCGGTCTGCGGGCTGGAACGATGATTGGACTAACAGCATTATATTATTTACTGGTCTCAGATACTGACGAATACAAAGAGGTGAAACGAGAAGTTAGAGATGACAATTGGCTTATACCTACAGGACTTGGTTATACAATTAAAATACCAATTCCGTTTGAAGTTGGTATGTTATTTAAAGCCGTACCTGAAAGACTTATAGATATGGCTATGGGCGAGGATGCTGTTGAGAAAGCCCCTCTCACATCTATAAAAAGACAGTTGGGAACGTCTGCTGAAATACCAATCATTGGTGGCGATATAGGAATACAGGCACTCAAACCACTTTTTGAAGCTGTTATAAACAGAAATAGCTTCACGAATACAGAGATCGTTCCTTATTACAAATTAAAAGAAATGCCAGCATATCAAGCAAGACAGTCTACAAATGAAGTTGCTAGGCTTTTAGGAGAAGCGTTTAATGTATCGCCAATAAAAATAGAACATGTAATAAGCGGGTACACGGGAACATTAGGGGGTTATGTTCTAGATATCATGGATGTTTTCGCAAGAGGTATAACTGGAACACCGATCATGCCTCCAAACATAAATGATATACCAGTCGTAAAAAGATTATTAATTGACGCAGACAAATCTGGCGGATTACAACAACAGTTTTACGAGTTGCGCGAGGTAGTTGATGGAGCAGTTCTTACTTTAAATGACTTGAAGAGGCAAGGTCGCCTCGATGAGTTGTCCGCATTTAGGGAACACAACAAAGGTGTGTTCCAAGTTAAAGCGCAAATACGAGCAATAGAGCGTTACATGACAAACTGGAGAAGAAGGCGAGATAGATTGCTTAGAAGAGATGATATATCCCCTCTAGTCAAGTCTGACATGTTGAGACAAATGGAATTAGAAAGAGACAAGCGTTTAGCAATTGTGCCTACCTTGAGGCAAAAAGCCGATGTTCCCGCTGTGTCCTTGTTCAATTAACTCTGATATTAGCTTTTCTTCTTTCAATGGTTTAAGATTAAAAAACTCCCCGTACTCAGGATATTCCGCATGGAATAGTCGGGCATAGAAACATATATAATCATTACTGATTTTAAACTCCCCTCCGCGCGTTTCTATTTCCCTATTCCATCGTATCCTGTTTATGATTGCCCAATGAGAATAATGCCTTCTGCCTGAGTTTATTGCTTCTAAGGTGTACTCCTTAAACTTCTCATAAACTTGTCGGTTCTGTTTATGCCAATCCCACCATTTCTTTTTACGCTCTTGTAACTGTTCCTTTAATTGTTCTTCAAGCATCATTGTTATAACCCTCCGCTACTAAAAAAAGATCAATTTTTTCACTTATATCTTGTT
>CENK01006467.1_pt1 | contig 24778 bp, 28 predicted proteins | sample 530191 | NCBI WGS metagenome assembly CENK01 (sample SAMEA2619686, study PRJEB7988) | marine metagenome | biome: marine biome (ENVO:00000447); feature: deep chlorophyll maximum layer (ENVO:xxxxxxxx); material: "saline water (ENVO:00002010), including plankton (ENVO:xxxxxxxx)" | depth 60 m | reverse complement strand
TGATAGATTTCGTAAGTTTGATTTTGTTCCGCAAATTACTAGACGATTAATGAAGCAGTATAATTTAAATCATAATGAAGATGGTGATGAATTTACGCAGTTAGCTATATTGAATAGTCATTTACATAATTATTTGGTTTATAGGGATAAAAATGTAATATTAGATAGATGTATATTAGATGGGTTTATGTATTCAACTTATCAATACTATACAAATAAAATACCTGAGGCTATTACATTGCAGGCTAGTTATCTATTTGAGAAATTAATTAAGAAGTATGATATTATATTTTATACTGAACCTGATATACCGTTAGTAGAAGATGGAGAAAGAAGTACAAATAAGGAATTTAGAAATAAAATGATAGATCTATTTGAAGAAGCAATAGATCATTATAAGATAAATGTTGTTAGATTAAAAGGAGATGTGGATACTCGTATGGAAACAATATATAATACATTTGATAATTATGGCAAATAAAGAGTTAGATAATAGTAGAATTAGTAAGCATTTAGGTCAAACGTCTCAATATAAGAGTGCGTATGATTCTGGGTTGCTTGTAAGAGAACCTCGTAGTAATAATCGAGTATATTTAAATATATTTGATGATGATTTACCCTTTGTAGGTTCTGATACATGGAATGCATATGAATGTTCATTCCTTTTAGATAATGGTCGCCCGGTAACTGGTGTTGTAAAGTGCGTATACTCTTGTAGTAGTAAGTATATTGTTGAGAGTAAAAGTATTAAGTTATACTTTAATTCCTTTAATATGACTAAAATGGCTGCTAAAAGAGATGTAGCTATTCGTTCATTTGAAGAAACCTCGAGTAGAGACTTAAGTAGATTATTACAGACAGACGTTCAAGTTAAATTTCAAGATGGTGATCGAGTTAATAAGAAATATGATAGTCCTAATATGGAGTGGGAAATTGATGATTATTTGAATGTAGATTTACTCGATGATCATAAAGATTTTATATATACACAATATACTGAAGATCCTAGCTTATTAGAAGGTATTACTCGTAAAAGAGATTTAGAACAGAAATTTTATTCTGGTCTATTAAAGAGTAATTGCCGTGTTACTTCTCAACCGGATTGGGGGGATGTATTTATCTATATTAAATCTAAGACTGCTATTGATGCCCATAGTATTAAAAACTATGTAGTATCATATAGAGATGAGTGTCATTTTCATGAAGAAATATGTGAGTGTTTCTATAAAAGATTAAAAGATGCTTTCGATCCTTCTGAACTATTAGTAATGTGTTTATATGCTCGTAGAGGTGGTATTGATATTAACCCTGTAAGGGCTTCAAGTCAAGACCTTATTGATAAGTATGCTGCTAATCTAATTGATCCTGAAGCAGTTCATATTAAAACTTCTAAGCAATAATGGAAGTAATAATGATATGGGGTGCAATTATATGCATCATATTATATTCATGGTATATATCAATGGTATAGATAAAATGAGACCTGGCTCATAGAACCAGGTCTCAAAGTTTTGTATCTTATATCAAGATTAATCGTTACGCAAAGTATACCGAATTTGTACCCGGTGTAAATGCTTCTCCGAGTCCTGTTACAATGATAACGTGGTAGTAGAGATTTGCTCCGAAGATATTGTCTACGACACCATAACGTGTTAGCAAGCCAACACGTGGCGCGAAGTCATTAGGACCAATTGTTCTCTGAACCATGACTGGAATGTATGGACAGTAGATGATACCAGTGTCATAAAACTCTGGACCCTTGTAACCAAGTAACGCATACTCAACAGACGTGCTAGAAGCAGCTGCAAGGTCATTACCCATTGTCTGCCCTTCAGTACGTGTGTCTCTGTAAACGTTGAAACGACCACCAAGATTACCAATCTTAGCAACACCAACTGGTTGTGTATTAACATTACCTTGAACAGGTACCCACTGGAATTCAGGGAGCATTTCAAGAATAGCGCATACACGAGGTGTAGCTACGATGAAGTTAGCAGCACCACGGCGATTTCTCACTGCGATTCTGTTTGCTTCAACGATCAGTCTTTGATAGAAGTCGCGATTACGTTCTACTAACCAGCGGCCGTCTGCAGAAGCAGGGCTCCATACAGAAAATCCGTTTCCGGATCCTGCATTAAGAGCAACTTGAATCATTCTCATAAGCATTTCACGGTCGATTTCGGCCTGAATTTCATACGACATAGCGTTTGTTAATTCAGTATCGATATCGATACCATTCATGTTCTTAAGATCTTGTTCAAGTTCAACCGACCAGCGTGCACCAAGGCGTCTTGTACCAGCTTCAACAGCAGTCTTCTCGAAAGAGACTTCCATTGTAGGAATGTTACCAGTTATTTCAAAGTTTTGAAGTAACTTAGCAACACCATTATCAGCTGCATTATAGGCACCAAACTCTGTATTACCAGAGAGATAACCTGCAGATGTACCGGTGTAAGATGTTCTTAGTTCTTGGTAGCCAGCTTCTTTATCCTTAGCATCATTAACTGTGCCTGGATTTAGAGCTGCTGCGCTTGAACCACCCTTGCCATCGATTCCATCACCAAGTGTTTCACCTGAGTAACGGTAACGAAGAGCAAATGCAAGTCCAACAGGACCCGCCATTGGTTGAACACCAACGATTTCATTTGTAATTAACTCGGGAAAAGTACGACGAATCATAGGAATCAAGATCTTTGGAAGACGGAAGTCGCTAGTAGCATAACTGTCTGTACCTGGAGTACCAGTTACATTTGTTGCAGCACCGATCGAGGATGCGTCACCAAGTGCACCACCATTACCAGCAACGTTGCTGGATCCTGCGTAGTTAGGACCTGCTTCATTCAAACACCATGACTCTTGGTTTTCCAAAAGCATAGCAGTATTTAAACGAGTATGGCTATCTTCAATAGGAGCAACGCTCTTTGAAGTGTAGTCAAGTACAGGAGCCCACTTTTCCATAAGTTGTGCGGCTCTTGATTCATCAATATAAGCCTGTGTAGGTCTAATTGAATTCATAATTGTATTTTTCCTTATATTCGACCCCAAGGTTTAAAAACCAGGAAACTCAGGAAGACCTAAAGTTTAGGAAATTAGTACTTAGAAAGCTCGTCCATATATGGTGAGCTTGCGCTTTCACTAACAATTTCTTGTGTTGTGTCTTCGTAAACTACTCTATCGACGTCTTCTCTAGTACTTAAAGCCTCTTCTTTCAAAGTCTCGAGTCTGCTACTTTCTTTTTTCTTGAAAAGCTTCAAAGTATAATCAAAGTTTTCAGCAATGAACTCAGCGTTCTTACCTTTTAATACCTTGTTTATATATTGCTTTGTTCTCTTATCAAGACCAACAGTTTTTTGTTCGAGTACTAGACCAGCTTTAACTGTATCTAATTCTTCTTTTAAAACTGCATTTTCTTCTGCAACAGACTCAAGCTTCTTAGAAGCTTCATTAATTTGATTATGACCGTCCATAACGGCCTCTTTAATGCTTTCTTTCTCTAAAGCACTATCAACTGCTAGATGGCTTCTTAAACCTTCTAAAATTTTCTTAGCTTTTGTATTCTTTACTGCTTCTTGAACACTTTCAACTGGTATTTTTTCTTCTAGATATACATCTAAATAATCAGAAATGCTTTCAATTAATTGCGATTGAAACCCTTCTGCTTCATTATCTAGAGCTGTTTCATACTTATCAACAACTAATTTTAATTTATTAGCTCTATCAGCATCAATTGCACCAACTACTTTCTTTAATTTAGAAGAATGATCTTCATCAATTTTCACTACTAGCTCATTGAGCTTTTCTGTATATAATTCATCTTGATCGTTAAGAGCTGATTCGACATGGATCTCAACCTTGTCGTTTACTTTTTGCTCGAAAACGTTTTCAATTTCAGATAGCACTTCTTCATTTAGTGCTCCACCAGTAGCTTCAGATAAAATTTGTTTTATGTCCATAATTAGAATATATTTATATTATTATTTAATATCTTCTGTTGAATTTTTTTATCAATAACAGTAGATAAATCAGTACTTGCACTTTTATAATGTCGATTCATAACATTATTTATAAATTTTTTTATATCTTGTTTTATTTCTTTCATAATTTAAAGGGTTTTTAGAAATTTAATTATATTATCTCTTAAAAATTGATCTTTATTCTTTAGAGGCATAGCGGAAATATTATTTTCAAAACGATCATATGTTTCTTCGAACTGTCCATATTTATTTACTACATATTGTTTACTTTCCAAGATGCCATTTACAAATGCTTTTGGAAAAGATGGATCAGCTACACAATCAATAGCTACTAACTTAAAGTCTTTAACTCTATTAACACCATCGCTACCTGATTCAGGTATTAATTGACCAAGAGCTCTTGAACTCATACCAACTCTAACACCATCATTAATAAGACTTCTTACAATTAGACCCGTCGGTGTTGATAAAACTTTACTCTTACCATAAAAAACATTACCATCTTGATTCATTTCAGTAACTAAATGACATGCTCTTTCAAGGTCAACATCAGCTGTTGTAGGGTGATTTAACTCACCCATTGCTCTTCCAGTCTTAACCATTAAATTTTCATAACGCTTAGTTTCACGAACCATTTCATCTAATGGATAAATTCTTTTATTGCGATTAACACCTTCGGCCATCATATAAGGACCTTTAATAAAGAAATTTTGCTTGTCTTTAGAATTACCTTCTTCGACAATATACTCGAATTCCTCTTTAGGAGCAGGTGTTTCTACTATAAGGTTTAAACTCATATTAATATTTATATAAAAGTATACATTTTTACACTATATTATCTCTAAAGGATCTTTACCGGTAATTGCTTCATAATAAGGACCATAAATTTCTTGTTCATAATCTTCAATATTAATACCAAAACTATTACAGCAATCAGATAAACTATCAAACCAAGTCCAACCACTAATAGGATAAGAATATGATTCATGATTTTCTCTTAATAATTTATTACCATCAGGAAATTTAACTAAGTTTTTACCCCAAAATAACATTATTCTTCCCGTTCTTGCACTTGGACCATCCTTCATATAAAATCCATCAAACGTACTAGGGCTTACTGTTTCAGTGCTCATAATAATATATATAAATTAGTGTGTTACTGTCCAGCCTTTATCCGTTGCAATAGCCTCTATTGTAGCCGGTATTGCATCAGCATAATTATTATTATTTAAAGTTATAGTATGAGAGCCAGTTTTAAGATATCTAAATATATTTTCAATGCTTTGTAAATCATGAGGTTGATAACTTAAATTTATACTTTGACTGAATCCAGTTTGATCAGAGGATAATCCAGGAAATCCAAAATGACCTATATTTCTTACACTATTAAAAGTATTACTATAATCACCACTATCGTTGGCAGCATTCCATGGTAAACCTATAATACTTTTTAGTTGAAGACATTGATAGAACGCTTGATAATATTCACCATTACCAAATGTTTCATCTACAGCAAAACCTGAAAATGTAAGAGTTTGTAAATTATAGTTAGCAAAAAAAGTTCTATATATAGAATTATTATTAGTTAATGTATTAGGTGAAACTTGTATTATTGGATATTCTTTAATACAATAATTTCCGCTAAACTGATCTTGCATATCTATTGCTCTAGTAAAATCAATATACCCTCTTTCATAATATTCTTTAGCAAAAAATTGTGGACCGCGATGGCATCTCCAAACCCCATTAATATTAGTAGTATAATCAGTTTCTTTACTTATTTCATCTAAATATAAACCTACCCATGGAACAGTATAAAAAGAATCTCTACCGCAATTATACATATAACCTCCAACTCTTATTGAATTTTTTTGTTTAGCAGTAGAATCCATATCTAATAAATTCCAATCGTTAAAATCTTCAAAATCAATACAATTATAAAACATATTTCTTAATCCATCTGTTGATGATGAAGTTACATTATTAGCTCTAAAATTTTTAGGTGGTCGTTTTAAATGTTGACAATCACGGAATACATCTCTTACAGATATATAACTACCACTTGTTCTTGTAGGTAATTCTGGTATATATTTTATCATATAACAGTATCTAAACATATATCTAAACTCTCTAACATTGGTTAATTCAGTTATATGGCCGCGGCCAGTAAATATACCTTCAGGTAAATATTCTAATTTATAACATGCATCAAAACAAATATAAAAACTCTCTGAATTCCAAAACCAATATCTAGTATGGTCAGCAAATTCATCAGGTAAATATCTTAGTTTATTGCAATATCTAAATGCTCCAGAATGACTTTCAGTATTATCTACATGCATATAAGGTACAAATGCTATTTCTTGCAAATTTGACATACCACTCCACATTTGATTTTGCGCATTAGTTAATCTATTACTTGTTGTATTATATAACCCTACCCTTTCGCACATTTTATGTGGTCTAGAATTACCACCTATATCAAATGAAGTAGCGTTTCTACTACTTATTTCCATATCTAAAATATTTGACCCGTTTCTACTATGAGCAGATCCAAAACTAGGTACAAATGGTCCATCTATATCAGTTTTTACTTCTCCAAATAAATTATTGCTATCAGTAGGAAACCCTGATAAAACTACTTGCCTATAACCTCTAAACTCTGTTGAAGCTGGTAAGTCATCATATTTATAAACATGGTATATTTCTGCCCCGTTAAGATAACTATATCCTAAACCGTTGTTATCTAATACTACTTCTATATTTTTAAATGCTAGTTTATCCCCAACTACTTGGTCAGATAAAGTACCATATGATGCGTCAGTTGTATCTTGCGGACGTATTCTTAAATCCTGAATAGATGAACTTGATGGCCGAGTTGCAGAAACATTAAGCGTAGCAGTTGACCACGAACCTGTGGCAATTGCTGGTGTATTAGAAATACTTACACGATTTGAAAAACCATCTTCAGTCCCCCAAAATTTACCACTATAATCAGAAGCTGCAAAATATTCAAAGGTAATTGTATAATTATTTCCTTGAACTAAACTTACAGAAGTATTTTGTATCTCTACTCTACCACCTCCGTTATTAGGATCACCACTGGCAAATGGTGTATGAACTATAACATCTGATTTACCTTCATATGATGCAGATAATTCAGTAATGCCATAGCTTGACCCAAACCCATCCGTATCAGAAGAAAAGTTAGAATGGTATGCAGTTAATGCTGGGTTACCATCACCCCAATCTACTGTCCACGAACCACTATTGGTAACGTCACAATGTAAAGCAACATTATTAATAGCAGATAAAGAAGGAGCTCCTGAAATCTGGTATTGATAATCATTAGGATCAGGTTCAGGAAATACTGCTACTAAAAATGTAAACATATCAGTAACTCCTGATGACTCTCCTTTATTAGGTATTACTGCTAAGTCTAAAAACTCTGGAGGTCTTTTATAATAAAAATTAGCAAGGTTAGATGTTGATAACGGTGCTGGTCCTAATGTTCTTCCTATCATTCTAAATTACCCCCTATAAATGCATAATTTTCATTCTTATAAAATATATCCGCTTGCGCATATATTATATTCAATTGATTTCTATCTTGATAACTACCAAGTGCACTTAACCCATTACCTACGCTAAATACAACAGGAGCTGCTCCAGCTTCCTTTATAAATCTATTACTAAAGCCTGTTTCTAAATTAGGAACGGTTACGACTATTGAACCGCTAGTTGTATCTAAAAGAGTGGTTCTACCATTATCTGATAAAGGTAAAGTAAATGAAGTATTATAAGTTACTATTGCATCTTCTCCAATTTTAAATCCATTTTTTGATTCTATAGAACAACCATCTAATGTTCCCAATGAAGTTAAATTATTAACAAAAGTTGTACATGCTGCACTAGATGTTATACCTGTACCAATAATAAAAGAACAATTATGGCCAGTATTAATACAATTATTAGCACCTCCTAAAATAGAACTACATAATCCTGAGTTTAAATTACTATGACCCCCTAATACCGAAGAATTATTTGCACATGCTCTATTAGTATAACCTCCACCTACAATACTATTTTGCCCAATAGCTCTATTATATGTACCTCCTACAGCAGATGAACGAAACCCAGTTGCATAATTACTAGAACCACCCCCTATAAATGAACCTGTACATTGAGCACGATTGTTTTGACCACCTGCTACGGTAGAAGAATAACCGGTAGCAAAGTTAAAGTAACCTCCTCCTACGGTTGAACCATAAATACCTGTAGAACGGTTACCAATACCACCACCTACAGTAGCATAAGCTACAGTTGCTATATTTTGTTTACCACCTGTAACTACTGAACAGTTACCTAATGCACTTAAAGATGCACCACCACCAATAAAAGAATCAGGTCCTGAATTATTATTATTTATACCTCCAATTATTTTAGTAGCTGATAACCCTCCACTTGCTGATATATTACCAGCTACTGTTAATTTTGCACCAGGTGCTGTAGTTCCTATACCAACATCTCCATCTACAGCAATGAATAAATTTGTTCTGGTAGTTGTTCCGTTAAAAGACCTAAGAGCTATTGTACCATGGCTGGTATTATATTGAGAGATTAAGCTTAATTGTGCGTGATTTTTATCTATAAATGCGTGTAGATCCGAATCATCTGAATCTTTTAACATTATTCTAGCAGTGCCAGCACTCGAAATTTCTAAGTCAGCGGTGTTATGCAATGATGTTGTATGACCAATAAGAACCTTGCCATCTCCAACAGCATCTGCAAAATGACCTGCTGAAGAAGCAATTGTATTAGTTGCTGATATGTTACCTGCAACTGTTAAAGCTACATTAGGTGTTGCAGTTCCTATCCCAACTTTACCATCATTGGTTAGTCTCATAACCTCATTTGTACCATCAAGCTGACTATCAGATGAAAAGAACCCACCAGTTTTAGTATGGAATACAAAGTCTGGCGTATTAGATGAATGACTTACAAATAAATCAAAATTGTCAGTTGTACCACTTCTTCTTACACCTGTACCTGCTGTAACAGTACCTAAACCAAAGTTATCACCATTTGTGGTAGTACTTTTTGCAGTTAAATTGTTAAATGCTGGTGTGTCTTCAATTTGAGTTAACCCTGAAAAATTAACTGCGTATGAATTTCTATCTTGCGCAGGATTTTGAAAATATACTCTATGGTTGGTTGTATCTTTAGGGTAAATGTACAGAGCAGTAGTCGCAGTATTTTTTCTATCAGCAGCAACTTCAAATTTGAATGGCGAGTTATCGCTTGAAGAACTTCCGTCAGAAATAATTTCTAATGATGATACTGATGCAAGGCCAGTTGCTGATATACTACCTACAACTGTTAAAGCTTCATTAGGTGAATTAGTTCCTATACCAACATTACCAGAAGAATCAATAGCCAGTCTAGTCGGCCCATTGGTTGTATCGGAAATTTGAAAACTACCATTATTATTCTTAATACTAAAATCGGAATTATTATTTGTGTCATTTAAAAATATTTTTGGTTCAGTAGAAGAAATTCTAAAATCGCCATCTTTTATATCTAATAACTTACTTGGATCTGTTCTTCCTATACCAACGTTGCCAGAAGAGTCAATTCTTATAACCTCATCATTAGTGTCTCCATTGCCAACCAAAACATCACTACCACTTCTAGCTTGAATACTAAAAAATCCACCACTATCGTATAAAAGCGCTGACTCTAATCCAGCTGCAACCAATGCAGTAGATCTACCATCAGTTCTATTGACTATAACAGAGCCTGCAGAACTAGTTTGTTCAACAAGGGCTTTGCCACCAGATACATGTAATAATTGTGAGGGTGCTGTAGTTCCTATACCTAAATTAGTATTAACCACTACTTCATCTGCAGTTAAATCTTTACCATCAATTGGAGCGGTATTAATGCCAACGTCACCACTATTATCTATTTTTAATGAACCACCAGCATCAGTTTTAATTTCAAATATATTTTCATCATCACTACCCGAACCCAGATATTTTAAACTTACCCCTACACTATCTGCAAACGATGCAGCTCTAAATAAAGTTAAATCGTTTGAATCAGATTCAGCCTTTATAAGTATATCATTGCTTGTTCTATCACCAAAGTTAATTTGGCCACCTGCAACATTTAATGCTGATACAGATGCAAGACTAGTAGATGATATACTACCCGAAACAGTAAGTTGATTATTAGGGGCTGTAGTACCTATACCAACATTACCAGTATTATCTATAGTTATAGCTTCCACACTACAGTTAAAAATTCCTAAATTATATGTATTAGAACCCGTACTACAGTCCATACCTTTTGCATTACCTCGTTGATTTCTTACTCCTAAACCAAAACCAGATTTAATATGTTTACCAACAAAGGTAATATCATTAGACGCAATATTTATTAGTTCATTTGCATCAGTATCTAAAATATTACCACCAAGTTCTACATTACCAGTTGAGATTAATTTAGTACCTTTTATTTCTGCTGCAGATAAATTACCACTTGCACTTATGTTACCTGCAACGGTTAATTTTTCAGTACCACCTGTTATACCTATACTAACCTTAGTTGGCATTCTTACTTCATGAGATGCATTACCACACATACAAGTTACGTTATTAGAACCACTACCTAATATTAAAGTTTGATTACCTACTTGAGGTGAAAGACAAAATTTATCGCCGTCTTGCTTTAACATTGTTCTTTTACCAGAAGAGGTACTACCATGTATTACTATACATTGATTTTCATTTTCATTAGGAAACCCGATATCTAAATCACCAGCAATAATTACATTATCGGTAAATTTTGCATCTATACCATCTGTAGATAAAGCTGATGTAATTAAACTACTGCTAGATATATTACCACTAGCTGATAAATCACCAGTAACATTAAAACCTGATAATTCAAACCCTATATCTAAATTAGTACTAGATAAAATATTAGTAGCAAGTATAGTATCAGCAACAATAGTATTATTACTACTAATTAAATTTGTAGTAGTATTCCCGTTATTAGTAACATCTTGTAAATTAATAGAAGTATCAGTATTAAAAACATCAATTAAGTTAGTTCCTCCAGATAATATATCACCATTAACATTTAAAGTACCGTCCATTGTACCACCAGCAGCGAATTGTTTTGCAGTACTACCGCCGCCGGAAGACATTTCTACATACCTTTTTAAAGAAACTATATCACCTTTTAATGCACTACTGATTTCTTCTTGTAAAGACTCTTTTATTTGAGTTAGTTCTACATCTTGTATTTTTTCTTTTAAGATAGTTTTATACTCTACAACATCTTTATTATTAACTGCAGCTAATAATTCATCATATTTTTTACTTTCTTCTTCTGATAAATTTTTAAACTTACTATCAATATTTTCAAACTCTTCAGTAATAAATTTTTTAAGTTCCTGATTCTTTAAAACTAATTCATCTTGTTGTAATAGTTTTTCTTTTAAAAGATTTAAATCTTCAAATTTTTTGTTTGTTACACTATTACTTTCTTTTAATTTATCTTTTATAGAATTTAATTCTAAAAAATTATGAGTAATTTTTTTATCACTAGAAATAATTTTATTTTTATACTCTTTAGTTATACCTTCTAAAAATAAACTTACACTATTATCGATCTCAATAATCTTATTTTCTAAAATTTTATCGATATTTTCTTTACTAAAGTCTTCTACCCCTTGAAGTTCTGATCGAAGGGTAGTAAATTTTTCATCTAAATTAGCAGTTATTTTTTCTAATTTTTTTTCAACTATTACTTTTTTTTTATCTTCTAACTTTTCAAAAAATAAATCTAATTTATTAGAAATATCATCTTTTAAAGATACAATTTTTTCTTCAAATTGTTCTTCAAGTTCATGTAAAAAAACTAACTTATTATTAACATGATGTTCAATTATATTTTCATAATTAACTTCTAAGTTATCTGATGTTTCTTCTTCAGTATTAACCTCTTCAATTTCATTATTTTCAACAGTTACATTTTCTTCAGGTATAGTTCTAATAAAATATATATTTTCTTTATTTAGCTCGATATAAGTTGTACCATTATCTACTAAAATAGCTTCTGCAGAATATTTTTTACCTTCAATATTAATTTCTAGTAAGACTTTTGGACCTAATTCAGAGTCACCTACCTTTTCTAAAACTAATTTTTCATCATTTACCGTGCATTCATAAACGTCAAAGAATAATTCTTTTTTTGTATTGATAGAAATAATATTTTCTTCAATAGTATCTGAATAGATTAAATCTATATCAATATTATTTACTTGACAACCTGCATGCATATAGGATATTTAGGTCAAAATATGTGTTATTCAATTATATGTTTAATTCTTTTTCAGTTAGTATAAGAAACTTACAATTTTTCTTTTTGGACCATTCATTAGCAGCTTTCCACTTTGCAGTATTTTGTACATACATTTTTTGCTCGTATAATATAGTTTTTTGTTTTTTATATTTTGTCTTAACCGGTCGTTGAGTTTGCTTACTTGGTTTTATTTCTATTAAGAATTTATTTTTATTACCATTTATATCTTTGAATACAATATAATTATCAACAAAATATCTATGAACTTTACCATCTAAAGGGTTCAAATAAGGTATAATAATATTCTCACTTCCCCACGCTAATATATTTTCGTTTAAATCAGCCCATCTAAAAAATTTTAATTCCCACCCAGAGCGATATGTAGGGTTACCTTTACCGATATATTTTTTTGAATTAATAGGTTTAAAAATGCCTTGTCTAAATTTTTTATTCTTTTTAATAAATATAGTTATGACATTTGAAGAGAAAATCATTAAAAATAGTGAAATAAGACAAAGAAATTTAATGCGACCTGCTAAAATTGCATTTGATAAACCTGATACTGGAGTAACCATTAATAAAAAAGGTGCTTACTTCTTAATAAAAGACTCGGCTGATATAACTATAAAATATTTACCTTTACTATCGTATGGTAGTTTTAAAAATCCTATAAGTGATTTAAAAGGTAAATTTACTCAATCAGAAATTATAGATTTTGTTGGTAGAGCTAAAGAAGAAAGCTATACAAATCAATTATTAAGTGTAATATTAACCGATATTGGGTGTACACAACCTATAACTCAAATTATAGATGATGATAAAGAAGAAGAACTTGATCTATCATTTAGTGAGGGTGAAGACGTTTACGGCGATTATGAAACGGAAGAAGAAATTTCTGTTAAATCCTCTACAACTACAACACAAACAATTGATGTTGAAGATGCAAGTATAGTTATTCAAAAGCTAATAGAAGTATTTAACGCTAAATAATTAACCAACAAAGAATAGAGGTGGATCTGCATCTCCTTGACCAGGAGCTGAACCAGTCATTAACTGTTCTTCTAATTTTTCTTTCTCTGCTAATCCTTGTGTCATTAAGTCTGAAGAATTTAAACTACCTCCTCCAAATAGAGTTACATTACCATACTTACCTCTTATATTTGCAACTGCCATTTTAGTTAATGCTAATGAATATTGATATACCCAAAGCTCTTTTAATATATCTCTTATAGGTCGTTCAACGTAGCACGATACTACACCAAAAAATCTAACATCACTACTTGCATTTGGTTGAGGGTACATTCTTAGAAGTTGCGTTCTTTCATCAAAACTATATGAACGTTTAGTAGCTAACATTTTTTCTCTAGTTTCTAACCAGTTCTTTAAAGTATACCAACTAATTAAATCAAAACCATAATTACCCATAGCATAACTAAAATATGTTTGCTGAGCCAATGTTTGCTCGATAGTAAAAAGAGTATTGATACCTGTTGTTGAACCTTCTTCAAAATCAGTAACTGCCATTACTTTTCTATAATCCATTATATCATAATCAAAGCTATTATTGTATGAACTATCGGTATTAGGATTACCATCAACAGATGTTAACGAACCTTTTACAGTAAACCCTTGCTGTTTCTTTTCTAAAAATAAGCTACCAATACCAGATAGAGTTTCATTATCTGAAAATTGGGTTAATGCATTATAAAAATCAGTTGTAAATATATCATTAGCAGATATACTAGTAAAGCTACCGGTTATATTATCGTAAAAGGTAGATGATAATGCTGAAGATGACAGGAATAAAGACCCTGGTATTGCAGAAGTTGATACAAAAAGAGAATTATTTTCTATATCTTTGTTGAAATCTTTATTAAGAGTTTTTAAATCTTTTTGTTCTCTAAATGTATCAGTATTTTGTAAAGTAAATAAATCGTCTATTTTAATGCCATAATCTTTTGTATATAAATTACTATCGAATATAAGGTATTCTTTTGTGTAGCCAGCAAACTTACTAAAATATTCTATAGCAATACTTATATTTTCAAATAATTGATCTCTATGTATTTCTACATTAGCAAAAGGATAACCTAACGTTCTCAATATTCTATCACTAAGTCTATTAAAGTTATCTACTTTTGAATTTAGATTAGTACTTTGGAATCCGGATATAGGAGATATTTCACATTTTGACATATAATTATTTAATTAGTTATCAATTATATTAAATAATTATATGCCATTCGTTAATAAAAATAAATCGTATACTTTTAATATGCTAATTGATACTAATTTGGTTGCATTATCAGGTTTTACAGCTAGTGAAGTTTTAATTTCAAATAAATCAGGACAAGATTTATTTATTTATGATAATGATTATACCACTGACGATCGTCGTTTTTTAATTAAAACCAGTGAAAGTATGGTTTTGAGAGGTATTACTAATACAAATGAAGTAAGTGCTAAGACTAATTCACAATATATTTCTGGATCAGTTTACTTTAGATCTGCTTATTTCAGCAATCTAAATCAGTTCTGATGATACCTTCTATACCTCATATAAATAAACAATCATTTGAAAGTCCCGGTGCAGAGGATTCGGCGGGTTCAAAAGTCTTTTCAATGCAAGAGATTTTAGATGATTGTATTTATTTTAATAATGGTAAAACATGTTTTAGAGGAGATACCCAATTAGCTATTGATGGTATAGAAGATGGTAAAGCATATGCATTGCATAAGGATGGTCATTTAGTAGAATTTGATCACTATTTAACAAATGATGGTCATAAAAAAGCATATATATTACCTACTCTTTTTGATATAGGATTTAAGAGTTTTAGAAGTGCTTCTGACTTTGGTGACTTTGCTGATGATTCTACTAAAAGAATACAGCTTTATGTTCTATCGCAAATTAACGGTGCAAAGCGAAATAGAGCGTTAAGTGAAAATCAAAAATTAAAAGATGGTCATAGATTTAGATGCCTACCTATGCGAATTAAAGATGGTCAAATTTTTGAAGTTTTCAAAGGTAGTCGAGTAGGGATGAAAATATTCTCAGTTCAATCTCCAGGAGATTTAAATTATAATATATTTGAGGTTTTTAAAAATAACCACCCTGTTCCTAAAGAAGATGGTTACTATGTTTTTGTTTTTAATTATAGCTATATAAGAAGTAATACTGGTAGTGGTGGAGGTATTGTTGATGATTCTGCATATCAATGCTTTTTTGCTAAAGTAGCTTAAATATTTTTTTGTTCTTTTAAATTTTAATGCCCGTACTGGATGAATTCAGTAGAACTCTCTATGAGACAATACTGAGCCAAGCCGCAGAGGGTTTAAGTTCTGCGGAAGGTGCAACGACTAGGTGGTGAGTCCCAACAATAATCTACCCAAGAGCGTCCGGCATCCGAAAGGATGAAGATATAGTCTGAACTGTATGGCAACATACAGAAGCATTAATTAAAAAAAATGCGATAACAAAGTTGGTGGACTTCTATTCTGGCCGTGGGTATCAACTTAAAAGTTTAATTAAACTTCAGGCTCTGGAGCTGGAGCTTCAGCTGCAACTGGTTCAGGAGCCCCTACATCAGCGGGTCCCCCTCCAAAGTCAGGTGGTGTTTCAGGGCTAACACCACCAGCACCAGCATCAGGTAAACCGCCACCAGCATCTTCTCCCCCAGCAGGTTGCATTTCATCTCTCCAATTAGGACCACCTGAACCTATTTGTTGTAATTCCCATTGTAACTCAGCATCCTTACGTAAAAACTCTCTATTAGCTTTTATATCAACATCGTTCCAACCAAGATATCTTTTCTGAGCATATGTAGCAGCTACAAATTCATTAGAAGCTAAGCTATTAAAGTTAGTAGCTTTAAGTTCTAACTTCTGACTCTCTCTTAATTCATAGAAATTAGTTGGTACATTAAACTCTAAATGTATGTTAGGAGCTTTAAGATCATATTCATCAAAGAATCCTTTTAATTTTAGGTGAGTTATAAATCCATTTTTAAGACCACCTGCAAATTGCTGTTGCATTCTAATAATAAATTTAGCAAACTTTAATTCTTCTCTTAAAATATTTTGACTATCGTCAAATGTAGATTCAGGATTTAATCTATTAAGAGGTACTTTTAATGCTTTGTAAAGTTTATTTACAAAATATATTAAGTCTGCTAACTCACCTAAATTAGCACCACCAGCTAACTGCGTAACTGATGTACCTTCTGAACCAGCTCTTTTAGCAAACCAGAATGAATCTAACATTGATTGAGGGTTAAATTTTTGAACTTGACCAGACTGATTAGAATCAAAAGTCTTTTTACTCCAATACTCTTGAATAAGCTTTCTAAGATATGCTTCAGCTTTTGGTGGAGCCATATTACCTACATCTACATTAAACACTAAACGCTCTGGAGCTCTTACTAACCTATATATTACAATAGCATCTTCTACTAATGATAATTGTCTATATGCTCTTCTAGCATTTTCAATAAAAGGTAATCTAAATGTCTTATCTTGATTCCATATACCTGAATTAATATATGAAACTTGATTATCATCCATTGGAATAAAATCAAACTTTTCTATTTTTTCAGGTTTATTAGGATCAAATATAGGTTTACGTAAAATATAACCTTTAATGATCATATTTTGTATATTATCATATATAGGATCAATTAAATCTGTAGGTAAAGCAACTGCACCTAAAATACCATCATTTGTATAACCTTGATGAATAATATGCTCAAAATATAGCTCACCTTCAATTAATAATTGTCTAAAATATTCAAACCCTTTCTTTTCAAAGTTGAAATAATCAATATATTTTTCAAATTCATCTTTTATATTTTGTTGCTTCTCTTCATCTATATCAGTATTTCTAAAGATTAAATTAACAATATTACCATTATCATCTTTGTTTATACATTCATCGCATATTTCATCTAAAGCATCGCTAATCTCAGAAAAGGCAGCCATTATGCGGTAGTCTCTCATACGACCACCTTTATTTTCTTCTACATTGGCATATACTAATGAACTATAATTACCATCAACACTTATTTGACCAGCACCATTGTTATTAAAATCATTATTATAAAAGATAGAATTTTTTGCTAAAGCTTCTACTCTTCTCATACCTGTTTCTTCAAAAGTATTATACTTAGGATTTAAATCTCCTAAAACTTTATTAAAGTCTACAGACTGATATGGTAGTTTATTAACTAGATTTTTTAAAAAACCAGATGGTTTACTGTTTTGTTGGTCAGCCATTATTATTATTTAATTTATTTTACGGGAAAGTAAAGGTTAATAAAGTGTTATTACTACTTAAGGTTTGTGAGTTCAATGTATCGGTAGTTAAATCATAACCTGCAGAATTATAAAGTACAAAAGTAAAGTCAGCACTTAAAGAACTTGAAGCAGAAAATAAAGGTAAATTAAATGATAATACATTATCCCCAAAAACATTATAAGATGATAATTCAAATCCTGAAAAACTTACATTATTTGTAAAATTATCAAAATAAGATAAATTATCGTTAACAAAAATACCATCGGCTGATAATTTATCAAATTTATTACTACTTAAATATATACTATCTAACTTTTCAAAACCATAACCGTTAACAATAACATTACCAGTTGTACCAGCAGTTAAGGTTAAATTATCAAATAGTCTCACATTATTATAGAATATATCTGTTACGGTAGGACTACCTGATATTGATACTGTCTCTATATTATCTATTAAACCTGAAGATAATGGGTAAGAATAATCAGTACCAGACAACGATTCATAGTTATCATAATTTTCTAACTGAGTTTCATTATGAAAATTATTATCAATAAAGAATATATTACCATCAGGGTTATCTGTATCTTTAAAAAGCCAACCTTTAATAGTAAAGCTTGTATCTGCAGTTACTCTTGCTTTTTGATTACCATTTAACTCAGTAGGGTAATTCATACTTACATCGCCGGTCCATAATACCTCACTTCTGATTTCTTGATCGACACTTAAGTTAAATGCTTCAGGAACTTTCCACGAGATAATTATATACGGATTACAAAATGGTACAAAATTACTTAAAATTTGATCCATATCAGTTTGATATCTAGTTAATACTGAAACTGATAAAGCAATATTAATAGGTACCGGTGCTTTAATTCGTCTAGATACTTTTTCTTCTCCAATAACACCTTGATAATAAAAACCATCAAGTTTATTAAAAACTCTATTTTGATCTCTAGATATACCTGTAACATTAACTGATACAACTGGTAATGTTAAAGTTTTATTTTCATTTATTAAATCATGTAAAACTCTTTGTTTAGGAGCGTATATATATCGCGCTTTAATTCTATCTTGTTCTTCCCTATCTCTATTGAAACGACCAATAACTATTTCATCAAACGCAGCAACAAACTGCGTTAGCATATCTTTAATTTCGAAATAAAAAGGTCGTGCTTTCACTTAATTATTTATCCCAAGGAAACACTAACCAGCGAGAAGTATGCAAAATATTACCAGAAATAGTATTTTTAAAAAATTCAGTTCCTTCTCTCTGAACTAAACTAACATATAATACATTAGTATCATCTAGTTCATATCCATAATTAAGAATAGACTTTACTGCAGTAAACGTTCGACCACTATCATTGATATCATCTATAACTAATACTTTTGAATCTTTACTTATGTTATTAGGTTTTTGATAAACTATAGTCTCTTTATATTTACCTTGATCTTCTCTTGTGCTTATACCTAAATTATGAAGATTAAGTATACCTAATTTATAACTTAAAATAGCCGCTGGTATTAAACCTCCTCTACCTAAAGCAATAATAGTATCATATTTAGTAGATTTTCTTTTCAATTCATCACTTAAACAGTCAAGTAAAAAGTCTACATTATCCCAGTTTAGTTCTAATACATCAGCCACATATTAATTATAATATATATTTTATGATAATCAAGATATTTGTTCTATAATAGATGTATATAAATCTATTTTACTTTTAAGCACCGAACCAGTTACATTTTTATTAATTAGATCATGAATATCATTTTTTAATCTATTTAACATACCAAGAGCTTGTTCGCTATCAATAACACCATAACCTTTAATAGTAATTTCCTCATCACTTATACCATTTGGTGTAAATGCAGCTCCTTTAACTTTTTCTGGACTAGTGGTTGGTAAATTATACTTACTATAAGTCTGTCCTGGTTTTGCATCTCCTGGTCTATATTTTAAATTTTTTGCTGGATCTCTTTGCTGAGCATAACCTATAGCCGATTGATTTAAATTACTTTCATAAAGATTAAAAATTTTTGTTTGATCACTCATTATTATTATTTAATATAAGAAAATTTAATAAATATATTATAATGAAAAAGCCTATTACTTTCTTTCGCTCCTTATTAGAAAATATTAATTTTGCTTCTTTTTTCTTAGCAGCAGTAGGGGCTTTAGCCGCTCTATGGTTAAATAGCAATTATGTTTCGCAAGAAGTTTATGTTAAAGATCAAGAAATAATAAGATTAAAAATTGAAAGTTTAGAAAATGAGACACAAACATTACGATTTATGGCTTTAGCCAATCAAACAGAAATTAGAGAGTTACTTCCATTAGTAGAAAAAATAGAAACATTAGTTAGTAATTTTATAACTCCCAATGGCGATGTTATTATTACTGAGAGTATGAAAGAAATGGAAGTAGATATTGCTGAAATAAAGAAAGATATCGAGTATATGAAAGCTCGATTATGGCCAACAGATTAAGAATATAATTCTAAGTAGATTTTTGTATATTTGTCTTCAAACTCTCTGGCTTGTATCTCCATAGGATTTTTATAATATTTATTAGTACAATTTGCTGCATCTTTATCTGTATAGTTTAATTTAGACTCTTTAACTTTATCTAAATTATCTTGAGCAAAATGACATAACTCATGAAAATAGGAACTAAGATACCATTCTCTTTTTTTAGCCAAGGAACGTTTAGGGGTTTTATTTCCTATTTCTATCTCATCACACCCAAAGTAATAACCAGAGGTATCACAATCTATAGTTTTAATTTCCAGATCATAGTTCCATATCTTTCTAGTTGCTTTATACTCGTTCAATATAAAATTAGTAAATCGTTCCAGTTCCTTAACCTTAACATTTACAGACTTATATAACTTTCTTGCTTTCGTATTAAACTTACAATTTACTATAATCACAACAATATTATATCACAGTTCCCATAAAGAACCCGATCTTCTGGAAGATCGGGCTAAATTATATATTAAAGTTTTTCAATTAAGGAACTAATTAACTTACCTTTTGTTCCTATTACTGAGGTGTCAATGCCATAGTCTTTAGCTAATGATAATAATTTAGCATTATCTAAACTTCCTAATTCAGTAAGATCGTCCGATAAGGAACTCTCCACTATAGGTTCCGGAGTTTCATCAGCAGGAATACTATCTATATGTTCCTGTAACTGAGTTACCATTCTAGACTTTAATAAACGTCTATCTAGCTCTATGCCGTATTCACGACCTAAAGCTTCAAGTTCATCTTTACCTAATGATTTAATATCAGACATTTTTTAATAACCTAAGAATCTTTTTCTTATAAATTCAGGACCTAGAATTTGATTTTGATTACTACTTAAGCCTGCTGCTATAGTGCGACCAGCTGCATTATGTGGGCTTGTTAAAGTATATTTAACTGATGTATTAGCTCCTACTACTTCATGCTCTTCTGATGCAGTCTTGAGATAGATATCAACTCCAGAGAAATTAGTCATAATAGTTGTATTACCTGCAAATGTATATGATGTTGTAGCAGGTCTGTGCTTATGTTTGTGCTTATGCTTAATTTCAGTACCATCTGGTGTTACTAATGTATAAGTAAATAGCTGGCCTGTACCATGATGCTTTTTAGAAGTTACAATTTCATCTGAGTTAAATAATATTTGAGCGACTGGTTGTCTATTAATTGATCCTATTTTATCAACAAATAATAAAACGTCTTCATTACTGTTATTCTTACCCTTAGCGGACAATTCAAACACTGCTGTATTACCAGGTTCGATATTAAATCTATCAGCTGCTGCAAAGGTAGCTGGATTTAAATTAGTTAACTTTCTGAAACCACTACCTTCACCAATTGGAGGGTGTGCCATAACGTCTGCCGACAAAACTGTTGTATTTAAAAATGTAGCCATGTAATTATTTAATCAATTTAAGTTTAAATTTAAAAGTTTAGCTTCCTATTATGGATAAGTTGTCTTGTTCTTCTTTAGTTAACGAACCAACATGCTCTTCAAGCTGTTTAATCATATCAGATTTAGAAAGACTATCATCTATCTCTTTATTATATCTGCGGCCAAGTTCGACGATCTTCTCTTTATGTAAAAATGGATATTCACTCATACTAATATTTATACTATCGCGCAAATTTCCCCAGCTCCTAACAAAGCGCGGATTTGTCGCAGATGGTCTTAAATAAAAATATGTACGAATATAAAGCAGTTATAACTCGAGTTGTTGATGGAGATACCGTTGATGTGGATATAGATTTAGGATTTAATGTATGGTTAAAGAAACAGCGCATTCGCCTCTACGGTATAGACACTCCAGAGAGTAGAACTAGAGATAAAGTAGAAAAGGTATTTGGTAACCTAGCCAAGTCTAAAGTATTGGAACATTGCCCGGTAGGCTCAAGTATTATACTCCAAACCAAAACCGATGATAGTAGAGGTAAGTATGGTAGAATTTTAGGTGAACTAGTTACACTAGAAGGTACTAATGTTAATACGTTCCTTATAGAGAACAATTATGGTGTAGCTTACTTTGGTAAATCTAAAGATGAGATAGCCGATGAGCAATTGGCTAATAGGAACATTCTTATAGAGCGTAAAGAAGTTACCTTATAAAGTGTATTATAACTAATACCCTCTGCAAGGGTGGTTTCCTAATATAAAAAAGCCCCGGGGTTATATATACGTTTTTCCCGCGCAGCAAAAAAAATAAGTGGCATGGGGCCTCCCAAGGCCCGAGACCCGCTCTCTATATTGGAATTCTCCCACGGTAACTTCTCTCAGCGGGGTGGGTTGCTGCGCAGCAAAAGCTGCTGCAGACAAAAAGAGGCCGCTCTCGAATAAGAACGACCTCTTACAACAACAACACACTATCTTAATTAGGCCTACATTGCAAATGAGGCTACTAAAAGTTTATCTATCTCTGCCTTAGCCCTACTAATTAGCTCTACGTCTGGCTCACCCATTAGCTTAATTACTTCGTCGCCATCTATACGATATTCGGTATGGCTATCCTCACTATAAAGAATAAATCTCTTCTTATCGTAGGCGGTTAGCCCGTGACTTGGAGCGAATATATGATACTTAGCACCCATTACTGGTTACAGAACGCTACCTTCTCAGGCTTGATGCCGAACGCTTCACGCATCCGCTCGAGGGTATCAGAGTAGTTATCGTTGACCGCGCCGATCATCGAGAACATCTCTGGGTTGAACTGATCAGAGAGAGCCTCAATCGCAGCCCTCTTCGAGCTCTCGTTAGCGGCTGCACGGCAGATGACATCGACGGCAGACATTAGCTCGCCAACGGTTACGGTATCGGTGTTGTTTAGGTTATCCATACTACTATTATATCGACGTTCCTCTTACTGGGGTCGCCCCCTTCGGGGGCTCTGGCGCAGGGATTGGGAACTCAGATATAATTATAGCATGACGCCACGAGCGTAGGAAGGACTCCCTATTTGAAAAGCCCTCGGAGCTTGCGTTCCTCTTTCTTCCGGATTAAGGAACGTCGGTATAATTATATAGAGTGCGGAGACTCCCCACGTGTAAGCGGCGGCGGGAGGAGGAAAAATTTTGTGGAGATCCTAACCTTCATACGATTCTCTCTCTTACCCGTTAAAGCATCCTGGCTTGACGTGATCTTTATCCTCCTCTTCTTCGGGTACCGGAAGGTTACAAGTTGGATCAGATGCATCATATTCTAAGTACCATCCTGAATCTTCTCCTTCTTCTATCTCTTTCTCAAGCTCGTTAACCTCTTTATCGTATTCAGCAAAGGTTACCTCTTTCGGTATGTTCATAAACTCTGATGGCTCATTGCCTACCTCTTCTGACCTCTTTAACATATGCGAGATCTGCGCTTTTAACTCCTCAATCACCTCTTTGGGTATTGTAACCTTTCCCATATAGTCATGCATGATCTTTACCTCTAGCGTATTAATAAGGCACTCTAAGTGACCTTGCAAGCATCCATAACCTTTAGCGTAATTATCCATTTCTCTTCTCTTGACGTTTAAATTATTTCGACGTTATAGTCCTAGCCTGGCCAATGCACTACTCTTTACATCGACATCTACTTGATTACTATTAGACCTTGCTACCTCTTCTGATACTACTCCTGTTCTTAGGGTTGCATTATCAGTAAATATAAACTTGCCGTCATTGAACGTAAGGCTATATGTCTTTTCTTCTACTTCTTCTTCTATCTCCATACTACAATTATATCACTGTTCCTCTTATACTTTGGTATTTTAGTATTATCCTTTGATTGCTCTAATGCTCTTTATGTATATAATGGTACTAATAACTATTTGATTACTTACTTTTGTTTAAAAATTACCTCTTTTTACTTAAAATCTAACTCTTTTTGGTTAGTTTTCTCTATTATAATGATCGCGAGGTCTTTCAAATTGCTTAGAAAGCTTATCCTTTTGCTCTAATCTCCGGAAGATTCCGTAAATATTCTCATCAGTATATCCATCATCCTTCAGTAACTCAATTACTCTTCCTACTGGGACGTATGCATATATTGGCTTATCATAAGTAGGATCATCAGCCCATTCCTTAAGCATATCTGGGCTACCTTCTCTTACTCTAAAACCATTCTTATCAAATATTGCTACCTCTACTTGAGAATAAGGCCCGTCATCGTCCTTTGGATAGCAGTAATGAAACTCTGAGGCTTGAATAGAGATCTCTCCATCTCTATAAGGTATAGGCATATTCAATGATTTTTTCATACTATAATTATATCTTAGTTCCCTAAATTGATATTCACATTGCGCCAAGTCTTACCATAAGACTTAAAACCTAAGATTTCATCCATCCTCTTATCAGCATCTAAGTTAACTGAAACGTAAGGTTTTTTGCTCCATCTGATAGCTTCAGCATCACTAAGAGGGGTCTCACTTCTAGTTCTATTGTTAACTAAAACAAAACCAAACATCTGATTAAAACTTAAGTTATATTCATTTTCCATACTACTATTATATCTTAGTTCCGTAAAATTAAGAGCATTTTATAGAGTGCTCACCTCTTGACTCGCCTCGGATTTATTATATTGTGTCGAGGGGTGCGAAGTTTCTAGATAGGCTTTAACTGCATCGTATGCATC
>CENK01009475.1_pt1 | contig 25412 bp, 23 predicted proteins | sample 530191 | NCBI WGS metagenome assembly CENK01 (sample SAMEA2619686, study PRJEB7988) | marine metagenome | biome: marine biome (ENVO:00000447); feature: deep chlorophyll maximum layer (ENVO:xxxxxxxx); material: "saline water (ENVO:00002010), including plankton (ENVO:xxxxxxxx)" | depth 60 m | reverse complement strand
GTCCGAGCCAATCCTCGGTACAGCCGTTGCAGAAGGTAATGATTCACTCGGTAGCAACCTTGCTGAATTTGGTTCGGGATTTGCCGAGGGCGTTGTCCCCGTCAAGGGTGGGGGCTTTTTGGCCCGGAGGTTTGGCGGCCGCCGTGCAGCAAAGCGTGCAGCAGCACGAGAAGCCGCAGAAAAGGAGGCGGCTGAGGCTGCGGCCCGCCATCAAGCGTTGTCTGCTCAGCAGCGAAGGGGCATGTTACAGCGAGATAATCCCGAAATTGGTTATGCCTTTGGTGATGTAGCCCCCTATGTTTCTCCTTCTCAACTTGGTGCTCAGCGTCAAGCCTTCAATGCTGCCCAAGCACGGGCTGCAAGGTTGGCTCCGAGAGCACAAGCGCCAGTCGCTCCGTTGACATTGGGTCAGCGTGCAAAACGGGGTGCTGTCATGACCGGAGCCACTGGCGCTGGTGCCGCCGCCGCTTATGCTCCCGAACTTATGATGGCGTTGGGAATGGGTCCGTTTTCGCCTACAGATACAGAATTTCCAAACTTTGCGGCAGGTACAACAGGAGCCGTGGCCGGCTTTGGTGCAGGACAAGGCGGTCAACAGGGCTTTCAACTCGCAGGCCAACAGTCCGGCGGCGTTGGCGGTGTGCAAAATGTCGGTGTGAGCGGTATGGCTGACAAGGATATTTTCCAAGGCAAGCAATTCCAGTCGGCTCCGACATCATCAAATATGCAGGCCCCTTCCATCAAACAGAAGGGGACGCCTATGTCACTTGGAAACAATCTCATCAACTCCACCTTGGGTGTAATGGAACGCAACATTATGAAAGCCAGTGTGTGCGAACGCTGTGGCAAGAAAGGCTGCGTCAACAAAATGCATTGCATGACGAAAGCCGATGATGACAAAAAGAAAAAGCCTGCTCACGGCATGGTCATCGTCATTGGTTCCAAAGCCGGCCCCGGCCCGTCTACCAACGGTAAGCGGGACGACAAAAAGGACAAGGAAGACTGATACTCAAGGGCTGTTTCGCTACCTCTCAGCGTACAGCCCACCTTAGAAGGTTTTATGTCCTTGTGCATTTTGGGGTTATATGAGAGGATTGCATGACAAGCGGTAGCCAAAGCGTTGACCAAAGTGAAATCCGGCTGATGGGGCTTATCCTCATGCAGTCGTTAAATGTCGGACTTGCCATAGGTGTTTTTAACGCCGGTATTTGGATTGATTTAGAAAGTACAATGTTGAACGCTTTCACCTATGCGATGGGCGCTTTCTTTGTTCAAGGCATTGCCTACTACTTCTTCAAAATGTTCTTTCAACAGGGCATGGATGACAAGGCTCGGCAATCCGAAATGGAACGAGAGCGCAGGAACCGATACCGCTCTATGGAAATGACCTTTGAACGGCGACGACAGGACATGGAGTTGCGAATGCAAGAGGCACAACTTGAGCAAGAACTTCGTTGGATGGAAAACAATCCCGGCAAAATACCACCGATGAACCTCTCCGACCCCATCTCGCTTGACACAGGTTCATTTAATCCCGAGAAAGGTGATAAAACTCTTGATTTGGGCGTATCGTTTGACGACAAAGACACCAGCGCCAACCGTGGCGCTGATGGTAAATTCAAGAAGAAGGAGTGAGGTCTGTGGGCTGGCTGTTCAAAACGCCAAGTGATGATGCGACGGAGTCAACGCTCCGTGCTATTCACATGGCCAACACTTTGGACACTGCCTATGAGCGCACATGGGGATGGGTTAAGACGATTATTTTTTCATTCATCAGTGCGTTGGCAATTAGTGCGTTTGAGTACCACAACAATTGGAGTTTTTGGGAACACACTGTCAATTGGATGGCCAATGAAGTCATGGGCTGGTTTGAATGAGTGCAGCAGCGGGCTCCGCAATGGTAGGTGGCGTTATTTTTGCCAAAGAACTTTACCACTATTGGATTCCCCGCCGTGTTGGTATTTACGGACCACCGATGGCTGGTAAGACGACATTGGACAAATACTTGACTACACCCGGTGAAATGGAGGATATTGCACTTGACAAGCGTACTACACACACAAAGGTGCTTGGAAAATTCCTTCTCCCTCGCCCCAGTCGTAAGCGAGTCAAGTACAAGGGTGAAACCCGTGTCATTCATTCGGCTGATTTGGGTGGTGAACAGCGTTTTTGGAACCTTTGGGTTGATGATATGGTCAACAGAAGGGTAGAAGCGGTGGTGTTTATGTTTGATGACAGGGCTTCGGCGGGGGGTGACACGACCATTGATGCCGTTGGTGGCTTCAAATTCTTGGTAGACGCTCTCATTTATCGCCAATATCGGTACAGAAATCTAAAAAGTTGGCTAAAAGGCAAAAAATACACGCCGAAAGTCATTCTTTTAGTCGCCAATAAGGCGGATAAGTGGTGGGATGAGCAAGCGAATACTCTGTGGCAACAACAGCGCCTTGGAGAACATCGTATTTTTGACCCATTTCGGGAAGACCTTATTCGTTTACAAAAAGCCGGCATACCTACCCGAAGGGGTATGATGGCCACCCGAATAGGCTGGAATGTAGAAAATACGATGGTAGACTTGCTTTCAACATGAGGTGAACACAAATGAATGGATTAAGACGGTATGGGCAAGTCCCACAACAAAGAAATGGCAATTTGTACGCACTTGATGCCAATCAAATGGTCGCATTATCGCAACAGGGCAACCTTACCCACGAACAACTGCTTGAAATGCAGGGTGCGCAGCAAGGAATGCGTGAAGCGGCTGTAAAAAGCAACATTGAGGTACCAAAAGTCAATTTTTACCCCAGTCGGCACCCCGATTCACGCAAAGCCCGCAAAAAAGACATCAAGCAGGCCCGAAAGTTGCTCCGACCCAGCAAAAGGAGCATTTTTAACCCACTTCGGTGGCTTGGAATGAAGTACAGGTACAATAAACAGCATGAGCGATGCGTTGTGGACGGTTGTGACTGCGTTGAACTCATCAAATACGACAATTTGTACTCAAAAATATGCGATGAGGGCACTGGTGAGAGCCTTTGGGACCTTTATTGGAAAAATCCAGTGTCTGGAGAGGTTCAAGCGTTCGTAGCCAAAGAAAATGTGACTGATGGGCGCAGTATGCGGGGTACTTATTGCCCCGAACACCTCCATTTGTACCATTTGTTGTGCAAATGGGAGGATGAAAACGACAAAGTTCGCCTTTCCAGCAAGTCCGGTATGCGAGAAATGGTCAAAAAAGGCGTTTCTACGGTCGCTGTACCCATCTCTATGGTCAAAAAGAAGGACAATACACCCCAATTTTTGTCCAAATATGAGGCTTTTTTCAAGCAATTAGAGCAGGATTCACGCCAAACAAGCGGTATTTCTATCCTTCATTACCAAAATCCGGTGTCAAAAATGAACGATGTGACCATGGTTGTCTTTGATTTGAGGATTTTTCAGCAAGAATTGGGTCAAATTGACCAAAATACTCAACCCGGCATACTTGATGCAGTGGGTAAAATGGGTATTACGCTGCCCAGTGCCCCTCCTGTCCAACAGGTTGAAGAGGAGAATGGTCCTCAGTCGGTGCAAGGGCAAGTGTGAAAGTAGGTGAAAACATGTTATTTGGCAACAATCAGCAACAAAATAGCGCCTTGAACCTCGGTGCACCTACCAATTCCCCTCAACAGCCCTTTGGCTTCAATCAACAGCCCCCAAGCACCATGCAAAACTTTGGTCAAAGTGCTTTTGGAGGCAGTATGATGCAGGGTATGGGTATGAATCCGGGTATGATGCAGCAGCCTATTACCCCTCCAAGCGAGGCTGAGATTCAACTGGCACTTATGCGCTCCGTCGCACCCATGGACAGGTTCGTAGCGTCAGCCCAAATGGCGACACTCGTTCAAATGTTGAACGACCTTGTCAGTTTTTCAGTGCTGGAAGTGATGAAAAACGCTACTTTTGTTATCAATGAAGACGATGGGACCATGAAAATGGATGTAACTTCCCTCCCTTCCAACCTTCAAACCATGAGTGCGGAGAATGTCACCAATCAATTCAATCAAATGCAAAGTGCCAGTCAGCAAAATATCCAGCAAATGGAGATGCAGCAACAGCAAATACTTGCGATGGCCCAACAATCAATGATGGGCGGTGCGCTCCAAGCAGCCTTGGCTGACGAAGGTATGATGCAAAAGGTGGGCGGAGGCGTTGGTTCCTTTGCCCGCAGTATGATGGGAGGACGATGAAATGAATGACCGAGGTATGCCCGGAATTTACCATGGCTTTGCCATGTCAACGCGTGATATTTTTGCTCCAAAGAAGAGCGTCATTGTAGACATGGTGATGGTACAGGTGCTGACCATCATCGTTACGCTATCATTGGTGCTCTTGACCGGCTCGGGAAAACTCTCATCGGACATGATGGCTTACATGATGGGCGCTATGATGGGTGCGATTCTACTCGCTACGGGGATTTACACCCGTATTTCACAACAATAGTCACCACTTGTCTTGCGGACAGGTGGACGATTTGAGTGATGCTTTTGCTCGCATGATGCATCCACAGTCTTTGCATCGTGTGCCTGTCCAACTTGGGCATTCTTGGCAGATAGAGAGTCTGCGACCCCGCTCTTCCGGACTTACCTTTCGTCGCAAAGCCACATCTCTTGCAGCCTTTGACAATGAAACAGCCGTTTCCTTTGTCATAGGGATTCCGGCCACTTTGACATTCATTTTGGGCAGTCTTGGCATAGTGTTTCCTCACTGCTCTTTCCTAAAGGCTTATCGTTGGGCGTAGCATGGACCACGCATGGGAGTTAGGCAAAGCAAGCGTTCTTGCCCTTTCTGCCAAGACCCCGACCGTGACGAACTTGAGATGAATCTTGCTCAAGGTACCGCTGATGTGCGCACCATGGACCGGGACAAAGGGTGGCGAGCCAACACGGCTGAGCGCCACATGCGGAATCATGCTGGTGAAAACTTGGAAGGTTCCAACTACCGCTGCGTGATATGCACGGACGACCACCGAAGTATGTACGAAGTCGCTTACTTTGACGAAGGTATGACCACCGAAGAGATTGCTCAAGAGTTGAATTGCAGTGAGGCTACTGTTTACAAGCACATGAAAGAACATTTCCAGCCCATCGTCAAGCAAAGTGCATCAGCCATCGTGTCCATCAAAGTAGGTCAAGAGGCTGACATCTTGCGACACAACACTGAACGCCTCAATGAGAAATTGTCTCGCTACATGGACGAGGTCAGCATCCACGATGATGGGGCTGTTTCGGATATGGTGAGATTAAGCAAAGAGATTCGTGAGTCCATCAAAGACTTAACCACATTTCAAAAGGCGTGGGTTGAGCCCGAGGAGAAAATGGTGGCAAACACCATCAACATCCTCAAAGTTGAAATGGCAAAGGAGAGTCCCGATACTTGGAAGCGCGTCAAAGAAGCCTTGCTCACACAGGAAGGCGACGAAATTGACATCAGCGGCTTGTTAGAACAGGAGGGTAGCGCATGACCAGTAGCATGGGTACCGGTACTGACACCCGCATGTATTCCCCCCGGTCCGATTCGGACCACCTTTATTCGGATGGCGAAGACTACCGACACGGTAAGGGCTCGCCCGAACATGAGGACCAAATGAAGGACAAAAAAATGAAGGAGAAGGAGGAGCGTGTTAAGACGCGTGAACTGCCCCATCTCAAGTTCAACATTGAATCGGAAGAACCCGACATGGGTATGCCCACTCCTATGCCGATGGACGAGCCGGAAGAGGACATGATGGAAGAAACGCCTATGGCTCAACAAAATGAACTCAGTGCCCTCACTGGCTCGCCGGGCACTGGTTCTCCCGAAGCCAGCATCAGTTTTGGTGCACAGGCACTTAGTCCATACGGTCAGCAAACTGTCATGGCCGGTGAGCCGATGGACATCGCTTTCCAACTGCTCAAGCGAGACGGCGACTTCTCCACCCAGCAGTTCAAGGCTCCCCCCGGTGGCCGCTCTCGTCAAAAGCAAGCAACATCCATGCGTGCCAAGCGACAGTCCCGTACACTCAGTCCTCGTACTGAACAGGGTGGCATGGTTAATGCTGATAAAGCCGTTGAGATGTCCCACCTTGGACTTGATACTAAGCAGCCTCTGCGTTTGTTTCCCGACAAATACCGCCAAAGTCTCGGTACCCGAGCCATGCAGGCCAATCGCGGTAACATTTCCTTGCCCTATCAAGGGCACAACCCCGAACGCCGTACAAAGTTCAAGCCCATGACCATGAAGTCCGAACTTCAAGAGATGCAGATGCTCGTTAAGTCGGCTTCGGGCTACCTTCACCTCAGCCAATTGCGCAACATTTTGCGAGACTTGAAGCGAGCCATCGCTCGCAAGGAGTCAGCCAAGAAAGCACCGCCGTCCGGCAAGGGTACCTCCAAAGAAGGTGAGGCTGGGCACCGTGATGGTGAAACCACTCAGCCTCAAGGGGGCACTGACAACAAAGAGGCTGATGAGTTCCGTTCTGCCGGTGCCTCCGGTCACCACTTTGTGAGCAGGGGTAGCGGGAGGACGGCTTGATGTTTCGTGTTCACTACTCGTCGGACTCGCTGGCCGAGAGCCGTGGCAGGTTTGACATCGTAGACACGCTTCACCGCACATGGAACATCATGAAGCAGCAGATGGTGCTTCGCAAATCCTACGGTCTGTATCACATCGGTGAGGATGAGACGCATCCGATTCGCCACTGGTCACCCAAAGAAGTATTCAATCCACCCGAAGACATTGGTTGGTACGACCAGTTTGAAGGGCCCGAGGGCGTGCGAGCCCACCACCCGCCGTTTGGTCACGACTTCAAAACAGGTCGCCTTCTTCATCGCACTCGCAATGGTGTAACCGAGCCCGAAAGTTCTCACCCGCTTGACTACATGATGGGGCACATGCATTCTGTAATACGGAGTCACCTTATCAAAGAGGGTATCAACCCGGATGCTCGCAACCCCGGATTTGGAGAAGAACACAACATTCCAATTTGGAACATGGACCTTGTTAAGCAATTATTTCAAGGGGCCATTGACAATCACAACAAAACCGGGCAAAAGTTACCCGATGTAAATAGCGTGCTGTGGCGACTAAACACATCGGGACCTTTTGACGGGAACAGTGTTCGCAGCCAAAGGCAAGTCGGGACCGAAGACGGTCGCCCAACTAATTACTCCGCAAACATGGGGAACTTGCATGACTTGGAAGGTGCTGACAAAGGGATGTTCATTGACGGTGGCGTGCATCCAATGTATGATTCAACAGCAGAACTGTACGAAAGTCTTCGTAATATGTACCGAGAGCAATTAGGGGTTGAGTTGCCACCCAAGGACAGATTTCATTACCTTGGAGGCTCCAAAGTTCGCCTTGACAACATGACCTTTGGACGAGTCAAAGCACTCAGTGGGCCCGAAGCAAAGAAGCATTTTGGCGAAGATGGAAGCGGTATGATTCCCGGACACAAGTCGGGGAAAGTCATTGAGAATTACCACCCGCTGGATGTAGCGCAGTTCGCTCCTAAAGCACTGTTCGCTACACCAACACGAAAAATGGGTGGTAAAAAGCGAGCCCAAGTTGAAAATTCGGCTGAAATCGCATCTCGTACTAACGAAATTATGCAAGAACTTCGTAACATTGGGGTAGAAATTAAACCGGAAGACATAGAAAAGTACAGGCAATACGCATCCATGCCCATTTCACAATTCTTGATTGGTGGGACGGGACACCAAGTAAACGATAACTCACGGGCACCGGCCATTTTGAGAGGGGTTGCTGCATCACTTGGTGTGGACATGGATTCTCCCATGTACAAACGGGTTCGGGACTCTATCGCAACTCGCAAAGGCCCATCAAAGAATAAGGGTCTTAATCGTTCTCGTGATTTGTACGCTATTCCTTGGATGCATTCACTTAACCTTGTTGCATCGGGGCAAGTGGAGAGCCAACAGGACGCTTGGGCGCAGGCACTTGATAATTTTCGCAACGCAGACTACGACCACAAAGACCATGCTTATGATGAGGCAAACCACGACGCATACCTCCAATTCGCCAATGCGTTTCGTAATACCGACGACCATAGAGGACAAAGGTCCCAAGTCACTGGTAAACTCCCCGAGGCCCACAAAGACCACCCTCACCACGCTATTCACTCGTCTGTGCCCGACCATTGGGCTGGCCATGTGCACGGCATACCCCAAGGTGTTTCGCCAACGGCTGACCAAGCACATGAAGTCACACGAAACATGCTTGATAACAATGCAGATAGTCCGGAACTGCATCGGCAAGCCATGGGGGACGCTGCTGCGCCCACTCGCATGGAAGAGATTGAAGCGGCCCGCGCTCAATTGACGAACCTCACACCGGGAGTATCACGGGCTTCTGCGAACTTACCCCAACCGTCCTTTCAAGACTTTGAAGGCACTCAAAGGGTATCTCGGCAACAACGACTGGACGACGGCAGCATCATCACTTCCGAAGAGCGCACGGTTAGCGACCTGCTCAAGACCATGGAGCGTATTCAATTCAAAGAAGCAAGTCAAGACACCGTGGTTAAATCACTGGCTCAATACCGGTCCCGAATCACCAAGGCTGACGATGTCAGTGTTGTAGCCAAATCACTCGGCATCAGCGTGATGGATGTTCACGGTATCTACCACTCGCACGGCGACTGGCACCGTGTAGCAAACGACTGGAATGTCGGTCCCGAAATCGTCAAGGCGGTCAAGGTCACCTTTGGGGGTGGCGTTTGATGAAGAAAGTCCTTGTTCAAAAAGCGTTGAAACCACAAATTGACAGCAGTGGCAAAATGTCCTATGTGATGGATGTGGGTGGCGGGAACAGGGGTAGTGCTCGTGCCCCGCTTTCTTTGCGAGAAAAACTGGGAGCCGGTTTAGGAAGATTCGTCGGTATTGCAGGAGCAGTAACGGGAAAGCATCGCAATATCAGCAGTTTGCTTGGCAGCGCCTATGCAGGTGGGATGCAGGGGGCAGATGTTGGTCGTGGCCTTGCTGGTAAAACTGTTTCCCGAGCACGGCGTGCACAATTGAAGGAGCGAGAAGACCGCCTTGCGGCACAGGCTCAAGAAGAAGGTCGGCAGCGATTTGAAACCAGTCGCATCAATCCAATAAGTGTCCGCACTCGCAACGCTGCTATGTTGGCTGACGAGGATGAGCGTTTAGCACAAGCCGGCTCGGCTGCTCAGCAAAAGGGTAAAATGGCAGCAGATAGAAAATTGGGCACTACTCTTGGTAGAGAGCGACTGCGTTCACAAAAGCAAGCCGCAAAACAGCACCCTGCCGCAGCGCGAGCAATCAGTGACTTGTTGAATCAAGGGGCAACTCCGGAACAAATCAACCAAATAGCCCCCACCCTCCAAGGCTTTGCAGAAACAGGTAATTTGGACGCTCTCCGACAAGTTCTTGTTGCTACCAGCGACCAAATTAGAGCCACTACCTATAACCGAAGGGAAGGCCCGTCTTTGGGCCAGCAGTTCCCCAACGCACAAATGGCTCAACTACCTCAGCCAGTTCGGCCGTTGCAGACGGCTCCGGGTCCCGGAGCGGTTTTGCAGGCAGGTGAACAAATTGACCCGAACCATGCCAACCATACCACACAAGACACAAACTTGGCTGCGCAACTTGGGCAACAGGTGGCCGAAGAAGAAGAGGAGCCGCCCAGCGACTCGCGTATTTTTGGACAAGCCTTGCAGCAGCGTCGCACGATTGACAATATGGGCGGTGGGCAGGGTTGAGCGACAATCCTGCCATCAAAGACCTCGTTCATCAAGTGGACACTGAGATGTGCAAGAAGAGTTTCAAGTATTTTTTTCACGAGATTTTGGGGTTTGACTACTCCTACCACCACGGCTGCTGGGAGAAAGGGCTGAATGAAAACAAATACTACTGCGTGAAGGCGTCTCGTGACCACGGTAAGTCCGTGTTCTTCATGTCTTACGCTTTGTGGATTGGGGCCTTCCAGCCCGGTACACACATCATGGTGTTCAGTCACAGTCTTGAGCAGACGCTTGAGCACATGCGCTTTATTCGCAGTAACATTGAGGGCACGGATTTGCTTAAGCATCTCAAACCTACTGGTAAGCCGTGGGCTAAATCCTACTTTGAGTTCACCAACGGCAGCCGTATCATGGCGAAGTCGGTCGGTGGTGCTACCCGTGGGTTCCACCCCGATGTTGTGGTGTGCGATGACATTCTGTGGGGAACGACCACGGGTGAGTTGCAGCGTGCTGCTGACTGGTTTTACACCGTTCTTCTTCCTGTGTTGCACCACACGGGGCGTATGATGATGGTCGGCACTCCGTTTTCTTATGACGACTTGTACGCCGAGTTAGAAGAAAAAGACACTTTCATGGTAGAGACATATCCTGCCATCAACGACAAAGGCGAAGCATTGTGGCCGGAGCGATGGGACTTGGACGCCCTCAAAATGCGTGAGTCCTCCATGCCTGCCATTCGGTTCGCTCGTGAATACTTGTGCGAACCAATTCACGACACTTCCAGTATGTTCCCGATGAGTTTGTTGGAGAGTGCCCGTGACCCGAATCTCAAAATTATGGACTACGCCGAACATGACTATGATGAAAATGGTGAAAAAACCGGACTCTTCGGACAGCACTTTATCGGCTGGGACCCAGCCATTGCTTCGGATAAAAACGCCGACTATACTGCCATGGTGGTGATTCGCATCGTTCCGGGCGACGGTACAAAACAAATCATTCATGTTGTCAACGAAAAGGGACTTGGGGGTATGGCGCAGAAGAAGCGCATGCTCATCCTCAACAATCGGTTCCAGCCGGACCTCATTGAATTGGAAGGCAACAACTTCCAACGCATGTTTGAGGCTGAACTGCGGGACATGCGAGATGATATTCCTATCAAGACCTTCATGACCACCCGTCAGCGAAAGGAGTCCATGTTCATGAGTTTGCTTTTGGCACTTGAGCAGGGGCAACTCAAAACGCCTTGGGGTGATGAGAAGAGCAAAGAGTACACGAGGATTTTGGAAACTCAACTCAGTCGCTTTGGTATGAAGCGGAACGGTCGCCTTGAGTCTGTAGGTAGCCACGACGACTTGGCCATGGCTGTGGCTCTTGCCAACTGGGGCACCAAGGAGTTCAAGGGTAGCGTTATTTTGCTGGACGATGATGATGACTTGCCCGGCTTTGATAAATGGTTCTTGGGGGCACCAAGTATGCCCAACCCTCGGTTTGGAGGAGATGATATTTTTGTCGCTTAGGGACCTAAAGTGTCATAAAGAGATGGCCTCGCTCAACACAATGGAGGGGGCATGATGTGGTCATCATTAAAGGTCGGCGTGGGCGAAAACTTCGTTGACTTGGGGGACGAACTGGGCAACATGGTCGCTTCTACGCTTTCTCATCATCCACTGGTCAAACAGGACCCGTCTACGGCTGTCATCATCGCTAAGGAAGCCCTCCCTCGTGTAGAAGAGCCGGATATTTTTGTGGAGATGCATGAGTTTCCTGTCAACGGAGACTCTTGGTTCATCAGTCACTTTGGCAAGGATGCCGATGATGTGGTCAAGAACTTCAAGCGTGCTCGTCGGCACATGAAAGACATGCGTGACGAGATTGACAAGGCTATAGAAAGCGTGCGCACTATGAAAGCAGAAGAGGTGCAGAAGACTTTGGAGTCCATCCCTTGGGCGAAGGACCATCACAGCACCATACGCAACTTGGGACTTACCGATAGGAACTTGAAATCACTCCGTTTGTTTTCTAAGTCCCGTGAAAGTACGCTGCGCCGGGCTTGTAACATGTGGGAAGTGGCTGACGAAACACTCAAAATGCTGGACGAGTTTGAGGATGTGTGGGGCGACGAAGAGCGAAATGCTTGGGTCAATGCTATGCAACAGCGACAAGACGCTAAGAAAATGTGGCGCAGCGGTCTACATCAAATTGATAGTTTGACCAAGCAGCAGCAAAATGTTCTGCAAATGGCAAAGCAAGAACTGGTGGACAAAGGGCATATGAGTGCACGGGCCATCGCTTCCAACATCATCGTCAAAGGAGATGGTCGTGTAGGAGCCACCAATGTTTCACAACTTCTCAAAATGTACGGTGAGGAGATTGACATCATCAAGGCCCCAAGGCGTGGCGAGTATGCTGTGTTGACTTCGCACGGCATTATCGTCAAAGACCCATGGGCCTATGCCGCTGGTTTCTTTGACGCAGACGGCTCAATCTACATCACCAAGCGTGGAGAAGTTCGTGCTTCTGCCATCGCTACTGGCGACCGTGGTAAAATTCATTGTGAACGCTTGCAGAAAACACTGGGCTGTGGTATGCTCAGCCTTAACGAGCGTGTAGGCAAAACCAGCAACCGTAGCGTTCACCGTGTTAATTTCCAATCCAAATCCGATGTCAAAAAAGTGCTTGAAGGCATCCTTCCTCACCTGCAACTTAAGTCCATGCAGGCTAAGGCCGCTCTCCGATGCCTACAAGAACAGGACCCCCTTCTCAAAGAACAACTCCGGTTGTTTGTTCAGCATGAAAACTGGAAAGACGACCCCGATGCACTGGCAAAGAAAATGGGAGAATGGACAGTTGACAAAGACACGGTAATGGGTTGGAAAGAGGTGTTGTAATGGCAGAAGAAAAAGGTAGAGTTTCAAGAGCCCTTAGCGGGTTGGCTGACCGCTTCCGTCGCCGACGCACTCCCGAGCCACAAATGCCCTTGTGGACGACGGGTATTCAAGAACCCGTTATCATGCAGGGTATTACCATCCCTGCTCTGTACTCTGTTGCACATGAAAATGTCATTTTAAGAACCGTTATCACCACACTCCAGCAGGAAATTTTCCGACGGGGCTACTATTGGGAAAAAGCGTATCACCGAAAGTGCATGGTCTGTGACAAGGAGTATCAGCACGATGTAGATGTGTGTAAGCAGTGCGACTCTACTGAATTAGAGAAGCCCGACCCCGACAATCTCGTCTACCCCAAGTGGCTGATTGAACAGCGCAACAGCATGGAGCAACGCTTTATTGATGTTTTACGAGAAATTGAGTTTGATTTGAACATTGTTGACGATGCTTTCCTTGTTTTGGTCAAGGAGTATTATGTGGACCCGGAGTCCAACGAAATTCAATTCTACCGTGTCAAGGAGATTTTGCGAGGCGACCCCATTTTTATGCGCATTGTTGCTGATAAGCGTGGCGTGCGTGGTGGTCGCTACAAAGTCTGCCCAATCCATCGTGACCAAGTTCGTGGCTACACGCAGAAAGAAAACAATTGTGAAATCTGTGGACACGAGTTGGAGGATGTGCACCATGTCAACACAGGTGGTCCGGGTAAATCACAGTATTACATTGAAGGCGAAGTCATCCATGTTAGCAAGTACCATCCGTCCAAACTCTATGGTCGCTCTCCTGTAGCCACCATTTGGCGACAGGCCATGACACTCACGGCCATGGATAATTACATGTACACGGCTTATTCAAAACGCCGTGTGCCTCGTGGGCTGATTTCAATTACGACAGACAATGTAGAATCCATGAAGTCTTTTTGGAAAGGCGTGGATGAAAAAATGGAGCGCGACCCTCATTACATCCCTAAAATTGCTGTTGAAAGTCAAAATGGCCGTGGCGGAGTCAACTGGGTCAAGTTCATGGACACGCTTGAAGAAATGCAATACATCTCGGTGCGTGATGAAATGCGAACCCGTATTGCTGCGTTTTATGGTGTGTCCAATGTCTTCATGATGGACACAGGTAAGTCCGGTGGCCTCAACAACGAAGGTCTGCAAATCCTCGTGACCAATCGTGCTGTAGAAGCAGGGCACAAAGTCTACACTGAGAACCTGTTCCCTCGCTTGATGCAAGAAATGGATGTGCACGATTGGAAACTCACGCTGTACCCCAACGAAGAAGAGGACGAAGTCACTCGTCTACGACGAGATGAAATGGAAGTCAACATTGCTCAACGCATGGCTCAACTTGGCTACCAAGCAGAACTTGTTGAAGAAGGCGGTAGAGACATTCGCTTCGTCTACAAGAAGCAGGAGATGCCACCCGGTCAACCCGGTCAACCCGGTATGCCCGGTATGCCCGGTGGGCCTCAGCCAATGACGCAACCCGGAGGACTACCGTCTCGCAACATTCCTCCGCAACTGGCAGGGGCGTTAGCAGGACAGGCGAATGCGGGTATGGCTGCCATGAACCCCGGCGGCGAAGGCCGAGGTTTGCGAAACCGTGGTCCTGCCAGCCCTCAGCGATTCCAAACAGCCGGCTCCGGCTCACCGATTGGCAGCGTTCAACAGCGTGGTCCACCAGCCGGACCAGTAGAGCAAGCACGCCGGAATACAGGCGGTTTTTGAAGCAAACTTAAAGACAAAGGTAGTAGTGGGATGAACATGGACCTCTTGAAACTGGACCCGATGGCACGCAAAATGCGCAGTCATGTTGATGCTTTTTACAAAGCGTTGGAAAATAACGACCAAAACAGCGCAGTAGACCACATCAATCAAGTGCGCAAGTTTGCTGAATACTTGTCCGAAGATGTTTCCTCGGCCATCACCAAATCCGCTACGCCTGCTTCAACTGGTGTAAACGACATTTATGCAGGCGGTGTACCTGTGCGTAAGTTCAGTGAAGTGCAAAGTGTTCACGCAACTACTGAGCGTGTGCTACCCGGTACTATTCGTACTTCACGCCGTGGTCCTATCATGAGCCGGCGCAACAACCGAACACTTTGAGGTGAACAACTTGACTGACGACAATGAGGGGAGCGTCGCAGAACAGTTGATGAACGCATTGATTTCTAAAATGGAAGTCATGGACAGCAATCTGCAAGTGTTAAAAGCCGAGAACGAAGTTCTCAAAGGATTGGTTGGCGACCCAGCAGCCTTGTTGAAAAAGGCTGGATTTGTGTCCCGCAAGACGGCTGCACCTGTAGATGTCATGCCCGACATGTTCCGAGGCGATTCTCACTATGACATCTTGAAGAACGATAACGGTGATGGGATTGATATTCCAACTTCTAACCAAGCGTTCCATGAGATGAATTGGGATGATATTCATCAACTTGCCGCCGAGGCCAAGAGCGCAGGAGCCCTCGGTAACCAAACTGGAATAGAGTGATACCATGAAGCCACGATTTGAACCACGGGACCCCGAGTTTGACCAACTGTTGAAAGAAGCCATTGAGTTGGAACAGCGTTTGCTCAAGGAGCAGGGCGTTGGATTCACTCAAAAAGAAGGCACTGACCTCGGTGATGTTCAGTTTCATGTACAGGTCGGCGGTGAAACCGGTGTGCAGAACCAATACTACAGCACCAACCAACGCACCATCAGTGTAGAAGACATTGCCAACAAAGGGGCTACCTCCGAGAAATCAAATGTCCTTGACAAGAACCCTCACTACCCTACGGCTCTCTCCACCTTGGATGCTCACTTCCTTGACGGCGGTTCGCAAAAAGTGCAAAAGAGTCTTGTCGGTGCTGATGAGCATAAGTTTGCTTTGAGCGAACTTCGCAAAGCGGTGCAGAAACTCCAAAGCCGCCTTTGAAGGCGGTGATGGTGTGTCGGACGACATTCTTCTCAAAGACCAGTTTGAACAGGCTGACCAAGCCACGAGTGCTCAAATTGACACTCAAACCCTCGTCCCCGAAACCAGCCCTACACTTACCGATACGGGCGGGACTTTCATCCAAGAAACGCTGGCTCCTGCTCACCCGCATGCTGAGCGAATGACGGGCGTCCAAGACTTGGGCGACATGAGCGGACGGTGGACACACGAAGGTGTTAATGCACCTACCACTCAGCAGACCTATTCCGAAGCCGGGCACTTCGCCGACACTTCCCCCGTCCATCCCGAGTTCAACCCGCTTTTGGAAGCCCATCCCGAAATCGGCATTGCACCACTGCATATCCGCAAAGTGCGGTCGTTTTACGAATCCGGCCAGTCCAAAGAGGACGCTGATGCAGAAATGTCTTGGGTTCTGCACCACATGAGTTCCGGTATTGGCGGGCAAATACACCCGATTCTTTCCTACATGGCTATGGGTAGATTGGACAGCGAGCACACTCATCACGCTCGTTACGAAGACAACTTTGCTGAGTGGATGGACACGCCACTTGACAACTTGGGTGGCGCTACGCCAAAAACTGCCATGGAAGGCATGATTGCAGGTGGTCAAAACGAAGCCGCTTTGAAACAATTTTTCCGGAAAGTGCACCTTGACGATTATGAGCGTAAATGGCAAAACGACCCCGAGTGGAAGTTGGGTGAGAAGGACTACTTTGAGGGCATGGAGTGGATGACAAGGGGCAAGCGTCGGATTGCTCGTGCACATATGAAAGAACACGGGACAGAATCACCCGACCACCAGCGCATACCGGAACTTGATATGGATTACTCAGTGCCCCGAGCAAAGTACAGCCGTGCACAACGAGAGTCGGGCTATCATAAGCACTTTACACGAGCACCGATGAACTTGGGTGAACCCATACGCTCGCCTATCGTCCCTACGCCTTCAAACAAAGACAGTCGCACTTTCTTCTACAGCCGAATGACTGGGTCGCTTGGAAATTCGTTTTATCAAGGGATTGCAGCCCACCATAAGTATCACACCGATATTGAGACGCGCAGGCGAGACAAGTACAAAACTGCTCAAAAGCCGAAACACGGTTATGATTTTTTGAAGGTTGATGCAGACGGTGAAATTAAATTGAAGCCGTTGACCCGAAGGCAGGTTGAAGGCGACAAAAACGGACAACTGGATGCTCGTGCTATCAGTCGTAAAGAATTGCTTCTTGCAGCGGGTGTTCGTCCGAAGCAGAATGAGGCTGGGTACGAGTTTTACCCTGCTGGTGAGCATCCGTTTTACAGCGGATGGGAGCCAAAGAGTAGCCTTGTCACATGGACGCCACAGGACATTGAAAACTTCTTGACAGCCGTTGACGAGGAGCGTTCTTCATTCAAGGCACAAAACGATATTCGCAACGCCCTGCAATTTCATGTCAACCACTCCGTGAGAACCGAGGGCAACGGTGGGCATCCGGAAGCCTACACCGGAGGCCGCCCTCGTACATTGGCGACTCACTGGACACTTCATGGCACAGGCGGTCACGGTAAAACTTACCGCACGGTGGAAGACATGCGTCACGCTGCGTTTGCTACGCCGGACGGAAAAACGCATCACACACAAGGCCCCATCTCAGTAGAGGCTCCCGAAGTTGTTGGTGAGGGTGAGCGAGGTGTATTGTCTGAGATACCCGAACTAACGCCAGCACAGGAGGCTGCGAAGAATTTGGCCATTTCCGGTCGGGGCGGAGCCGTGGTCCACACTGGAGGGCTTGCTGCTCCGTTTGCTCCGCCCGAAGTCAACGCATCGCGTGTTGACGGGCAGTACATCGCTCGTGACCCAACGGACCTCGCTTCGGCTATGAATCCCGCAGGGGTCAGCAGAGGTTTAACATTCGCAGGCAACCGTCATGCCGCACGAAACAAGAGTTCGTGGTCGGGCAGTTATCACGATGAGCAATTTCAAGAGTTTCATGACTTGGTCGCAGCCGGAACACGCGAAGGATTTGCAGCAGCCGGTGCGCACCTTGACGAGCATTTCATGAACAGGAAAAATGCACTCGTCACTGTCAGCAACCCGTACTATCACTTGGGCAACACCGATGTTGATTTCTTGGAATCCCGTCATCACCATGCTGCTCCGACCTATTTGGGACTGGCTGCTCCTCCGGGGAACCCTCAGTCGGGCATCCATCACGGCTCGGCAGTACCCGACGACGCTCACCACACGACGGGTGATGCGGCTGAGTTTGCTCGTGTTATGCGTAGACCCAGTGAAGAAAACCAAATTCTTCGCCGGAGGGAGGACATTTCGCCGCTGCGTGAAGGCGAGCAAACGCTCCCTGCTGCTGTAGAGATAGACGAGCAGATTGCGACTTCTCAAGACAGGTTGCAGTTTTTGCGGGAGCAAGTTGCTCGTGTTCCCACAACAGACATGACGGACGAGCAGAAAGAAAATGCCATGAACATCATTTCTACTGAAATCCAAGAGCAGGAAGAATTGCAGGACGACCTTCGTCGCCAACGAGATTCGGTTATGGAAACTGCGCCTTCATTGGACGATACTCCTCATCGCCGACTGGCCATGCAAAAGGAAGAAGAGTTGGACCATATTACCAATGATTATTTTGATGTGCAAGAGGAACTGGATGCGCTACTTGAAGAGCAAGAAAGGAACAGCGATACCAGTGCCCATCACCAAGAAAAAATTGACGAAAAGGCACAGGCTTTGAAGGAACTCTACGCTGAAATGAGGGCGCTTGAGAAGGACTTGGACCAACATTATGAAGAGGTCAAACCGGGAGAGGAACCCCGAAACCGTGAACACGACACCATGCACGAGATTTTGACCAACCATAACAGTGTGATTGAGCAGGCGGCTCAGCAAGTTATGCGAGCAGCCTACGAGCAGGGTTTTGACCCCATAGCGGACATGGGTCCGGCCACAGCCGTGGCTTGGGCTATGCGACACGGTAACACTTTTGCCAACAAGGCCCCACACGAAGCGCACGGACTACAGGCACTGCATCCGAGTTTTGACGAAGTGGAAAGCAAAACTGGTAGAAAGGGTTTGCTCCTTGCTCAAATTGGACTCAATGTGCAGCATCTTGCACCACAATTGCATGGGGAGCCTTTGTCGTTGGAGAATGAAGCCGAAGACTGGCTTGAGGCCTTGGGCATGCAAGCAGCCGAGTATGACCTTGAAGGCAACAAGGCAGCCGGTAAGACCAACATTGCACGGGACGAAGCCGTGGCTAAATTGAGAGCAGTTCACAAAAAATTGCGTGACAAGTTCCCCGCTGAACAAGCGTTTCATGTCATGCCGGTGGCCCAGTTTCTGCAAAATGTTGGCGGCATAGAGGAACTTAACTTACGGGGAATGGGCGACCTTCACGCCCATGTCAAGGATGACCTGTCGTATTACATTGATGAGAACGGTGACGCTCAGCCAAAGTTTGCTGCGATGAGCCGTAGTGCCATGCCGCATCAAATCATGTTGGAAAACAACATTCGGGGCAAGCCCCACAAAGTTGCTGATAATCACCCGAATGCTCCACGCCACCAACGAAGAGCCCGTATCAATGATGCTCTAAATCAATTGAAAAATGTGATGCTGAGCGATAAGGGACAGACGGCTGATAATGCACTGCTTCTTGCTGATGGGGATTTTATTGCTGAAAAACCACGCCCCAAAAAGGGGACAAAGGTCAAAGACAAGCATAATGCGAAGGCCCATCGTAAATTGGACATCCTTGATTCGTTCCTTATCATGCCCGAAGGGCACGAGCCGGCAGTTAAACCAACGCACATCAAGCGAGAAAAGGCACTCAAGTACAAGCACATCGGGCGAGCCGGCGGGCATGACGGCGATGGTGTCCAGTCGTTGTACGACAGTCCTGCCTATCGCATGAACTGGGGTCACATTCACGATGTGTCACTTGGCTGTCACATTGATGAAGACGGCAACATGCAGATTTATCGCCGTGATGAGCCCCAAAAAGAATCGTTGGTCACACCTACTTTGGAAAACGCTCATGCGCTCGCTCCGGAGCATCGTGCTTACTTTGGGGACCACCGTTCGGAAGTAGCCAACGAGGAGCGCCCTCGTAGCATGCGGGAGAGCGCCATCGGCCGAAGGCATAATGAGCAAGTCAGTGCTCAGCGTAACAAGATGGATGGCCCTTCGCTCTTGGCTTCGCTCACAAATCCGGACTTTATCCGCAAGGATATGCCGGACGGTGTGCCATCGCTGCAAGCCATGCACCGCATTTTTGAATTGGACGACATGGAGCATTTGAAAGGCTTCACGGGCGACTGGATTGTCAGCGACTTTCCCGAAGGCCCCCGCTTCTTTGTTACCAAAAAGGACGGCGACATTGAATCCAAAGCAGACCTGTCGGATGAAGAAAAGGCTGCGTTCAAGAAAGTCAGTGACAAAGACTTCGTGATTGACGCTATTCGTGGAAAGGATGTCATCCACATTTTTGACATACTGGAGTTTGACGGCAGCGACACCTACGACATGCCCATCCAAGAGCGCATCAAGGTTTTGCGAGGAGCACTTGAAAGCGTGGAGATGGTTCATACGCCCAGTGCATCCGACACGAAACTCACCGATGATGCTGGCTTGAAGTCGGCTGTCAAGAACTTGGAAGGTCCACGCATTTTGATGCGGGACGCTAAGTCTGCTTACATGAAGGGTGAGCCACGCCATCCAAAGTGGGTAATGCTCCAGCCCGGCTCGGAGGTTGTGCTTATGGTGCTTGACCGCCGTGGCGAAGGTCCGTATCAGTATCGTCTTGGCACCGGCCCTATCGCACACGGCGAAGACTTAGGTGACCGTCGTGTCAAGCATGACGGGGATGACTACATGGATGTGGGTGCATCATTCCAAAGTGAAGACAAGTATGATGTTGGAGATTTGGTGCGTGTAGATGTCACCAATGTAACAGAGACTGAGGCTTCCGAGCGACAGAAAGTTTACACCGTGCACGCTCCCAAAATTGAAGGCGAGGCCGAGGGTGAAGGGCTGGTTAGTTCCGAATCCCTGTCCATGCTGGCGAAGGGTGAGTTGTATCATCACCCTGTAGAAGTGTTCCGAAAGGGCAGGCATGTTCAAATCAAAATCGGCGACAGTGCCGTAGTTTACAAAGCGACAGTACGGGGCGACGAGTGGTCGGTGCATACGCCCGAGGCTGACAACCCGCATGTGCTTCGCCTTAGTGAAAATCAACGACCGTTTTGGTCCCCAGTTGTCGGTGTGCTTCTCAAGGGCAAGTTGGAGATTGAAGAAAAGGCTGAGGTCAAAGAATCTACAGAACCAGCCGAACCACTTACCGAACCTCACAAAGTAGAGGGCACAGAATGGAAGCGCAAGAAACGCCATATCCTTAGCAAGAGCCTGTTGCTGTTAGAGCGACTGTTGGAGAAGAGCAGCGTTGGTGCTGTTGGCGACTATCACGGGGGAGCCAAAGGTTTGGGCTTTGACTTTGCTACACCAATCCAATCACCCAGTGGTCCCACGAACCTCAACGATGCTAAAACCATGCCCGATTACGATGTCCGTGACATTGAGCGTGATGAGAAGGAATCGGCCGAAGACAAGAAAAAGTTTCCTAAAAACGACGCACTGCAAGGCGATTTGGAACTTACAGACGAGAAGGCTGTCATCCATACTGATTAAATACCATGACAAGAGTATTCGGCAGCAATGATGGCCACTGCTCTCCGAACCTCCCCGTTCTCTCAGACGGGTAGTCTCTCGGTACTCAAGAGCAGCGGTGACCTTGTTGTCGCAGGCTATGCCTCCGTTGAAATGGTGGACAAGCAAGGGGACTTGATTACCCGAGGCGCACTCAAAAATGCTTTTGACGGATTCATGAAGTCCCAAGAGTTCCGCAATGTTCAGTTGGCTCACTCTAACATCCAAGTCGGCAGCGTCATTGATGCTTACACCGACAGCAGTGGCCGACTTTGGAAGTCCGGTGTTGATGACGCTGGTCTGTTTGTCGTCATCAAAGTTCGTGATGACATTGAGAAGGCACGAGAAGTTGCCAATGAAATTCGCAAAGGGTCCCTTCGTGGATTCAGTATTGGAGGACAGGCTTTCAAGCGTGTCAACAAATCCGACAGCCAACATGGCGACTACACGGAAATCTCCAAACTGGAACTACACGAGGTTACCATTTGTGAAAAAGGGATAAACCCCGAAGCAACCTTCCGTATATTGAAGGAGGACACCACAATGACCAACGAAAACGAAGCAATGGGCGAACTGTCATCAGTTCTTGACCGAATTAACCTGCGACTGGATGCCATGGAAAAGGGCGAAAACCCTTTTGCTGACATGAAGGACGACAAGAAGGACGAGAAGGACGACAAGCCCGAAGACAAAAAAACCGAAGACAAAAAAACCGAAGACAAAGGTGAGGAAATGGCAGATGACGAAGACAAAAAGGAAGGCATGTACGGCCACAGCATGAACAAAGGTGAGTACAGCGATGTGATTACAGAAGACTACCTCCACTGGATGGAGAACACTCTCAAATCCGCTGGTGTAGACACTGATGGTGCTCGCTCGCACTTTGACGAACTCTCCAAAGCCAACCTTGGCTCTACCCCCGAATCCATCGGCGACGGCGCTGATTACTTCGCTGGGCAAGTCAAGGGCCGTGCTCAAGAGAACGGCTCTCCTTCCACCAACGCCATCGGCAAACTCAACAGCGGCTCCGGCGGCTCAGTTGCTAAGGGATTCTTGTCCCCGAGCGATTTGACCCCAGCACAAGTTGAGGAAGCCTACGCTGCTTACAAGGCTGCTTCCGTTGAGAAGCAACTCAAGAGCAGCCTCGGCGCTGTGTTCGCTGACCGTCTTGCCAAGGAACAAACGGCTGAGGTTGAAACCCGCCGTGCTTCCCAGTTTGACGCTCGTGGCCCACTCGCATCCATTGAGAAGGCAGTTGCCTCCCTCAGTGCACGAATTGACGGCCTCGCCACTGGCGAAGGTGCAACGCTCCGCAAGTCGGAAGCCGCACCATCCATCACCATTCCTTCCACCGAAGACATGGCAAACATGTCATGGGACGAAGTCCACCAACTGGCTGGGAGAGCATTTAACTGAAACAGGAGATGATGAAAAATGGCAAGAAATTACCTACGCACAATTAACGACATGGAACGCTACTACTACGGCGCTGGCTCCAACATGGGCTACGCCTACTCCGGTAGTGAACTTTTGAAGGCTGACGCACCAATGTTGTCCACCACGGCTGGTACCTACCAAGCCATCTACGGACGCAAAGTTTGGTCGCAATTGAACCAAGAGTTCAACGCCTTCTCCATTCTTCCAAAGAAGCCTTGGGACCGAAGCGGATGGCGTGTTGTCACCGCTCGCCCCGACTCTACCAAGGGCGGCGGAATTGCTGAGAACGGAACGCTTCCCGAAACGACGAAGCCAACCTTCCAAAACATCGCTGCAAAGCCAAAGACCATCGCTCACACCTTTGACATGAGCGAAATGGCCATTTTCCTTAACGACAAGGACGATGGACTTGGCGACATCCGTTCCATCCTCAAGGAAGAAATGGGTAAGCACCACGCAGAAGAAATCAACAAAATGCTCACGCAAGATGTTGACACCCCTGCCGGCAACGACTACGAGTCCTTGGACCGTGTCACCGCTTCAAGCACCATGGACAGCACCGGTACTGCATACGCCGCAACCGTGAGCGGTGGCTCTTCCACCACTCACACTGCGCATGTAAGCGACGCTGCTGACCTTGACATCTACAGCATTGACCGCAGTGCTAACACTTGGTCCAACGCAGAAGTCAGCATCGCAGCCGACGCTGGTTTGACGGAGCGTGTTCTCAGTCTTGACCACCTTGACGACATCTTTCAGAAGATTTGGGTCCGTGGTGGCAACCCCAAGGTTATCCTTACGGGCTACGACACTTTGATGCGAATCCAACAACTCCTCCAAGCACAACAGCGATTCATGGAAGAGAAGCGAGTCACCCCTACCTTCAACGGTGTGAAGGGTGTTCCCGGTATTGAAGCCGGTTTCATCGTGGCTACCTACAACGGCGTTCCAATCATTCCTTCCAAGGATGTCGCCGCAGACGGTATCAGCCGAATGTACTTCCTTGATACGGACTACCTGCACTTTAGTGTGGCTAAGCCAACGCAATACTACGAATCCGGAATTGAAACCGGTGACCCATTCGCCATCAACCGCCTCGGTCAAGAGGGACTGTACCGAACCATGGGAGAACTATGGACGACTTTCTTTGGCGGTCACGGTTCAATCCGAGACTTGGCATGATGGAGAACAAAAAAAAACAGGAGATGATGAAAAATGGCAGTGACATTTACACGAACAACTGGCGCAGGCGGCGTTATGGCCGTAGACTTTGAAATTGACCTTTATGCAGGTGCCCTCGTTGACGGCACGGACTGGTTGAAGGGTGCCGCTGGCGGTACCTATCCCGGTTCCCTTGACGGGTTTAAAGCCACCAACAACGATACGAGCAACACGGCTGGCCGTGGACTCAAACTCGTTATGGGTGTGTTTACCCTTGTGCAAAACGCCAATGTCTTCACCATTGGTGGAGACGCTGACAAAATCCACGGAATGGTGGTCGGAGGCTCCGGCGTGGCTGGAAAGTCCCTTACCTGCACCACTGATTTCAGTGGTGTTGGAAGTGCAACGGCAACCATGCTTGCAGAAGGAACACTTGACAACCGAACGCTGTTCATGGCAATCGTGTCGTGAGGTGGATAACCTTGCCCACGATTACGGCACTTGGGCCTTACTTTGAAAGGCGAGTCCCCGGCATGAAGCGAATCATGGCAGTCCGTGGGGTTCCCATGGAAGTGCCTCAAGAATACCTTGACGCCAACCGAAACCGCTTGAACAAGAAGTGGTGGCGGATTGAAGGCGACGGCATCACAGTTGACGAAGGCGACGACGGCATCCCCGATGCTGGCTGGACCAAGAAGGACATTGGCGCATGGATGAAAGAGAAGGGACTTGCGGTCGGCGGCTACGCCACCAAAGCCACTCTCCTCAAATCTGTCAATGCTTTCTTAAACCCGGAACCCGTAGCCGAACCAACAGCCGAAGTTCTTGAAGAAGCAAAGGCAGAAACCCCAACAGGAGATGAATAAACATGGCAGTAACAATTGACCCCCGACCAACCTACTTTGGCGACCGAATCGTAGCGACCGGCTCTTACGAAGCGACTGACACAAGCATTGACTTGAGCAGCATTATGACCAGCATTGATGGGCTTATTTTGAATCCGTCCGCAAACACACCTCAAGTGGTTGACTCTACTGTTGCGGATGATGGCGGTACACCCGCCAACCTTAACCTTCAAGACACTGGTACTGTGAGTGGCACGACGATTACAATCGTCCCTGCTGTAGTTGGCGGAAACACTGTCGCTGGAACTTTCCTTGCTATTGGTCGCCGATGAGGTGGCTTAGATGGCAAAGAGCGTCACCATCCTTGGTCCGTTTGCTCCGAGAGATTTTCAAGACTCAACGAAGAAAACGGCGATTGCGACTGAAATCAGTACGGCAATTGGCTCCAACACTTGCGTGTCAGCAGACCCGCATGTGATTCTTGGGAATGTGTTTATCTTCGTGACTACCAGTTGAGGTGGTTATGATGGATGAAGCGACGATTGGACTTGACGAAGTAGAGCGCCTTGAGAAGCGAGGCATCCGCTTTGCTGAACGCTTTGGCGTTGGCTCGGTTCACAACACGGAGCGACCTCTTGATGGCATCACTTCCAAGCAACGCATCCGTACACGCAAGACTGGCGATGTTTTGAAC
>CENK01005164.1_pt1 | contig 27485 bp, 36 predicted proteins | sample 530191 | NCBI WGS metagenome assembly CENK01 (sample SAMEA2619686, study PRJEB7988) | marine metagenome | biome: marine biome (ENVO:00000447); feature: deep chlorophyll maximum layer (ENVO:xxxxxxxx); material: "saline water (ENVO:00002010), including plankton (ENVO:xxxxxxxx)" | depth 60 m | reverse complement strand
TGGAAGGCAGTTAGGACAGTCCAGTGGCCCAAGCGTAGGATCAGGAGGAGGTGCTGGAGGAGGATACCCTGGAACAACAGCATTTTCTTATAATGATACAAGAGGTTGGATCACTGGGGGTGGCGGTGGTACGGCGATACATGGAGAGGGAACTTCTGGTGTTGCTGGTGCTGCTAGTCCGTCAAACCCAGGCGGTGGGGAAGGTTCGGCAGATCGACTAAGTAACACTGCACTAGGTCTGTACTCTCAGCACTCGACTTCAGGCGGCTCTGCAACATCATCGGTAAGCTACGATCAGACGGGTGGTGATTTTGGTGGTGGTGGGGGAGGCCGAAGTAGCACCGCCTATGGTGGTTCTGCCGCTTTGCAGAATGGGGGTAAAGGTGTCGTCCGTATAATTTGGGGGCCAGGGAGAGCTTGGCCTAACATCGGTGATCTATCCTATGTAAATGAGAGTTTCAACTAATGCGAAGGAACTCTGGTTACATCACACAAACGAGACACACAATTACTGACGCTGAAGCGGGGGGCGTGTATGACTTACACGACCAAGGTCAGCAGAGAGTTCAAGATGCTTGGCCCCCTACATTGAGATTTACAGATTGTCAGGCGTCAACACTCTCTGCCACTGAGGGTACGGCGATGAATGTCACTACTACAGTTACAGGAGGGATAGACGGAAACACGATACCTTACCGTGTGATAACGGTAAGTGGCACAACGATGGTAGATGCAGATTTCTCTGGGATTGTTGTCTCGGGAGGTACAGGAACCATTAGTAATAACGGAACACAGATGGTGCTTTCATTCTCACCCGTTTCTGGGGATGGGGTAGAGAACAACACGTTCCGAATAGAAATATTAGACAACGATGGTAATGTGGCGATAAAGGATAATGGATTTCTTTGTCAAACTCCGACAATAACTTTAACAGACGTAGCTGGTTCACCGCATCCATCAGGGCAGGGCGGGGATGTGCAGTGGGAACTTTGGGCAGAAGAAGCTCCTTCAACAAGTAACTTTACATCTAGCACCCAGATTAGCACTCCGTGGGTAAACTCAAGCCCCGCTGTTGATACTTGGATATCTGCAAATGCTGTCACAAGAACCAGTTTCACCAACTCTGCTGGATTAACTAAGTACTATTTAGAGCTTCCCCCTGACTCAAACTTTACACTGACCAGTAACTCCAGTGACGGTCCATCGATGATATCGAATGGGGGTTATACTTTCTGGCTGAGTTTTATTGCAGATACCACTCAGAATAATTTCACAAGACCGTTCACTTATAGAGGAGTAGCTGACAAAGATGGCACGATCTCTAGCACCACTCCTTCCACTGCATATCAGTATACTGCCCCGCTTGTGTTTTCTTGGAAGAACGGGCTTCGGCTACAAATAAGGAGACCTTCCAATACCACTGGTAGTGGAAGGTATCATTATATCAATAATATGAATTATGGCTCAACAATATCATTCAACCTCGTACACTCTTTAAATCTATCTGACGGCTCAGGTAACTATTCTTTCTACAGTAAGGATTATAGCAGCGGGACGGTACACGATAATTTATCCGTCTCATCTATGAATTGGATCGGCTCGGTTGGTTACGCCATAAAGAACTCTACTAATACGGGGAGACCGTTCTTTGCAGATTCTGCTTATTGGTCCGACTGGAACCCATACTTAAAGCTGTGTTCCGCTGGCTGGATAAACCGACAACTTACCTCAGCAGAACGCACTGATCTATTAGATGAACTCAAAACAAGGTATACCTGACCATGACTATGTACTCCCTCAACAAAGCTACCCCCGTAGATACAATGCCAGAGAGGATACGCCTCTCTGACAACTCAACGCGAACCGACTCAACTACCTTCACCTCGGAAGAATTTACGGATGCTGGGTGGGCAGAAGTAGAAGACAAGCCAAGTGTAAATGAAAAGACCCACAAAGTTATCTGGAGCGGTGAGGAGTGGCAGACTGTCGCTTTGAGTGTCGATGAGTTACAGACTGTGAAGACCCATACGTTAGATGCTCTGGTTAAACAACGTGACCAAGAGATCGATGCCTTTGAATGGCGCATCCAGCGGTATCATAGTTTTGCGAGACAGGGGAAAGATCAGATCGATGACATCGCTAAATTAGACAAGTACGTGCAAGACCTTCGTGACTGTATAAATAGAGACGACCCTGATGCTACGGTTTTCCCTAGTTGGGAGGTAGGAGAAGAAGTGTAAAGGTGTGACCACCGCTACATACAAACTAGGAAGCATCTGGTATATTACGAGAAGACAGTACCTACAGGCTCTCGCTTTAAAAAGAGCGGGAGTATCAAGTGAAAATTTTAAGAGGCGCAGATGGGAGGTGCGTCAGTCTAGTAGGTAAAGCCTATGGTTGTCGAAGTCATTGCTGGTATTGCCTTGATGAAACAAGGTGTCGGTGCTGTGAAGCAACTCCTCAACACTGCCGAGGACGTTTCGGAGATCACGCACCATTTAACGGACATTTTGCGTGGGCATGAACAGGTCCAAAAAAAGCTCCATAAAGCGAAATCTAAGCCCCTGACCAAGTGGCAGCTTTACTTCAAGCAGACTATTGGTCGGAGCACAGAGGACGAAGCTCACGATAGTCTTGCAGCCATAGCCGCAGAGGTGATGGAAAAACGGCAAGCTGACCGTGTGCTTCTACAGGTGGAGCGAGCTTGTAACAAACGCTTCCCAGGATCGTGGAAAGAGATCCTAGAGATATACGAACAGCGGAAGAAAGAAGCGGCAGAGAAAGAGAAAGAGAGACGGATACTAGCGGAAGCCAAGGCGCGGGAAGAGCGAGAGTTCTGGGACCATGTCTACCACTGGTTTCTTGAGTTTGGGAAACTCCTCCTCATCGTGATCCTAGTAATCGGGATGGCTTGGTTCATCTGGACAAACCGCTGTACCACGGGGACCTGTTAGATGTTTGAAGACCCGAGGTTACTCATGCAGATCGGGACTATAGTGGTAACCTTAGCTGGTGGCTGGGCGATGATAAGGTCCTCCTTGGCTACAGCACAAAGAGATCTCAGAAACCTTGAAGCCTTGTTTAAAGAAAATATGCAAGAGCTTCATGCCCGTGTTGATACCATAGAACAAGACAAGGGTGTCCTAGTCCGACAGGCTGAGGTGTTCTCTACGATCCTTAGCCCGAAAGAATTACAAATCGCCCACCGAGAGATGGGAGCCTTATTGAATAGGGTGCATCAATTAGAGCAAACCGTTAAGGCGCATAAAGATCTGTACGACAAGTCACACAATAACACGCATAAGTATGTGCCACCCCCGAAAGGATAAAGCTGATGAATAAAACAACTGTTGATGTCGGCATCGGGGCGGGGGCCATCTCTGTACCAGCGTGGCTCACAACTGCTACCAGTGTTGGCGAGCTAGTCGTCGTCGGACTGGGTATTGGTCTCGTTTCTATGAGATTAATTATTGCGTGGCGCGAGCTACGCCAATCTAAATAATTGCGGATGTCCAGACAAAACAGTATACTCAGACATAGTTTTTGTCTGGCTTGTCTGGATTTTCGATGTTCAAAACAATCGTAGTTATTTTAGTTTTAGGACAGGGTCATATAACTCTGGACGATAGCCTTGGGCCTTATGACACAAAACAAGAGTGCTTCATGCGGGGGGCAGAAATGCTTCACTTTGCTACCACTAAGTTGCCAATAATCTGGGCAAACGTGGGATGCGCCGAAAGACTTAAAAAGGATGGTCAAGACAACAAGGAAGATACAGAGGAGGAGGATAAGGCAAAGAAGGTCGGCGTTTAGGTATGAAGGCTAGATCAGGAACAGAATTGATTGTTGTTCATTGCTCGGACACATACGAGACAATGGACATTGACGCTGAGACGATCCGCAAATGGCACGTTGAAGAGCGCGGATGGTCAGACATTGGCTATCATAAAGTTATTCAAAGAGATGGTACGGTAGAACAAGGCCGCGCAGATAATGTCAGTGGCGCACACGCTGCTGGCTATAACGGTGTGAGTTATGCCGTATGTCTAGTGGGCGGTAGAAGCTCTGAAGATGAAGCAGAAGACAACTTCACCGAGCCTCAATGGCAATCCTTGAAAGAAGTATTGGTCGATCTTCGGGAGACTTACCCTGAAGCCGATATCCTTGGGCATCGTGATCTGGATGGTGTGAATAAGGAATGTCCCGCATTTGATGTGCGAAAGAAGCTGGCCCAATGGGAAGTATCTCGTTGGTAGGAATGTTAGTTATTAGAGCAATGGAAGGAATACCAATGGCCTACGGAAGCAAGATGAAACCAAAGAAGAAAAAGGCCCCAAAGAAGAAGGGGAAGAAAATCGGATACAAGAAGGTCTACTGACTATGTGGGATATGATCTCTAAGTTCACGGGAAAGAACTTTGATAATGCTGCTTGGCTTACACAGGGGCTAGTTAACTCCGTCTTGCCTGAAGGGCTAGATAAAGACGAGATCACTTGGGAAGATATGAACCCCAAGTCTCAGGCCGCGCTTCAAAAGTTTATTGATGCTAAATATGAAGCGGAACCTTGGACGGGGAAGAGAGGTTTCAAGTACGAGGACCTCAATGACTTCTTTAAGTCGAAGAGTATCTTTGAGGGTGGTGATGCCTTCTCTGACGTTGGGGCTTTAAAGACCGCTCTAGGTCAATTTGCTGTAGAGCGATTTGATGACGGGGGCTACGAAGTAAGTGACACATACGACTTTAATAAAGGAAGTAAGTATGGGGACGCCACATGGGGGAACATAGTCAAAAGTTTCGATCCTTCGATGGAAGCACCTGGGGGTTTTAAGGGACGTGCCTACAGAGCTTTAAGATTGCTGGGGGAAAACCGTATACCTGTAGGTAGCCCCAACGCTATGTCGGTGCGGATGAGAATTCCAGGGCGCAAACAAGTTGTCGAGCCGATGGCACCAACAGTAACAGATGCGACTGGAAACCAGACCGACGATACTTCTATCTTCCAAAAGATATCCAACTTCATAATGCCTGGTGCTCAAGCGGCAGACAGACAAGAAGTATACAGACAACCCAATGATGTCTTCACTGATGAGCTTCAAAAGAATGGGTGGGAAGGCGCAACAGTATTGTCACCACAAGAAGAAACCGCCTTCAGACAGTGGTTTGTCCAATCACCCTTTTATAAAGAGTTTCAGAATGAGCATGGTAGGGTCCCCGATATAGACGATCCTGACTATGATTATCGCGGACTATGGAAATCCTACGGCGATGATGCTTTTGCCCGTAACTCTGGTGACGGACGATATCATGGTTTCAGTAGAGCTAAGGATGGGAAGTGGTTGAAGAACCCCGCCAAGCATCCAACCGCATGGAAAGAAGTTGCCATGTCTGCGCTCAATCCAAAGTTCTTAGCGGAGAGATATAACATTGTTGATGATCGTCAGTTGGCTCAAGCCATAGATGCCCCGAACTCAGACAGGGCGGCGTGGGCTAAAATCCTACAGCAAAGCCGTGATTGGGAAGCTAATCAGGCAGCGACGACGGTGGCAGCGGAGAGGTCGCCAGTGTCCCAGACATACGCAGCCCAACCAAACTACGACAAACTCTCCTTTGGTGAAGCCTTCAGACAAGCAATGAAGAACCCAGACGCTGTCGCTAAAGGCCGCTTCATGTGGCGGGGCAGACCATATGCAACTCAGTATGCAAAGGGGTAGCTAATGTTCGGTTTGGCAGAAAGCGTAGTCGGGGTTGCGGGGAAGGTCTTAGATAAATTCGTTGAGGACAAGGACCTCAAGACCAAGATCGAAGGCGAATTGAAGGGCCAAATGATCCAGTTGGATTTGGCTCAAGCCCAAGCAAACGTCGAGGCCGCGAAGCATCCCAGTTTGTTCGTCAGCGGTGCTCGACCAGCTATCCTCTGGATCTGTGCCTTTGGCCTGGGATGGCAGTTTGTCTTTCAGCCTATCTTTGTCTGGGCAGTAGCTGTGTCTGGAAGTGATCTGGTGATACCCATAATCCCGACTGAGGGCCTGATGTCTTTGACGCTCAGTCTTCTGGGATTAGGGGCAATGCGATCAGCGGAAAAGTTCAAGGGTAAAGCTAGAGAGAATATGCGATCTACACTGCGATAGTGTTATGGCGCATTTTTTCCCTAACCCATAGACCAAAGAACAACGCTATAAGGGCTGGCTGGATAATTATGAACAGCCAAATGTTGAGGGCCTCATATGAGATGCCCGTCAGACCACATATGTAATACATGATCTTCACACAAGCGACGAAGACTGTGTCCACCATATCCTGTGGGACCCAATCAAATGCCGCCCTTACTCGTTCCTGTAGTGTCATCTGTCTTACTCTCCTTAGTTCATCTCAAGGATATCGATCTTACGAGGTTTCTTCTCCTCGGGTACGTGCCGATCTATATCAACCCGTAGCATACCGTTCTTGAAGGTACTGCTATTAACCACAACATCGTCAGCTAGCTGAAAGCTCAACGTGAACTTCCGTTCAGCTATACCTTTATGGATGTCATCCCCCAAGTGGGCAGGGTCTACATCCGTCATGTCGGTACGCTCTGCATAAGCCTCATTGGTTTTGATGGTGAGGGTGTTATCAGTTTCCTCTACATCAATATCGGCAGAACTAAACCCTGCTAATGCGACCCTGATCACATATCTATCAGGGTGCGCCTCGCACATCTCGTAATAGGTGATGTTGTAAGCAGGGTACTTGGTTGGCTCTACCATCCGCATGTTGCGAGATAGCTCATCGAAGATACGATCAAAGCCAATGGAGTAGGGACGGAAGGTGGGTATATTTAAGGATAGAGTATTCATGCTGATAAACTCCTTTTCAGCGAGTTAAATATGTGGTCCCGATTGGCAACCACTACAGATAATATAGTATGAAATGCAGACAAGAACAACGACTGACCCGCTGATTATTTGTCTGGACCCGCTGATTATGTGTCTAGTTCCGCTGATTTATGGGAGTAAGTATGATTAAAACATTAGAACAGGTATGACCAAAGGTATGACCGATCATGGTATGACCGCCCTAAGTTGTTGATGTTGTTTGATGTGTTTGTCTGGGGCCGAAGGATTACAAATCAGCCGCTCTACCAACTGAGCTAAACCGGCTTATAGGTGAATTATCAAACAAAACAACAACTTAGAGCAATCAAAGTCATAGTGTTTTCAACCACTTATATGACATCATATGACACCATATGACACCATATGACAACAAAAGTATGACGGAAAGTATGACCGAAAAAGTATGACCGAGCATATCAAAAGTATGACCGAGCATATCAAAAGTATGACCGAGCATTTTTTTTCGGCGTCCGTCTAAACTGCTATCTGTAATTCGATAGGCGCAGAAGCAGTCGCATCATGTAGGTCTTTAGATGCATGATTGGCATACTTCATAGTCTGGGATATGTCGTTATGCCCCATAATTTTTGACAAGTATGCTAGCGACATACCCCGCCTTAAACGGTGTGCCGCATAGGTGTGACGAAGATCATGGAAACGGAAGTCCGTCACCTTGGCGAACTCCTTAGTCTCTTGCCACGCACGTTTAAGGTCTTTGTAGTGTGTGCGGCTTCTTTGGTTCCAGAAGACATATGCATCAGGACACCTTGGTTCAGACATCATCCGCTTCAAGGTTGGTACAAATTCCTGGGGGACAGGCACTACTCTTTCTTTATTCCCCTTACATATCTCAGGGGGTAAGCGGAACTGATAACCAGAAGTCTGGTTTTCAATCTCCAGATAATCCCATCGATTAAGGAACAGTTCGCCTTGTCGCAGCCCCATCAAGAACGCCATGAGTATGATGTCATGCATGTCTGGGTTACAGCATTTCCGTGACGCTGCTAACAAACGCTCCATCTCTTCTAACTCTAAGAAGCGAGTGCGCTCAACAAGAGTGAAGTCTGACTTATCATAGTCTCTTATGGGGTTGGTCTTGATGACTGATGTAGTTCTCTTTGCATGTGTAAAGATACTACTCAGGGTTTGGAGATCCCCTAGTATGGTGCGACCTGTGATGTATGAACCTTGTACGTTTTTGTCCAACCTCCGAGATTGGACATAAGCATGGATAGTTTCATTACTCATGTCCAAGAGGTTGACGCCACGAAACACAGGCAGAATTCGCCTCACAACCTTCATATGATCTTTCGCATACTTCTCAGACTTTGTGTTGAGTTCCTTAATATGCGTCAGATTTGTCAGGTCCTTCTCGGGATGGAACCAACCAAACCTATCATGCAGAAAGTTGTATGCGGCATCCTCAAATAGGATCGCATCCTTCCTTAATGTGATAGTCCCTGCCAGATACTCATCACGTTTTTCGATAGCCAGTTTCGCGGCCTCTATAGTAGAGGAACACTCCAATGGTATCTGAACAGGCTTACCTTGGTGTTTGAATTGGGAGTAGTATTTGGTTCCCCCTTTTCTTTCCCGCACCAGTAGGTACGGGTACTTCTTTGTAGCCATGCCACATCCTTTCAATTATGTAGTTCTGTCAAACGGTCACCATTAAAACGCCAACCTCTTCCTACTCGAAAGACGATGCCTTCTGGCACCTTGTTTTCAGCAAGCCAGCGGTAGATGGTGCGCCTTGATAATTTTAGCTGATCTGCTGTTTCTTGTGGAGTTAATAAATTTTTAATTGGCATAATTTACTCCTTATGTTTTAATAGTGGAAGTTAATGTTTAGTTAACCGGATGAGAGACGTAATGTGAGTATCGATACAGACAGCGACTACGAGTATGTACATCCCGAATATTATGGAATTGATCTCTACCTCCACAAAATCAGAACATGGGCGCACAAATACGGGTTCTCCGCACACGGGCTAGCCAAAGCGTGTGATATGTCGCCAGGAACCTTACAGAAAATGTTCCGAAAAGAATGGAACCCAACCGTTAACACACTCGCGGCACTTGAGTACTTCATGTACAATTATGAGAAGAAGATGGAGTGGAAAGCGAAGATGCAAAAGTAGAGAGCATCTTCTCTAGATACCACTGAGCCTTTTTCAGATCTTCCTCTTGGTTCTTATATTTATATCGCCAGATATATTTGATGCAGTTGCCTTGGCAATAGGAACGAAACCCATCGACATCTAATGCCGCTTCAATGGCATCGATACATTCAATCCCCGCCTGATTATAGTGCGGCGGGGAGTTCACCATGTCTTCTGGTGGGAGATCAAAAGTGTCTTCCACCTTGTGGCCTTTCGCACGGTGCTCTTCCCGTGCCTTTTGTATCATCCTAAGATAATAATCGTGACTGCGCTCCCCTTTGTAGGGGGTTGTGTCACGATCCACAGGTGCCGCCTTTTCCGGTAATGTCACAGACATCGATTGCCTCCATACTTTCGTCAAATTTCTCACCAAGTTTTGCCTTCGCCTCACTGTACGGCACCGCCGTAAGCGGTTGACCACCGCGACTTCCATCGGGATAGCAAGTAAAGCCCCTAAGACGATGAGCATATTTTGCTAACGTCTCGGCAAACGGTTGGACTGTGTCTGGATTGTTTAGCTTATGTCCCCACTGTGGGAGATTGATGGTCGAGCTAATCGACATATCAACGTAGTCTTGAACATCCGCCTGGAACTTTATGCGCTGCTCGTAATTCTCAGACAAATCGAGGCTTGTCTGGATCTTGTCTGGATCAACGTCATATCTATCAATGACGTTTTGCGCTGCGGTATCCACCACATACTGGTACTTCCATCGCTTGTTCTCTAGGTAACGGCGTTTGAAAGCGACAGCGAACAGGGGTTCGATCCCAGAACTGGTACTTGCCAAAATGGCTATCGATCCGGTGGGAGCGATAGCTCTACGAGCGACGGGCTGGCTCAAACTAAGATCGTCAGCACCGCGAGAAGCTGCTTGGTCGGACACATTTTTATAAACGTGTAACCACCGCTTGAGTTCCGGTGTAACCTCATAGGGCATCCGTCTCTGGAGCAACCATTCATGGATGCCCATCAGACCAAGGCCTAACCGCCTGTTCTTCTCGCGGACACCATAGATATGATCATAAGGAAGCTCGGCCTTGATTGTGCCGCAAAGTAGGAACTTAGTAGCCAACTCGGTACATAGGCCGAACTCTTTGATGTTCTCAATACGAGACATATTGAGAGAGCCAAGGTTACAGACATCACCGTCATCGGAAGATGTTACTTCAGTGCAAGCGTTACGAAGTGTCTCGGTCTCTTTGTCAAAGAAGTTAAATGAGAACCCTGGCTCTCCGGTACGCATGGCTTGTTCGACATTTGACAGCCAGACATCAGACAGTTTGCCCGTCTCCCAGTAGTCGGTTAGCCACTTAGTGTTCCAGTTAATGCTGATGTTAGTCATGTCCAAGTCAGCCTCGTAATTAAAGTCGGCTTGCTTGGCATCGGCTACGGAGAGGTCCGTGCCTTGGATCTTCTTACTATGCCAGTCCTTGGCTTTGAGGAAGTTTAGGACATCGGAATGGTCACAAGAAAGTGAGGCATAAATAGCAGAGCGACGGCTACCGCCTTGCATGACGGTGCGGCCAATATTGTTGACTGCCTTCATCAGATCGATGGGGCCAGAGGCTATGCCGCCTGTCCCGCCTAGCTTAGAGCCAGCCCCACGCAAAATAGAATAGTCAATCCCAATCCCGCCACCTGTCATCAGACACATCGTCGCATCGTGGACAGTCTTAGCCCACTGTTCGCGGGTGTCTTCCTCACAATTCAACAGGAAACAGTTGTTGAAGAACTTCCGTTTGCGACCAGCGTAATAGAGATACCTACCGCCTGGGATGAAACGCATGGTGGCGATCATCCACTTCAAACCGTCAATATCTGTCTTGTCCAAAAGTCCTGAACAAACATCTTCAACCAAGGTGTTGGCTAGCTCGGGCCAAGTCTCAGCGTTCTCATGTTTATATTTCAGATTAAAAATGTCTTCTGAAAGGTGGTCACGGAAAATCTTGTTGTCGGCATTGATGCTCATGTTCTGATCTCACTTAGCGGAAGCCCAAGTCAAACCCGTGTGGTGTGTAACGAGTTCTCGTTGGGGAATGTTTGGAAAGAATTCTGTCGCAGCCCAAGTCATGGCATCGACCATGATCTTCTCGGCTTTCTTCACTTCCGCATTTGGGACTTCAGCAATGATCTCATCATGCACCACATGGATCAGCTTCGCTTTGAGGTCACCCCAGACATTCGGGAATTTTGACAGACAAAGAAGCATGATCTCGGCGGCTCCACCTTGGCAGACTGTGTTGACAGACTTTGTAAAAAGTTGTGACGGATAATGGGGCGCATACACACGCCCTTGAGGCGTCCATAAGAACCCTGTGTCATCGCTTGATTTGTGAGTTTGTCTGATCCACTTCTTGAGGTCTGGATATAACTCCAACATCTCATGCTGGATACGAGATGCCTCATTCGGTGATGTCTGCTGGCCTTGCGCCGTTAACTTTTGGGCGAGACCCCGTGGACCTTGTCCATAGACCAGACCAAATATACACGCTTTCGCCGCGTCACGATAGGGTTGTCCATCTCCTTTGGTGAAATAATCATCATCCACTCCTTCGGGGTATTCCCCTTTGAAGCAGTGACGGGCCACCATTGTGTGTACATCTAAGCCATCTTCGATAGCCTTGAGAAGGACACGGTCTTGAGCCACAGATGCAGCAACCCTGATTTCAATCTGCCCATAATCACAGACCACAAGTTGGTGATTGGGTTTGCTGACAAACAAATGTCTGAACTCGTTTGTCTTGTTAATTGTCTGAAGGGCTGGCTCGGTAACAGAGAACCGCCCAGTCTCAGTGCCGCCGATCCGAAAATTAGCGTGTAGCCTTTTCGTGATTGGATTCACAAATCTTGTGAAGTCAGAACCAAGTGTCGAGTTATTCTTCTTTGCGTTTGCCCAGTTCGCCAAAGCAATAAGAGGGGGCCTGTGGTCTTCAGGAACCAACCCAACATTCTCAAGCAGATGTTCCTTACCCACTTGAAGCTGACCTGTGTCTGTCTTAGGCCAACCATCAGTATTGAAGGGTGGAAACTTTTCAAGATGGAAGCGAAGCCATGCAGCCACTTGTTTGGTGGAGCCTGGGTTATCCACCTCGGGTGCGCCAGCAGCACTGTGAGAAGCGAAGGCTTTAGTGGCGTCAGACAAGCCCGTGTTAAACTCAGACAAAAGTTTGTCTGACAAGACTTTGTGCTGCTTGGCGTCAAACTCGACGCCCGTGATCATCACCTCATTGGTTGCTCGAATTGCAGACCGCATGAGGTCATAGGTCCACTCACAATCTTCAGAGGGTAACCGCTTGATTGTGCTCACCAGATGCTTCTGCTTCTGATAAAGCATCCAAGTCGCAACAACGTCTCCAGCCGCATAGTGGATTTGGTTCTGATCAAGAGGGTCTCTAGACCAGTCACTGGCTTGCTGCTGTTTGTTGAGTTCTTTTCCAAGGATCAACTTGCAACGTGCCGCCAATGCCTTGCTCACAAAACCGACACTCTCCAGAGCGTGAGCTTGCAAAAGGCTACAGTGGGGATGCCTTGCTGGTGTGATCCCCAACGTACTCAACATTTTAACATCGAACTGGGCGTTATGCGCCAGCCAGATAACAGTGTTTTTGTTAAGAACACGTTGACCTAGCTCGTCAAACTTCCCAGCCCCGACATGCCAGCGGTCAATAACAATGACCTCGTCGCCGCCATCATATAACTGAAGCAGTCGAACCTGACCTGTGTAGACATTGAGGCCAGCCCTCTTCACATGACGAGCTACCTCATTGAGATTTGATCTAGCCTGGGCAAGGTCAGATTTAGCCGCATCACGACTTATGCGTTGTTCGGGGGAACACTTGGCAGCATGAGGAAATGCCGCAAAAGTTTTTTGAACCTTGTCATGCTCATTGAAACGTCTGTCGTATTCATCCAACAACGATTGGACAGCAGCCGTCTCAACGTCCACAGACAAGAGCAAGGGGTCAGACTTTGTCTGGCTCTCAAGTTTTGTTTCTAGCTCCCTGATGACATTTTCTAGTTCGCCGTCATCTGTCACATAGCGAAGATGTTTGTCTTCCATAAAATCATGGAAGCTGGGGGCGGCTGATGTGCCGCTCCCCAACACCGCTTCCAATGCCGTCATCAGTTTTCTAAAGACGGCTTCTTCTTAGAGGACTTCTTTGGCTCGGCAGCTTCCGGTGTTTCCAAAGGAAGCTCACCTTGTTCTCCGTCCATCGAAATATAGCGAGTAATAGTCATAAGGGGAATGTGGGTCTTCCCGCCATACTTCTTGTTGTTATAGAAGCCAGTGTCAAACAGGACTACGGGAACCTTGCCTAGGGCGTCACCGCTTTTGCAGTCACGAATCCACTGCTTCATCATGTTACCGATTGCAGCTTGCCCACCTTTAGAAGAGGTAGTGAACTGGGCAGCGATCTCATCTGGTATACCGTAACTCGCCAAAATTTTGAGATCGAACCGGAAGTTCTCGGACCAGCCATCATTTTGTTGGGAGTAGGGTCCGTGGTCGGCAAGCGTATGTTGTTCTGGTAGAGGTTGCCCCACCGTCACCCAATGCTCATCAATCGGATTGCCGTCCTTCCAGCAAACCCAGCCATGCTGAAGCTGAGGCAAATTCGGAACAGCCTCAAACTTGTTTTCAGGAAAGCTGTCTTGGGCTTTGCCAATCATCCAGTCGCCCTGCTTGTATTTAAGGTACTGGACACCCGCCACTGACATGCGGTCAGCTAGGCTATCGATTGCGTTGACTAAGGAGGAAGTCAATGCTACCCCCATGTCTGGGGTTGGGCTTGTCTGAAGTTCACTCATTTGTCTACCTTTCACGGTTGCTTGATGAAAAAGTCTGTCTGTCTGTCAACTTACATTCTTAATCGTTATGTTGATCCTTGGGGTGTAGTCACCAGATGTTTGAAAATCTTTCGGGTCCAGCCCCTGTTCCTCAAAGATAGTCTTGTCATAACGAGGGGGGCTTTTGGCAGAGAACGCCGTGACGCTCCCCCAGTCACCTGACACTTTGCGAGTGCCAGCCTCACGCAGAACCTCCATTATCTCGTTGTCAATTAACTTGAGATCAGAGGCGTCAGACTTTGTCTGAGCGTGAAGTTCTTTGCGCTGCACAGCCAAGGCGTGAATACGTTCCTCGACGGCAATCGCGTAATTGGATTTTTCACTGGTCGGAATTGCGGCAACTTCGTGGCCTTGGCATCGCTGCCGCCATGCACACCACTGACAGTCTTTGCCGCCTTCAAGTTTACCTTCTGGCATAGGCAAGTTGTCTGGACTGTAGTTATCCCAGACAGAGTTAGCCCGTTGCTCCAGAGACAAGGCAAGGTCAGCGTCTCGCTCAACCAGAAAGAATTTTATCTGGTTAACAAAAGACGCATTAATGTACGCAATTACCGAATATTTCGGTGCATATTTACCACCCGTTGTGATGTAAGTAAGGTGCATCCCTTGCTGACACTGGAGCCTATGTTGATCCTTCGGCTCAGACAAATTGTCAAATGGTCGGGGGTCTATCGATTTGATCTCAAAATACAGACAGTTTGTAAGAATTGTCTGGGTGTCTAGCTCATACTTAAATTGTTGGAGTGGGTCCTTAGAAACCAGCAACCCGTCAGGTGTCGCACTTTGTTTACCGTGAACCAGGGTTTGCTGATCTGAACCAGACCAAATGAGTTCAACATCAGAGGGTAGGCCCTTCTGAACTAGGTCTTCAAACCATGTCTCAATAATGTTGCCACGCTCTGCTGCGCCCAGGTCTTGAACGAAGTCTTCGTCTTGTTCGACTCCGTGTTTTGAGTAGACGAGTTTTCTCAGACAACCACCAATCTCAGACGCACCGACTGTCTGGGAGCGGTCATGTCCACCCCAGGTCTTCGCATCCGAAGCGCGGCTTATGTTCTCGGAAACGAGATCAGTTAGGTTCAACATGATCCACGTTCCAATTTGCAAGATAGTCGTCCATAGTGAAAGGCACCAGCGACCAGAAGGAAGAGAGGGTATGGTAGTTATTATAGAATGAGGGACCTAACCCTAGATGTTTCTGGTCATCAGGAACAACAGGCGTTTCCTCGTATGGATTATAAACAACCACTTCAAGGATGGTCTCATCACAAGGAAGAAGGGTCTTCCTTATTATGTCTGGGGGATTATCAAATAAAACTGGACCGTCCAAATGTTCAGCTAGTTCGTTGTTGTGCTGAACTGCTGCCCAGATTAAATCATTATCAGTTACCTTGCTTGTCATGTCTGATCTCCCTCGTTGTCATTTGCTGTCACCAGTTCAGGGTATTTGAACCGCAACTCTTGCTGTCTCTGTTCCCACTCCTCATCCGTGAATGAATGACGAATGGTGGCATACAGCAAAGCGTCCAACCCGTTGTCTGCCGCATTATCATAGTCTCCGCTCTCATGGTTACGGAGAAACCGAGAGGCGGCTAACAGTTTGATGGCAGGGTCAAGCTGAACTTCTGGGTCAAAATACATGCCCAAGTCTTCGGCTTTCTTAATAAGCTGTTTGTCTGTCATGTCTGGTCTCTTTCCCGTTCAGCGTTCACACAGGGCGCACATTTGAACACCCCGTCGATCTTCACAGTGGCGTTCATTACCCCACAGTTTGAACAGCGGACGTTTGTCAAAACGATTGTCATGTCTGATCTCCCTTAAAAAGAAAGAGGGGAACAGGCACCTGAACAATACCTGTCCCCCCCTTTAGTTGGTTTCTTCCGCTAGTGTGATCCTTGACGGGAACGCTGGTAGGGGAAACGCGAAACCCATTAGCGTTCTGTAACCGATTTACCCTCAAGTCAGAGGGAGAACCACTGATGACAGCCCCTAGCAACGGGCTGGTGTGGGGGCGAGGTACACCCCCGTGAGGAGCCATGCGTAAGAACTCCCCAAAAAACATCACGCCACCTCATTTACTAAGGTTGCGCGGGTCTGCTTGAACAGTTCGCCAAACAGATTTTCATTCGGGTCAATAACACCATCGATGACACGGTTCGCCATGCAGTACTTGCTGATGAGCAAACGAAATAGCTTTTCGTCATAGGTGTCTTCGGCCACTAAATAGTAGATGTTCGCACCGCCCGTCATGCCAGCGCGGTGGATGCGATCTTCGGCTTGAAGCATCTGCATTGGAGAGAAGTCCATCTCCACGAACATCAGTTGCTCGGCAAATTGAAGATTAAGCCCCATGCCACCCGCACCTATCGTCGTGATGAGCGTGTTGGTTCCACGGTCCTGTTCAAACTGCCGCACAATATTGTCACGTTTGGTTTGTGTGGTTTCGCCAGTGAATAAAACAGACTGGCCTTTACCGTTAAGGTGGATGCGTTTTGCGACCTCAACATGCGTGGTAAAGATCACCAGCTTTTCGTCACGCCGTGTCAGCCGCCAGTCATCACGCCACCGAATTGCAGCGTCTGCCTTCTGAAGGCCAACGTCTAAAGTCTCCTCATGCCAGTCGAGGTAATCTTTTGGCGCAACTTTGACGGGGACTTTGGTGCGGATTTTTTCGGGCAAATCCATGCAGTCGGATTTGTGAACCCGATGCATTATAGACTTTGTCAACGAGGATAGTTCGTCTGCATGACTGAGGCCGTCAGCTAAATACCCAAAAGGTCCTTGCCGTCCGTTACAGAAGCGGCGGGTGAACCGCCACCAATCGTCAAATTTGTCGGGGTTAGCGATCCGAAGCTGAGTGAATAAATCCACAGGCCGATTAATAATGGGAGTGCCAGATAACATAAGAACAAAAGGGATCGTCCGAACAATCGCCTCAACGTCCTTGGTCCTCGCCGCCTTGTGGTTCTTGATGAAAGTGCTTTCGTCACAAACAGCAAATTCAAATTTATAGGGTAGGCTCTTGATAGCCGTTTTGAATTTTGCAGTTCTTGCGTAAGAGCAAATGACGAGGGTTTCGGTGGGATCTGAAGCATCAATAGTATCCTTGAAGATTTGAATGGTGCGATCTGGCAAAGCCTTCTCTAACTCACGCTTGTGTTGCAGCATGATTGAGGCGGGGCAAAAGACGACCACCGGACCAGCGTTAATCGCATGAATAATAAGAGCGGCCCCGATTGTCTTTCCCGCGCCCATCTCCCAACCCAGCATCATGCGCCCGTCTGAGCTTATGAAGTCAGCGGCGGCATCTATTTGGTGGTCGAAGGGAGTGATGGGAAAATCATCAGGCCAGTCTTTGCGTACACGGGTACTGAGGATCTGACGATTGTAGTCACGGATAAGAGAGAACGCTGTCTGTTGCATGATTTGCCTGTCTGTCTGTCTTGCTCAAAAAAAGTCTGATCTAAATATAATCGCGTCAGACAATTATGCAATAGTAAAACATGCAAAAAAGACGAGGACCGCTAAAAAAATAGCGGCCCCCGAAGGATGACAGACTACAGGATGTGGTAGGTCAGGGAGGTGAACCTAGCCACAATGGGGATTATAACACCACATCTTGTGGTTAGCCAGACAAATTGAAAAATGTTTTCGATTGAATTATATTAGTCAGGCTTTCATTAAATGATAGGTGACAGACAGATGGACAACAATTTAATAACCACTTTCCTCACGGAAATTTATAGACACCAGACAGACGGTAAGCTGGTGTTCCACGCATTTAAACAAGACAAGGCGTCTAGCTTCTCCGCTGATATGAGTGACGACTTCTTCTCTTGGATCGAACAACATGAGAATGACGGATACGGAATTCATGTACGGCAAGCCCGTATGAAAAACGGAAGCTACAGTGCAACCAAACGAGATGTCTGCCAGATCACGCATCTATGGATCGACATTGACAAAGCGAGAGACGAGATCAATTTCGTTGAGAGTGGGGATGACCCGATCCCCGATCCCACCTTTGTGGTGGATAGTGGCAAGGGCGTTCATATGTACTGGCGTCTCACGGAACCCGCGACAGACTTCCGGTTGTTTGAAGTCGAGGAGGTCAACAAAAAGCTGGCCTCTTATTTCGATGGCGATCCCGCGCCCACACATATCGCAAGCACTCTCCGATTGGTTGGAACTTTAAACCACAAATACGACCCCCCTCGTATGTGTAAAATTTTGCGCCATAACGAGGGTGCCGAGGTGTCCTTGGGCTATATGGCAGACTGGTTGAAGCGGAACGAAAACCCCGTGGAAGCGTTTGCTGACAGGCTGCTGGGGAACATCAAACCCCAGACAGATTGGCAAGCAGTGCTCGACAACTTGGCAGTTGAGGGACCCTCGAATGAGTTTGGTGGTCGCAACAACTGCGTCACCAAGTTAGCAGGGTGGTGGGCCAGACAAGGTATCGAACCCGAGGTTCAGATTAAGACACTTGTTCACCACGGATGTACGCTGCCGATGTGGGAGATGCACTCCATTGTAAATCGCATGTACCAGAGGGAGCTTGAAGATGCCTGAAGGTTTAGCACCACTGCCACCACTCACAGCGACAGACAGAGTTCGATCTTATGTCACGGCTCAAGTCCAGAGCGGTAAATCACCGTCAGTCATTGCAATCCTGGGAGATGTCGTCGAATCAATCGTTGACGATGACATCAGAAAAAGCGGTGAAGACATCATGCATACGGAAGACACTTGGTATGCCTACCAGTCTCGCGGCATCTGGGTTTCAAGAGACCCAGTCTGGATAAAGACAATCATCGACAAGTGGCATCGTCAGACTGTGTTGCGTGTTCCAAGCAAGACGGTTCGCGGTGAGATCCTTGAAGCCATAATGATGTACGTCCATGAGGAAGACATTGATTGGGCGAACTGTGGCAACGTCATTATCTCTGCCAACAATCAGGCTTACGATCTGGAACAAGACAAGACTGTCACGGTTAAGAAGAGTTGGTATCTGCGAGAGGACAACCTTCTGGCTGTAGAGTATGACGCCACCAAGACTGACACCCCGATATGGGATCAGACTGTGTCCACCATCATGCAACATATCCCCGATACAGAGAGGGCCGATGTTATTACGCTTCTTGAGGAGTGGATGGGTTCAACACTTTTGCGCCATAACAAGCCAAGAGCGTTGTCCAAGTGTCTGTTCCTTTATGGTGAGCGGCGCACGGGTAAGTCCACGATCCTTGATATCCCGAGACAAATCTTCGGGGAGAGTAGGGCAACAGCAGTGGGCCTGGGCGAGACAGATGGTTTCGGATCGATGGCCCTTTTGTCTAAGGCTGTCTGGTTGTCTGACGAGATTGCTGTGGGTTCGGTGATGAATGACAGCGTGATGAAGCGGGTCATAACAAACGAGCCAATCAGTATTAAGGTTAAGATGAAGAACCCGATAGAGATCAGATTGAACATGACTGTCGGGATGGCGGGGAACAGCTTGCCCACAATCAAGGACACCAGTGATGCGGTCTATGACCGGATGCTGTTTGTGCCTTGTGATACGGTGATCACCAACCAACAGGATGACCCCGCGCTGAGGGACAAACTGTTGGCGGAACTTCCCGCGATCCTGAACCGTCTTATTCAAAGTCTGCAAAATGCCAGACAAAGAGGGTTCTTTCAGATCCCAGATTGTCTGGTTCGCAAGGCAGACGAGATTAAGACTGAACAAGACCCGATCCGAGTTTTCTTGGAGCAAGCGTTCAGCTTGGTAAACATTTCTTGTGGCGTTGAGAACCCAGACATACAGACAGCCTATAAGGGTTTTTTGTCTAAGACCGATGGGGAAGAGACAGCCAGACATACCCGAGTAAATCCGACGCATCTCAGTCGGAGGATATCGGAGGTGTTCCCAAACACGGTGACTGGCAAAACGAAATCTGGTACAGTACGGGCAAAGTACGGTATCCATTTTACGGACCAAGGTAAGGCGTGGTTGGATGCTGGCTGGAACCTAGAAGATAATTTCTATAAGACAGATCAGGTCAGGCTCAGGTCGGCTAACATTGGGCCAACCTTAACCACCGTCGAGAAGTAGGGGGGTCCACTATAGAAAGGTCACCCTATGCACCGTCTTCGCTTCAGACTTTGGCTCCGACTAATGCGGTTCTTCGGCGCATTGCATCAGACCTGTTGGCATCGACATGAAAAAGCACTCAGGAAAATGCGGGTTGCGGAAAGGCTCACCCCAAGGAAAACGTAACGCTTTCGCGGCGGCACTAGCTAACCCGCTATTCAAACAGAAAGTTATCCCAAATAAAAAGCGGGAGGAGAGGGTTAAGCGGCCTTCTCGCTCCGCGCTAAAATTAATGTGTCCTTAACACATTCACAGATCTTGTCTGGGTCATCCCCAACGGGGAAATCTGTAAAGCCTAGGTTCCCACACTTGTCGCAAAACATCTGGAAGCTATCGTTTTTATTTATGTCGTCTGTCAACTTCATAAATTAAATGTATCACGGCTTTCAGAATAGTTGAGTGTGTTAATTACCACTTAGCTTTAGTAGCTTTTACCTACACATCTCTGCGACCATTAATACCATCATTAAAAATATGCTGGTTACGGGAAACATTAACGTCATCGATGTCAGCCAGATCAAGTATGCCGCCAGGGGGATTAAAGATGTCCCAGAACCTACCGTTCAAGACGCTGTTTAGGTAAGTATCAGTTGGACTACCTTCACTTGCGTAGTTCGGCATCTTTAAAAGATGGGCATCGCGGATAGCATAAAGATTGATGAAAAATATATAACACAAGTGACGGTACAACCGACTTTGTGGTATTGCCGCCACTGCCATGCTGGCATCCAGCTTATACTTTATGCATTCCTCAGACAGGTAATTGTCTGGTGTACAGAGGCCCAGTTCCCGCGCTTCCTTGAGGACCTTGGTGATGTGCGCTCGGTCAACATCGATCTCACGGGACATCTGCGCGATATTAATTGGGTCTCCCTGGTATTCGGCAATGAAGAGATAATGCCAAATAGATTTGATGCTTTCTGTTCGACGCCAAAAGCTGGAGACAATGTCCTTACGGCGAGGGTTCTGGTTGCGTAGACGCCGTAGCTCTAGCTCCATCCGCGCCCAGGCTACCGATATCTTTATGATCTGGCGTCGGCCCCAACTGGTATCAGCCGCCAGAGTGCTCACTTGAAGGTCTTCAAAATGTTGAGCAGTCTCTAGTTCTGTTACAGTGTTCGGCCAAAAGTCTCGTAAATATCCCTTCTTAGACATAGTCTGTTCTCCTGTTTCTGTCTGTCATACTGTAGTCTGAGCCTACATTAATAAAGAACATTTATAGAACTTATTGTAGTGTGAGGCTACACTTTTTTAACTTAACGCAAAATAATTATTAGGTGTTGTCTGTGGAAAAGGCAAGGGCTTGTACAATTTAGGTGTGTGTAAACAAGTTTTACCGTCACCAGCGTCACCGTGCGTCACCGAATAAGTGATTGTAAACCAGGGAAAAATGACGGCGGTGACGGTAAGGACGCTAATTTCTTCATTAGATGTTTATAGAGTAATAGTTAGAAGGGATGTCGGGATTTAGCGTCACTTGCGTCCTTGGTGTCCGTGTTGTTTGCCTACAGATTTACGGACTTTGTCTGTGTAGACAAGCTACACATACTATTCCATGTGACCTTGTCTGATCGCGCATTTCTGTTGTATATTAGGCAGATGGCAGACGATCTCAAAACCATCGTCGCCGTTGACCTCGGCACCAAGTCTGGGATTGCTTGGTCTACGGGTGACGATATTGAAACCACTGCATTTGATTTTTCTAAGGTGCGTCAGATGGGGGCTGGGATGCGTCCCCTTATGCTCAGACAAGAATTACTTACCTTGTTTGAGAGGTTATCTCCCATTGACCAAGTGGTGTTTGAAAATGTGGAGAGACACAGTGCCACCTACGCAGCCCAGATCTTCGGTGAACTTCGCGGTTGTCTGATGTCTGTCTGTGAAGAGATGGACATCCCGTATCGGGGTTTGTCTGTGACGCGGATCAAGAAGCATGTCACTGGCTCTGGCATCTGTAAAAAGGATGTCACCCGTGAAGCGATAGCCAAACTCTGGCCCCACATTCCTGTTTCCGATCTGACTGAGGATGAAGTGGACGCACTCAGTATTCTAAAGTGTGCTCTAGACAAGGTGATTTGAATGTCTGATGACCAACCCGATGATGATAATGTAATCCAGTTTCCTCTATCTAGCTTGCTAGACAAAAGGTTTGTCTTGGGGTGTCCGCATTGTGAGGAGACACGTTGGCATATCCTCCTACCCGAAAGTGAGATCAGGTTTTCTTCGGATTTGTCTGACGATTTGTCTGATGAAGGCCTCACATTCCAGGCAACACCCGCACCTGAAGTGCTGGAGTGCTCGGGCTGTGGGTTCCGAATTGAGATGGAAGACCCAGTCACACACTGACCACATCCGACATCCGACATCCGACATCCCTCCTAGATAAACTTAATCCCAGACAAAAATTTGTCTGGCTTGTCTGGCTTGTCTGGGATTTCGAGAACGCACCTGGTGCTGCGGCAGACGACACCAGGCGGAATTTCTTACAAAAAAAGCGGCCCGAAAGCCGCCTTTTTCTTCGTTAATTTTTGATACCGCTACGGGCCATCACCCCGCATTTCTATTTGCTGTTCCACAAAGTCCTTAGCTTCAGCTTCGGACATGCCCTTGTCTAGGGCCTCTTGAAACCAGTCTTCTAACTGGCCTTGATAGACAGATGGTAAACTCATTAGCCTTCCTTTCCTAAATATGCTTTCAGATTTTCTAGAATGATTTCGATTGCGGCTAACGCCCCCGCACTAGGGTTGTCAGACAAATCCTCATCAACTTGGATGGGCGTACCTGTAGCAATCGACATTGCCCTTATCCGTTGGGCAACCCTCAGCCTCAGATAGTCCGCAACCCCTTTTGGTAGGGGGGTACGTCCGCTAGACCAGTTGTGATAGACAGCAGCGGTCAGACCAAACAAGCCGCGCAGTTCCTTCGGCTCCATGTCTAATGCCAACATGCATAGTCTGAACTGATCAGGTGACATAGTCCGCTGGCTTATACGCGGGTCATCCGTGGGGATAGCCTCAACATACCCAGCATTCTTACGGCTCCGATGGAACCGACTATCTAACAGTTTATCTGGCAGCATGTTAATCATAACAGCCTCATCAGGTTTTCAACCATCCGTGCGACAGCATCTATAAATTCCAGCATTACCGTCTCCTCTCATATGATCTGCCAACCTTCCAGAGGCGGCGGTCTTTACACAGGCGGCGAATACACCGCTCGTAATCCGTCTCTAGAAGATCATCGATGGCCTCGACTGACGCCATGAATTTAGCCTTCAGTTTCCGACCAGAGATTGTCTCTTCTTTGGCGAGGCCATCCATGATGATGTCCATACCTTTCACCAGCCTGTCGCGTTTGCTCTCACGTTTAACGACTTTCTGTCGCCACTCTGGCATCTCAATGGCGGGTCTCTGGGCGGGTTGTAGAAGGCGTTGCCTCCGCTCATCTTCCTCGTATTGTTTGACCCTTTTCTCCCAGGCTGCACGTACTTCGGGACGCCTGTGATCAAGGAAGGCTGGGATTTCACATAACAGATCGACCTCTGCATCCCTATTTACGACTGGCACCACTTCAGCCTTTGGCTTCGGCGTTGCTTTTGGCTTTCCCTTCGGGGTCTCCTGGCGGGAGACGATTGCACCCGCCAAGTCTTCCATGCCTACGTTATGCCGCATTTTTATCGGCCCCCTCGCCCACAACAGGGTTAACCAAACGTGCAGTGATCACGCTACGGGCCTCTAAAAATTTCTGGGTCATAGCTTCCCCGAAATTCTGATCCAATAACCACTTCGGTGCATCAAAGGCATGGAAGGTAATAAGACCGTCACCTTTCATCTCTCCGACTTCTGTGATCTGTGAGAACGGCCACCATTCTGTTACCCCATTGATGCTTAACTGCACCGCTTTCTCAGTTGTGCGGGACTTAACCGCATAGAAGCGGATGATGGGGGACGGGGTGCCAGACTTGCCCCCGCCGCTGGACCGTCCACGGGGGACAAAATTATCGATGCGACTATCTAGGTCTACCACTGTGGTGCGGACGCTGGTATCCAGAACATTAAATGTGTTCTCATCTAGGTAGTTCATGCTGATCCAGTCGATGGCATAGTCTGCGTCATTATACAGATACGCCTCACCCAACCGACCTGTTACGTCCCGCTTATCTTTGCGGTGAATGACCAGTGCGGCGGGACCCCACTTGCCATCCAGCTTTACCAGTTTCACCCAGACCTTTGTATGGGGTGCGAATTTTCCGCTACGCCCCACCTTCGGGCCAGTGGTTGCACCAAATGGGAAGGCCAGTTCGGTGCCGTCTTGAAGTTTGAATGTGTTTTGACTGATAGTCATTTCTTGATCCTTTCGGTTGCTAAAAATTTGTCTGTCTGTCTGTCTGTCGTTTGATGCAGGTGCATCGTCATGTCCACCAGACCCGATGTTCTGGGCCTGATGGACATTGCGTTGAACCCGCTAGCTAAAGTGAGCCTTTCGGTACTTGTCGCTCTCGCGTATCAACGTATCGAGAACCTCCGTGCAGAGGTTCCCAGCATGGCAACCATCGATGCCAACGGGGAAAGTGGAGTTGATTTTGACAGAACCAATGCCAACCCCGATGGCTTCAATGCCCCACGCCGTTAATAGTCTGACGATGCTAGCCTCTCGCGGCCCAACGCATCCATCTGTCAGGACTAACATGACCTTGCGGTCTTCTGGACGGGACCGCATTTGAAGGCCAGCCCATGCCATGCATTTATCTAGCGGGGTCCCGCCCACGGATTTGATACGTGCCACAAACCCTTCGCGCTTAATCCAGGGGTCTCTGAACCCCTTGATCAGGGTGCCGCCGCGCCCCGTGACATCACCGCCATAGTGGTTAGATGTTGTTTTACCTTCACTGATACAGGCACCTTCATCCCTGGACCGCCAGTATCCATTCGCCCGATTGCCTTGGGCGTCGACATAGGTTTGGCATTTGTCGTGCCGTCTATCTTCAATACCAGGGAAGGCCATCATGTTGAATGTGACCCCTGCCTCTTCCAGTGCATCGCCTAACACCAGGGCTAGCCCATTGGCGTTATATTGGCGTATGCCGCCCATGCTGCCCGAATTGTCGATCAGGATGGACACGGCGGTGGTGAAACCCTTTTCCTTCCATTTTGTTTTGAAGACGTTGGTGTTTCCCGTCTTAACCGCTGACAGGCGGCGGGTATCTAACCGCCCTGCCTCGCGGAGACGTTTCACGCCCTGTCTGTCTGGGTTCAGCAGTAGCCGTGCCAGCTTGGCTTTCAGGACTGAAGTGCTAACCCGCATTGTCTTGCGAATTTCCTTAGTGGCTTTCGCCCGTGCTCTGAAATTTGCATCCGTTGCCATTGTCTTAGTCCTCCAAAATGCCCATGAAAATTTCGTTAGGGTTCATTACTCCGATATCGACGCCATGCTCCTCAAAGCCCTCCAGCATCGTGTGGCGTTCTACAATTTCATCTACAAGGCTTCCGATATCGCGGCCCGAATGTTCCGCAATGTGCTTGTCATCCAGGGGGGACCCTGCATCCCCATTTTCGGAGTACCCACGGCTAGGGCCTTCGCTCTCGCCTTCGCCTTCGGGGCGTCCTTCGCCTTCCTGATCGGACCCGCCGCTGCCGCCGCCTTCGCCTTCTTGATCGGACGCACCGCCCTGGCCCTGGCCTTCGCCTTCGCCTTCGCCTTCGCGGTTAGACGGTCCACCCTGACCATCCTCTTCAGTAACGTCCCCGTCTTCGCTCTCGCCTTCGCCTTGGCCTTCGCCTTGGCCTTCATCTTCGCGGTCATCATCGTTGAATTCATCATCCGACTTCGGCGGCGTTGGGCCTTCGCCTTCGCCTTCGCCTTCGGGCGGCTCTGGCGCGACCTGTTTTCCCGCCAAGTCTGCGAACCAACGGGCGGTCTCCAGAATATCTTGTGTGTTTTCAGCGGCTGCAATTTCCGCAACGGCTCGTTCAAAGATAGCGAGGGTATCGGGGGGTATCCCGTCTAGCATCTCTGCCACTTGGTCCCCCAGGTTGCCATACAGTGCATGGTACGCCATCAAGTTAACGCAGTATCCCCACTGGTCCTCGCATCTGGGGTCAGGGGTCCCCATCTTCGCGCAATAGCTGGTAAGTGCTGCGAGAATGTTACGGGCGTTGCCAAACTGAAATTTGTTGATCAGTTCCCGCTCCTGGCGCGGGTCCTCAAAACAGTTCACCAAATGTGAGAGGCCTTCCGCACAGGCTTCCTTCCAGACCTCTACGTCTGTGTAGAGGTTATGCCCCATTTCATGGGCGGCGAACCCAGAGAATACATCTGCCTCATAACGCGATAGAACCGCATTGGCTGGTAGGTATGGGAAGGTGATCTTTGTGCGGATCACCCGCTCACCTTCCGCATTGGTTTTGATGTTCCACGATGTGGACGCCGTGTCCCCGTGGAAGTCCACCCGTACCGTCTCCACTTTTAGACCCGCATTGGCGAGACTGGTATGGCAAGATGCCTGTAAGGCGGTGCTCAGATCCTGTGCTATGACTTGTTGATGTTTCACTGTCTTGTCCTTTCGGTTGCTTTGTCTGTCTGTCTGTCTGTCTAGGGGTATTGTGTGAGGCCCCGCCGTGTATGCTGCGAGGCCCCAAGGCAATAACCCTATTGGCTGAAGGGAAGGTCCCCTTCGGCTTCGTTGGCTTCGCCTTCTTGATCCTTCGCGGCGGCGGCGTCCAACTCCGCTTGGACCGCTTCGGTATCTTCCCCGCGAATTGCAGCAATCATAGCCGCCTTGTGGTTATGAATATTCCAGAGTTGCACGGCGGTCTCCTGATCATCAGGACGGGCCGCACCGATAACGGTGGACATGAACGCATGTTCAGGGGACCAGCCGTCCTTGATGGCACAAACAAAGGGGACAAGGGACCGCATCGACGGGCCGATATCGGCGGCTTGGCCTTCGCGCTCTGCCTTCCTAAGTACGTTGGCGAATGAAATCACCTTCTGTGCAGCCGCCTTCGTAATGGCGGCGTCCTTGGACAGGATAGTGGCTTCCAAGTCCTTGTCTGGATAGTCCACCCGCTCCTTGAAGGCCCAACGGTCCATCATGCTTGTGTCCTGTACCTGACAGCCGCTGTACTGGCCTGTCAGGTCCCCATTACCGTTGGAATTGTCACAGGCAAATATCAGGACATCTTCGGCAATGTTGACCACTTCGCCCGTCTCCAGGGTAAACTGGCGGTCATCAACGTCCAGCATGTTGAGGAATACGAGGTCCGCTGGATCTGCGCGGAAAATTTCATCTAAGACAATCACGGCCCCCCGCTGCTTAAGTGCATGGGTGAGGGAACCATCATTCCAAACCGTGTCCCCGTTTTCGATACCCATCGCCCCAACAAGTTCAATCGGGTTTACTGAGCGGGAAAAATTGATCTTAAAAAATGGGCGTCCGGTCATGGCCGCGAATTGTTTGGGA
>CENK01033988.1_pt1 | contig 28806 bp, 35 predicted proteins | sample 530191 | NCBI WGS metagenome assembly CENK01 (sample SAMEA2619686, study PRJEB7988) | marine metagenome | biome: marine biome (ENVO:00000447); feature: deep chlorophyll maximum layer (ENVO:xxxxxxxx); material: "saline water (ENVO:00002010), including plankton (ENVO:xxxxxxxx)" | depth 60 m | reverse complement strand
TTGGTGCCTATGCTTGAATCCCACAGCGGATGGTTCTTGACATCGCCCTGTGAATAGTTTGCTAAAGGATCCGGTATGTGATCCTGTTCAAATCCCCTGTGTCTCTCCTTGCGGCTGACTTTGGGACAGTAGAAGAACTTTTGATAACCTTCTACTTCACCTAATACATTTGATGGGAATCTACCTTGTTGATTTAACAATATGCGTTGTGTTTCGTGTTTACTATCAGCATCTTCACCAACAGTTGCGTATTTTTCAATACCGCCTCCAACAATTTCTCCTCCAAGTTCATTTTGTCTCTGGATGTTTGCAAGTGCTTTTTCGTCCCAATCAATCCTTGTTGCATCTATGTTGAGTGCTCCAACACCGTGAGTCAACACATTGTCTATGGTTGAACCTTTGAAAGGTTTACGAGCCATACAGATGGGTTCGTGTGCTGGTTTGAGTGCTGTCTTCCAACCGTGCCATTGTTGTCCTTGGGGAGTTTGTGCTGAATATTTTTGTCCACAATCCACTCTATCACACTGATACACTGCTGTTTGATCTTTCTTACATACTGCACATAATCTCTGACCTGGGTTTTCTCCAAATGTAAGATTGAATGTTTCTGTGCCTTTGAAATTAGGGTCCTTCTTGCCCTGTCTCTTATCTATTGCTTTGCCTATGTCCTGTGCCTTGGGGAATCCTGAAGCATACAACCACATTATCTGATCCCTGATTTCAAATCCCACTGATTCTATGTTGGTGGCAAGATGATGGTATGTTCTTGCCGCTGAGAATGCCAATAGGTAGCCACCTGGCTTCAATACCCTGAAACATTCTGACCATATCTCCACTGCTCCTGTGTTTGAGTCCCATTCCTTGGCTAGGAATTCTATGCCATAGGGTGGATCTGTCACCACAGCGTCTATGCTGTTGTCTGCTAATTTTTTTAGTTCTTGTGCTGAATCGCCGTGTATAACTTTATGAGTCATTGTGAAGCACCCTCAACATTGTCTTTGCTTGGAGTTAAAGAACTTGACGATGCTTCATTATTATTTACGTCCCAATCCACCATTTGTGTCCGCTTGGTGTGTCCCCATTTTTCTCTGTCGCTCTGTCCTTTGGATCTATTTTGTACGCAGTTAATTTGTCTGCTGAGTCGTTCTTGTGCTCGCTTGTGTGTTCTTTTGTCTGTTTCTGCTTGTGCTTCTGCTCTTAATTGTTCACGTACCATTTCATTGTGTGCTTGTATGCGTTGTTCATTGTTCATTTTGTGTTCCTTCGTGTGTGTGCTGGTGGCATCACCCGAACCAGCACACGATCCTGTCATGTTAACAGCCCAATGCTCGTTTGCAAGGAGTAGGACTTCAGGATCATTGACAGACGGACTTATAAGCACCAAATCCAACTATAAATTTAGAGCAACCATCTGTCAAATTCTATTTTACTACAGAATGCCCTCTGCCTTCAAGACATTTCTGCACCCTTTGTTTGTATTTTAATTCTCTTGCTGGCACTATGCCCAATGTGGCTATGTGGAAGTATTGTCCCCAACCCCAATTGAGTGTGTCATACAATCTAAATGTGTTGTCCGAGGCGAATTGTTTGCAGTGCTGTATGTCATTGGTTATTTCAACTGCTTTGGCTTCTGGAAATGTGCCGGATCTACCTGCTGTGTCTATTTTTGGATTGTAAGCACAGTTGGTAAGCATTACCAATGTGCTGATGGTTAGTATCTTCTTTATCATGTTTTCTCCTTGCTTTGTTTTATACAAGGCACTGCTATGAATGTTGGCATACTTGACGGCAGTGCCCTGTAACTTTTTAATTGTAAAGGCGTGCTTAAAAAACTAAAATGCGCCTTGTACACTTCTTATTATAACATCTATTTATTGTGTGTCAAGTGTGGTTGGTAATCTATTTGAACAGTGTTAGCCTTGGATCCAACTGTTGTGTGTGTGCGTCTTGTGGTATGAAGAACAGATCCATGTCTCCTTTTTGGTGTACACCTTCGTGTTGTAATTGATTTCTATAACTGACAAAACTACCATCCAACCATCCTCTTTTTTTAGAACGACATCTATAACCTCTTGCTCTCAGCCAATCAATCATGTCTTCTGCCCAATAACCAAACTTGCGACACTGTGATGCCACTATTTCCAATTGTATTATGGGTCGGTGTGCTTGTATGGTTTGTTCTGCACCCTGCAACACAAACCATTCATATCCTTCCACATCTATCTTGACGAAATCCACATCCTCTAAATGATAACTGTCCAGTGTGACACATTCAACTGTTTGTGTGTGTCTTTGCCTGGGCTTTGTTCTGTTGGGCCGGTTTTCCAAATGATTGTGTCCTCCATTTTTCCAATGTATAACCATCTGTGTGGTTTTGGCAGTTTCTGCCAGTGCTTGAGTGTGCAGTGTCGCATTTTTTACATCATTGTCTCGCACTGTCAAATGCCACAATCGCTGTGCCAGTTGGGTTGGTTCCCAACATTCTACATAACTGAAACGTTCAGCATAATGAATGGCATTACAGGCATTGTTGCTACCTATGTCCAAACATCGTCTAAATTTTTGAATGTGTTGTTGTGCAAACAACCAATTGGCTCTTTGGTATTGTCCCACACTCAATCTCTGTTTGTAAAGTTTGTCTCCTGCGTCAACCCAATAGGTGCGTCCATTACGGCTGTGTATGGCTTCAATTTCTGTGTGCGGCATCATCTGCAATATTTAAATTGTATGCTATCACACAGTGCTAGTTGTGGTGGCTAAACCCACTGTAACATACCGTTTAACAGCACACAGACGTCTCTACAAGCATCAAACCACATTTAGGTTGCTCTTTGTACACATCCACATATATACTTGTGAAAATAGGCACAAATAGGCAAATAAAATTTCCCACAAGGCAACATAGCATCTCAACAAATTAAGAAAAGTTGAACACACCCTTTGATTGTGTAGGTCGGATGCAACCCAAACTGTTGGGCAAGGACAGTATAAAAAAATAGGCAGTTATGCTGATCGTTTTTGTGAAGACTATATGGCGATTGGATGTTGTACACTTGGACTTTAAGTCAATCATGGTTCACCTGATGTGTGCAATAATGGAAGTCAGACACTGGAAACAGTACGTAAGATATGCAAACCCTTTACGTTGCAAAGTTGGATGTAGTGAACCTAACTAGGAAGATTTTACTAAAAGTCTTCTTGTGACTGAAGAGAAGAAAGACAATTGACGCAAGTCAATTGTGAGTGAGTGCAAACTCACTCCTTGTATACCCACACACACTCTACTAGTAAATACTGATGGAGACAGTTTTGTGAAATGGCCCAGTCTATTTGTTGCCATACATCCTAACGCAGTCATTTCATCCCCTTAACTGTCTCCACTTTATTTCCCACACACTTTACCAACATTTAAATAACTGTGACCTGCAGGGGTCAGTGAGCATATGGATAAAAACACATTCGAAGAGAGACTGCGAGAACTGGGCATTGAATTGCGTCCACCCTCCACTCATGGACCAAGGATAGGCATGCGTAGGGTCATATTCCCCCAGCACAAGGTTTGCCGCAGGACAGAAAAAACAACCACAGAGACACTGCAAAACAAGTGCAAGTGTGGCAAGAACTATTTCTATTCACAGACACACATAATGATGCGTTGTGATGGTTGTAAAATAAGGCGATACATAGACTTTAAATTTCCAAAAAGGCGTTAAATATTTGTGGTTTTATATCTTCTCGATTATGACCAGTGAAGCACTGATTCATGGATTGTGTGTCAGTGCTTTGCCAAATAATCTTTTGGTGTTTGCCACTTGACGTGTGTGCCCAATATGTCCCTAGGTTTGTCGTGCACCACTGTTATTGGCACCAATTGTGCCAGCGTGTCAAACAATTTAAATTTTTCTCTGTTGTGTTTGGTAGGCGGAAACTTTCTCCAAGTGTATTGTTTGTCATACATTGAATTGTTTGTAATGGTCCAGTCACAGCCCAACAGATCTATTTCAGTCGCACCCAATTGCACAGCCAATACCAAAGCCATTGTGCCAGAGCAGTAACCATTTATGTTGCGTTGCTTTTCATAGCTCACTGTGGAAGTGAAAGTTTTCCAAGGGCCTTGTGTATACAATCTTCTAGTCCAGTACTCCACGTCTTTACTATAATTTTTGCCTATTGCACGTATGGTTGGTAGATCATAAGCACACACATGATGCACAGTTCTGTTGTTGGATATAAAATTGCAACCTATCTCCAAAGGTTGTGGGGGAATATTGTAAAATTGTTCGACCGATGGACCGTTCCACCAAACTGTTGCTTTTGCCATAACAATATTTAAATGTTAAATGTAAAAGGTGATTATTTTAGGTCCATTATATCACGTCTGGCTTCAAATGTCTGTCCTTCATCTGTGATATCATAAAATTCTGGCACGTGTCTTATGCAACTCAAAGCCACAGTGTGGTCTTCATTGACTGTGGCGGCTGTTACTCTGTACACGTCATCCATTTTTAATCTGTCGCTGGTTACTCTCACAAAATCACCTGGCACACAGCCCATTGCTATCGCACTTGCTGTCAAATTCACTATAGGTTGTCCTCTGGACTTTTTCAACAGCAGTGTGGCTATTTTTTTAGCACTTACTTCATCATAGATGCTGGGAAAACTAAAGTTTCCTTCTAATTTTTTATTGTTGTCTTCTGCAAGATAGTTCACACGTATGCTGGTGCTGTCTTCCACAGGATCAGGTGACATCACACTGGCTGGTTGCGAGTTATCTATTATGCTGGTGTAATCAATTTTTATTTGATTAAACTTGTCATTAACAGAACTGGTTGCAACAGTGATTCCGTCAATCACATGGTCATCTGTTATGGTTGCTGTTATCGGTAGTGCAGTCACAGGCGGTATTGCCTCACTTGCGTCTGGTATACCAGCATTCTCTAATTGTAAATGGAACTTGCCATCTATCACAGGCATGGTTGCACCTATCGATGCTAGTATGGTGTTAATGTTTTCTAGGTGTGTCCTGTTGGTGTCGATTCGGTATATCCTGTCATATGAGTTATTCATTGTTTGTATGCTGGATCCATTGGCGCTAGAACCAGTGGTTGCACCTTCACCATACATGTATTCATTTCTATCAAACACATTTAACGATCCACCACCGCCCATAAAGAACTGTGTGTTGTCAAAATCATAGTAACTTGGTATTGTGTCACAGGCAATTGATGCTAATTGGAAACTTTTCTTGTCTATGTCATGCACACTGACGCCGACACCATAATTTGGGTTTAACAAATAATCCAACAGCATTTCCACAGGATTACTGTCACAAGTGTATGCTTGATATGGTAAGCCTTCTGTCAGATAAACGTTGTCTGCAAAAGCAGTCTCCCATTGGGCACTTATTTTGTCTTTATTTGCCAAACTATTAACATTTTGTTCAATTGTTACTTCCGCCCCTATCGGCACAGTGGTATAAAAATTTGATCCAACAGCACTGCTGTCTTCGTTGTGAAGTCCCAGTGTTAAAAAAGGAGCCGCGGCATCTGAAATATTAGCCTCATTTATAGCAGTTATCTTATAAGTTTGTGTGGTGCCTGCATCGTAATCTCTAATTCTCAAATTGTCGTCGTTGGGTGAAACTTTATAACCGTTTGCAATTAATTGGCACTGTTCTTGGGTACCATACCATCTGTATTCAGCAGTGGTGCTGTCACCTGTTTGTTCAGCCGGGGTAACTCCGTTAATTATTGCTTCGGTCATGTTACTGTCATATGCAAAAAAAGTAAGTGTGCTATCTGCCACAGTTGTTAATAGTGTATTTGTGGCTTTGCTTACAAATTGGTAATGTGAACCACCCACGTGTTTAAGCCATTGTCCTCTGTCCTCATCGCCATATCCAGGCGTGTCGGAACTTGAGTCTGAATTGTAAGTGTATGAACCCGGTAAGAAATATACGAAAGGATAAGTCCAACCTTTTTTGAACAAAATGTCATGTATGTTTACTGTCTGTGGGTTGTGTGACACAACTTCTTTTGTTGGTTGGAAGTATCTGTATCTTTCATATTGTATAGTGGTGTCACTTTCTACAGTTTCTGTGTGTTTGTCTACATTGTCAACACCGCCTAGTATTCCATCTGCATTTGGCACTCCCAATGGTTTGTGGTGACTAATTCTAAAAAAGTTAGTGGCTGGCTCTGAAAAAAGAGGATAAGATTTTTCAGTATAACCGGGGTCAACCGCATTACCCGACATAATGTTTGGTGTGTTCCTACCACTGGTTGTGGTTACCACAGCAGGTAATCCGCTGTATGGATTACCAAATGTACCATTTCCATCTGAACCACCCACAGTAACGTCAGCGGCTTGAATTAAAAATCTTAATGCCACATAGTGCATGCCACTCAGTTTGCTTTGTCCTGTTGGACTCCATTCGGGGTGTTCATTCAACAATGATGAAACAGGTTGATCCGCACTACCATCAAAATATTGTATTTTTAATCTGTTGGCAAATGTGCCTTTGGTTATTGAATGCTGTGCGGGTTGTACACCGCCTTTACCTGAGGCAAATATTCCACCATCTGCTTCTTGTAAATTTAATGCTGTGCTACCATCGTAGCCTTGTGAATAATTTGGATTGGCGGTGTTTGTAATTCCACCTAGGTGCACAGGTTTGCCATTAATGGTCATCCTTGATAAAAGACTGCCCATTCCCGGATCAACTGCTTCTGCGTGTGAACCGTGGAAGCCTTGTGATATAATTGCCGCCATGTAGAGATATTGTCTGCTGGTATCAGCACTGTTGTCCCCAAATGTTCCAATGAATACAGGGATAGTTCCTGATTCGATTTTGTGCCCATACAGAACTGGTACAGCACGATTGGCCGCACTAAAGTCCACTGAGGTTGCCGCTTTGATTTCATTTGTGCCTGCGTCGACATTTACTGAAACATCTGGCAAATCAAAACCACCTGTAAAAGGTGATATGATTGCTTTAAATGTATTTGTAGCAAAATCCAGTACTGGATCAACGATTGCTTTTACAATTCTAACAGGTGCTCTAAAAACTTTTTTTACAAAACTACGTAGTCCCATGCTATTCCTCCCACCTTATGTTTGCCGCATTGTTTGCCGAGAATTCAAAACCTGTGTCCAACGGATAAACTTTGCTTTGGCTCACTGTGTTTGTCATTCCATACAAACTTGTTTTTTCAAAGTTTGATAATATTCCGCCACAGAACACAGTTAATGAAGAACTTGTGTCTGTAACCTTTAAACTAAAATTATCCACAATGCCTCTGAATGCAATATAGTTAAAATCAACTGCTCCTGCACTTGTAATAAAAACTTTTGATATTGTAACTTCTGCACCTGTTGTGTCGCCATTTGCAAAAGCAGGTCCGATCAAATTAGCAGTGCTGTCTAATTGACTGCTGTCAAAAGTTATGTCCACTTTCTCTGGTTGTGCCTGTGATGTAGTTGTGATAGCAGAATGGCCCAAATAACCTTGTCCTGTTTTGTATGTGTCTACTGTGCTACCATCTATGCTGGTTAGTTGTAGGTCTGCTTCGTAGTTTGTGTACAACAGTGTGCCTGCTGTTAATTCTATTTTCACACAGTCAACAAAACGTAGTGATCTGCCGCTTAATATTGCTTTTGTTAATGATGTACTTCTTGGCATTATGCTTCTTCCCTCACACTGAATGATAATGTAAAAAATCCTTCTTCGTCTGTTTCTGTTACTTGTGGTTCACTGATTAGTGCAACCGTAAAATTTGGATCCCAATTAAGATCTGTACCAGTAGGTACATCTGCCTGCAATGGTGGCCATATGTAACCATTTTGTGAAAATAATGATCCACCAAAATTTGCACAGCCTACACTGAACCTACTTCCTCTCCAAATGTAAACTTTATCGTGATTAACAAATCTCAAATAATCGCCAGTGTTAATAAAAGTTACTCCGCCATCTTCACTAACATCTTGGCTGTTCTCTGTTGAATCGATTCTTGTAAACACACCTACAGATCCTTTTACCAATGCAGTTTGTGCCAAGTCGAATGTTCTATTAGAACTGGTGTCAAATATGTATTGGTGTGCTGTTCCTGGTGGTTTAATTGTAAAAGTTTCTGCTGTGCCGTTTTGGGCACAAAGGAAACTGTACATAGGAGCCATCTCTGCCCTTGTTAAAGGCACAGTTGTAAAGTCAAACTCCCATGCATGACCTAATCCTTCTATACCTTTTGTAAACCCAAATTCATTGTCGGCACTTTGATTTGTGGACAAAGAGTACAATTTGTTGTTGGCATCAATCTGTGTGAGTTGATTGCTGTCTGATCTCACAGCAATTGATTTAAATTTTGTTACGTCTGGAAATGTTCCACTCATTACACAACCTCTCTAAATGTTTGTTCGTATTCATATAAAAATTGATTACTGTTGGTTGTTCCAAGTGAAGTAGATTGGAAATTAGCCGCACTTGCACCTGCAGTTTGCCATTCCTCAAAGTCGCCATCTGGTACCACAGTAAAAGGCACATTGGAATATGTTATGGTGTTGCCTCCAACACCTGCAATTAGCCTTGGTGTAAAAGATATTGTGTCTTTGGTTGAACCGTCGAGATTAACATCTGCGGTAATCATATATACTTTTGAATGCCCACTAAATTTTATTAAATCACCTGCAAGTAAAGTTCCAGTTGCAGTACCGTTTACTCCAACTGTGTTTGATCCTATGTCTTTGTTGTATGCTGGTGCTGTGCTGTTTTCATTCAACACAGTAACAGTACCGCTGGCTGTGCCTCTCTTGTCTTTTAACACCGGCAGTTTGAATGCTGATAGACTTCTTGAAAAATTAGATCCTGCCAAATGCCAAAACAATCCTGTTTGTGCCGCACTGTTGTTTGCGGCTGGTATAAAGTTTTCATAAAAATCATTTTGTGACATTGGAATTGTTTTTATTGCAATGGTCCAATAGTTGTTGCCGTAGTCTGCCACAAACGTTTTGCCTGTGATGCTTTTGCTTTTTATGTTATTGGTGTTGTTGGTTAACTCCACCGATCTTATATAATCTGTTTGTGCCATTAAGCAAATCTCCTACCCTGCTGTCTAAATGCTTGTTGGATAGTACCAATTATAAGTCCTTTTCTTGACAATAACAATTCATCAAAACCTGCGGCATCCACTGCATTGATGTTGAAGTTAATATTTGTTTCACCCATTCTACTGCCCATTGTTTCATTGGATACTATCGTGCCTGCTGAGTTTGGTATGAACAACTCTGGTCCTCTTTCTCCAACCAAGAACGCACCACTGCCTCCTACTGCTCCACCACCTGCTCGAGCACCGCCAAATCCTATAGCACCACCATTGGCATATCCAACAGCACCGCCGTCGGCTCGACCGCCTAGCAACATTAAAATAAGTTTTAATCCTATGGTCTTTTTAAGTTCACTGTTCAGTTTGGCCTGTGCATTGGCTTGGTTTAACACACCATTAACCATGTCAACGTTGAATACTTTTGCCAACCCCAAAAGTATTGGTCTAACAATCAATAATCTAATAATTCCACCAATAAGTTCTGTCATTATTGCCTTCCCAATTTCTCCTAGGGCCTCTTTCAATGATTTGGTACCCATGATTACATCAGTCAACGCTGATTCTGTAGTCTTGGCAAATGCCGTCATCGAACCAATTATGGTGCCAATTACAATATTGTTCAAACTATATTCTTCCAACAATTTATTCAATGCCTTGCCGTAGTCTGATACACTTACCTCGGTCTTCTTAACGGCTTGATTCATTTCTTTCTGTTTCATTATCATGGTCTTGGACACGAACACACCTTCGGTTATTGCTTTGTTGTTTTCTTTGATGTCCTCGGTAACCGTTTGGTAACCTTCATGAAATAATCTTAAATTTTCTATACGTTTGTCGTCAAGTTCAATCTGTTCTTTCTCTTGAAATATTAGTTTACCTAGTGCCGAACCTACAGCAACTAAACCATCCACTACCATTTGTAAGAATCTAGATACTTTTCTTAATCCCTCAATTACTAGGTTTAATACCTTTCCGCCAAACTCTATAAACAGGTCTATAACTTTCTGTATGCCCGAATTAAGTTCATTGTTTAAAAAGAACTCTTGTACAGCATTGAACATATCTCTAATCACACCAACGGCTATAAAGAATCTTTTGATTACTTCGCCCATTGCTTTAACTAACAATCCTAGTGTGCTACCAATAAATGTGCCTAGTCCAGCCATTAGGTCTTCGTTGGCTATAACGAACTCTGTTACTTGATCTAATCCGTCTTTGAATGATGGACTAAATTCATTTCCCATCCGGTCTGCAACATTCTTAAGTGCGATGCCTAAGTTACTAAATTTTGTTGATGTGTTCTGTAGTAGGTTTGCTGTGGCATCACCATAACGTTCTTCAATAGTTTCTGATAGTGTTCGTAATATTAATTCTGTGTTGCCTGTTTCTTTACTAAATTTACCTAATTCATTTCTCGTTACACCTAATTTTTCTTTTAGGATATCATACACCGGAAGACCTCTGTCTTGTAATTTGTCAAACTCCATTAGTTCAACCTGACCCGATGCCAATGACCTTGTGTACACATCTGTTAGTGCGCCTAACGTACCAACCTGATCTGTAGTTACAGCCGCCGCATTAGAGAATGTTGTTAATAATTTTGCTGTTGGCTCTATACCAGATGTTGATAGTTTAATGTATGTTGTTGTAAGGTCTTCAACGCCAAACTGTGTCTTTGTAGCAAATTTACTAATTTTATCAAATGCCGCCGCACCACCTTGTACTGATCCTTCAACTGTGCTTAAGGTTGTCCTTAGGTCTTCGAATCTAGCATTGGTAGTTACTATGTCTTTGATAACCTTACCTGTAACAAGCACAGCAAGTAATGGTCCCAATGTCCTCAATGCCGCACCGGCGCCGAATGCAGATGTCTTTATGCCATTAAGGCCAGCGGCAACTCCACCCAAAGCCGCAGTGTTCTTCGCGACTACGTCTATTACTAATTTTTGTTTCGCATCGGCCATTATCTACGTCTCCTTGTTGGCATAGGCGGCCGTTGGCTACCCATGGTTGTTTTACTTTCTTTGTGTTCGAACAAAAAATACCCGGACCACAGTTCTAGTTCCAATGTTGACATCTGCAATATCTCTTCAATAGACTTTTTGAGTCTATCGGCGAGTAACATTACAAACCGGAGTTCAACATTGGATTTTATTCCTTTGCGATTGTTTCCTGATCTGCGGAAAGTTTCGCATTGTTAATTGCTGTACCAACTTTCACCACAACAAGTGGATCCGCTTCGTGCATCAATTTAATCCTGTCTGCGTCATGGAATAATCGTTTGCCATTTTTGTCTCTGGCTTTAACAATTATGCTCTCAACAACTGCTTCAATAGTTTTCCCTGCGGCCTGCAGTTCCATTACTTTGGCTTCGTCTTTAAGCGGATATGTGGTCCTGCAATATATGTCAGTGTCCCATTCCTCCACGTGTATTTTCTTCATATCACCACCAATACTTGATTGATAGTGTTTTCCGATTTTGTCCATTATACTCATCTTATATCTCCTCTATTTTCCTATTTTACTTAATGTTGGTCCAACGATACCACGTGGGGCCTGTCCACTCCTGCCATGTTCAAGTGCGTGTCCGTATGACTGTGGATTGCTAATGGTACGTTTTGTACCACTACCACTCATACGCCAACTTTTTTTGAACAGGCCTGAACGCACCGGTGATCTACGTTTGACCTCTTTAAGTACCTCGTTACTGGTCTTCTGAATTTGGCTTTCAACGCCTTTTGTCAGAGCCTTTGTAAGCAATAATGACTTAAAGATTACCTTCATGTTATTAAAGGTCTGCTTTGGTCAGTGCTCCGCTACCTTGGAAACTGACTTCTGCTGTTACTGCCCCCGCATTATCCGCCGAAATTTCGTGGCTGGTAATGATTACTTCTCCAGATAATTTAACACCTGTTGTTCTGCCTGATGGAAACAGTTCTACTGATGCCGCCGCGGCTCCTGGTGCTGAAAACAATGCAGATTGTGCCGCATCATCGTCTCTGAAGTACAAACTCATCGAACCAGTAAAGTTTGTTAATCCTGGTAGATAAGTTCTTGAAGTTGATCCCATCGCTGAAGTCTCAATCGCATCACCTGTTTGTGATACAGAAAAAGATATAATGGAAGCAACTGGTGTTACAGAACCGCCCACGTCAAAATGTGCGACTCCTTGTGTTCCTGAATAGACTGCTGTGTTTGTAGCCATTTTCTATTCCTCCTCTTTGTTGTTGTTAATGACTTCAGCGTCTGCCTTCAATATTCGCATACGCCTTTGTCTTGGTTTTGGTTTAGTTTGGATTTCTTCCTGTGGCTTCTCAGTCACAGCAGGTTTTTTAAATTTCCAGCCTGATCTCAAATGGTCTTGAACCTGTGGGTTGTCGACTATTTTTGAATTCCCTTGTTTATCATACATTTGTATTGACATTATGCATTACCTCTCTTGTAAACATAAGTCACTGAAAGTGTTGCATTGAACTGCCCTAGTGGTTGTTGTCTTTCAACGACTTCTATGTTGTTAATTGATGATTGTACGTAGTGTGTGGCAGTATTGTCAACAGTTATATTTCTATCTCTGCTTAACTCCAATGTTTCTTCTATTTTTTCAATTAGATTGTTTCTTGCTGTGTCCAGTTCACTGCCTCTGACAAAACATCGTAGTTCTATTTCAAGTGTGCCTTGTCTTTCTGACATACTGATGTCTTCTCTTTCCTCATTGCCACTGACAACAAGTATTGCTGGAAACTGTGTGATTGCTAGTTTTTCAAAATCAAAGAATTCTCTGCTAACCAAGACTGCTCCTGGTTTAGACATATTCTTTAATTGTTCAACGATATCTATCGCTATGTTTTCTCTTGCACTCATTCAATTATCTTACAAGACGATTGAAGTGTGTGGGTTTATCTTCTCCTACTGAGATATCTCCGGAACTATCAAAATCGTACTTGACTCCTACTCTTAGAATTTTGTCAAATTCATTTTTGTATTCTTGTCTGTAATATGCCATTTTTTCTCTGAATACATCACCTTCTGGAGAGAACGTGCTTAGACGTGGGTAGATGTAATGTCCCAATACATGGTACACTGCACATCTTGTCCATTGGCTGTCCACAAGCAAACTGTCTTCGAATGTTGTTGTAGTACCTGCAGATAGATCATAACGACCATAGTTTGCTCTAGGCCACCATTCTATTTCAATGTCTCTTTTTACGTCTGCTGTTGATAGTGTGTGGAGATCCGAATAATCCTGGATTCCATAGTTTTTGATGTCAGGCTCGTATTGTTCAAGATCTGCATCTGTTGTAAAGTTAGCCACTTAAGAGTCCTCCTGTTAAAGTGTGTGCAAGTCCTTCTTGCTAAAACTTATTTATTGCGTGTGCCTATGTGTTAAGCACTAATAAAAAAGGGCGACACTGGGCCGCCCTTTTTGTAATATGAGCGAAGGTATAAACCTCCAATCAATTATTATGATATAGTTGCGTCTACTGGTATTTGTACACCGTAAGTGTCATGTAATTCAGACACACCGTATACAGCCGTTGCAACAACTTCTGTAGCTCTTAAAGATTCATCTCTTTGAGTAGCAATTTTCATGTCAGAGCCCATAGCCATTGCAAGTGCATCTCTGCTGAACACAGAGTTTACGGCACTTGTAGCCGAGTCAGCCACAACATTTGAAGTTTCGAAAATATCGATACCTGCTATTCTTCCAACATAACCTTCAGTCATTGCCGCGTTGACAACTCCTGTGTTACCTTGCGGTACGAATGTTGAAGTCATAGTTTTCTTCATGTTGAAGATTGACGCTGGGTTGAAAACACCAAAGTATGGTCCTGGTACTCCAGCATTCTTTAATTTTGCCGCCGCCGCAAATAAGTGAGCCGCAGTCATTTCTGTCTGCGTGTCAGTTGCGTTGCCTAATGCAAAAGTTGAGAAGCCTGAGAATAAACCAGTTAAGTCTTGGTCAATTTTCTTAGCGATTGCTTCACCAAAAAGTCTACCAATGTCACTGATAACGTTCTGTTTTGAGTAGTTTAACGCCAAGTCAGTTACAGTAGTCATTACACCTACTTCGCCAAGTGTAATATCTTTTTTGGATGTTGTTACAGCAGTGTTTGCCAAGTCAACAGTTTCTGCAACTGCCGCCGCCGCTGGTGTTGAGTAGATCGGCACTTGTAATACCGTTCCACCGTTGTTTTGTGGGATCGTAAAAGTCTTAACAAGATTTCTCATTACAGATCTTTCAGCCGCCACGAATTGTGCTTCCGCTACGATTGATGATATTAAATCATCAACACCACCGGATGCTAGTTTTACTTCATTAGCCATTTTGTTATCTCCTATAGTCTAACGTGTTAATGTTAACCTATGCCTTGTGTTTTTCTGTACTCAGCATAGATTGCTCTTTGTGCTGGATCTTTCATATCCAACTTGGTGATATCAACTGGTTTCACGCCGTCTGTTTGTGTATTTGATTTTGCTCCGCTACCTGATGGGCCTGCACTTATAAAGTGCAAATTATTATCTAAGAACTCTTTTACCAACATATCAACCGATAAAGGTTCTCCAGATTCAGCATAGCGTGGAGTTCCATTCTTATCCACAACTTCAACATCTCCAGTGTCATTCAATTTAACTTGGTCTTTAACTAGCCTTACGACTTGCTCCGGATTAATAGCGCCGTATTTGCTACTAGCCTGAAGCAGTGAATCATCAACCTTGATTGAATTCAACTGTGCGTGTAATTGAGCAATCCTTTGGTCTTTCTTTTCAGCAGTTTCCTTAAGTATTTTCTCAAATTCACCTCGTTTCTTCTGTTCCTCAAGTACTACTTCTTCTTCCTTTTCTAACATAGAACGATACTTTTCAACGTCTACTCCTTGGAATTTTTTAAGCACATTGGATTCTGTCTTTTTACGTACAGCCGCCATTGCGTCATTAAACTCGTCTTGAGTAAATGTTTTAGGTGTTGATACCTCTTCTTGAGATTGGTTGTTAGTTGGACTAACTTTAGAGTCATCTGCTTTGTTCTCAATGTTCTCGGCAGTTTTGACTTCTGGATTTGCATACTGTTCCATTATCAGTTCCTCCTTTGGAGTTGTGTGTTTATTTACCTGTGTATTTACGTGTTTAATGTACGTATGAATATATTTTAGGTTTTAGGCTGACGTTTTGGATCAATAGTGTACAATGTTAAAAGTTCAAGTTTTCTTAAGTGTGCAAGGTCCTTTATTTTTTTCAATGCCTTCCTTGCCTTGAATGCACTCTGTTTGGATTGCCATTCTATTGTGCGTCTGTTAAGTTCTTTGTACTCTCTGTAAGCATTGTCCAATGCTATGCTTACTGACGTTTCAATTGCTTGTCCGTCTAGTTTTCCTTTGTATGGCATTTACTTCTTTAATATTTTTTTTGCCCAACTTAAACCTGCGTTGCCACCCCAACCTAGGTATGCTTGGGTGCCTGGTGTGTTCTTGCCTGGCTGGTAGTATGTTTTTGCTCTGCTCAAATAACTGAATGTTCTTCTTACTGTGGCTAAACTTACATTTTTGCCACCGGCAAATTGATTTGCTCTGGCTAATCCCACAGGTGTCATTCCTTTACGACTGGCTGGTGCTTGATCTCTTAAACGCAAGGCACGTTTTGCATTGGCTTTCATTTGTTGTGTTGGTTTTGGCATTGTGTCTCCTATTTGTATATGAACGGATCTTTTTTTGCTAATTTTTTTAATTGTTTTTTAAATTTTTTCTTTTCAACTGGACAGTTGCAGTGTTCACATCTGCATTCAGTACATTTTTTATTACAGTGTGATGTGTGTCCACAACTGCAACGTTTTACTCCAAACACTTTGTCAGTTAGTTTGTCTATTAATCCAAAAAACTTTGATAAAAAATTATCCATTAGTCGTACATTACCTCGTCTTGCCAATTGGTGTTGTATTGTTTGTTATCCCACCAACTTAATTCATTGTTGTCTAGTGTTTTGAATCCTTGGTCTCTGTCGATGTATTTGTAATCTACTTTTTCCAAATCAAACTGTGCCAACCACATAAAAACTTTTTTAATTGCAAAGTCCTTGCAACTGTAAACATCCAATTGTATAACACCATTTTTCCAACTGTGGAATGTTATTGAACTTGTATCAATAATTGCAACTGAACTGTATCCTTCGTTGCCTTCAACATCACTCCATTTGGTATGTGGTCCTGATAGTATGTTCATGTCGATGTCTTTGATCAATTGTTTCATGCTGTTGTCAACAAGTTCTCTGTCTTTGAACAATGGTGGTGAATTAACTTCAGCCCTTACCAACAGATGTTTGTGTACTAGTCTTGGATTCATTTAGTTTTCCTTTTCTTGCATTATTTAATACAGTGATGTCTTGTTGTATTAGAACTGGTGTTGGTGTGGAATGCCCTCGGTACTGTGGATGAGAATACAACCATTCTTCATTTGTGCGTTGTTCATTTAATCTGTAATGTATATTGCAAAGTGTCCTGCCACTTGCGTTGGGGTGTAGCCACATACGTGCCACATAATCACCCAAAGGCGTGATACGTTTCTCACCACGCCATCTTTGGATGTCAATTTTTTGTTTGGCCCAAAATGCCTTGCTCCATGGACAAACTGCCACTATGGACGCAAAGTATTCAGTCCAATTAACCTCTTCTTTTCTTGCCACCACGTCTGCCGCCTTTAGACGCCATGGGCTTTTTCTTTTTTCTAGCCATTATGCTCTCCTTTATTGATGCCCACCATCCGCCCAAGCCTTTAAAAAAGGCCTTCGCCTTAGAAGCACAACTTCTTTTCATTCGTCGTGACATCCTATCAAGCATTTGCTCAATTGTATAAATCCTTACTTTAAGACTTTTATAATTCTTCTGGTGGTGTTTGTGTTTCTGTTTGTTCATTGTTACTATTCAATAGTTCTTCTTTAGCCTTTGTTATGTCAGCTTGACTAATCTCAGGATGAATTTGCAACATTTGTTGATCTGTGTAACCTTCCATTATCATTTCTTGGATGTGTTTAGATCTAGATGCCGGCGATGTAACAGGATGTAACATTTCATACAACTCTTCTTCATCGTGGGCTAACAGTTCTTTTATTTTTTTGTTTACTATGTTTTTTGTGTTTGTGTCATCAGTTTTTGACATGTTTGCTGATATTTCTGAAACTTTCTTAAGGATGTCCATATCCATATTTTTGTCTCTGATGTTGAAAGCCATTGGATAACTTATCTCACCATCGAATGTTTCACCGATCCATTGTGCAAACAATCTCCAAATTTGTTCTTCACCTAATTGTAAATTTTTTGCTTTTTCACAGAGCTTAGAATCTAGTAAAATAAACTCGCTAGCCATGGCTATTCCACTCATCTGTCTTGTTTCTATTGCTCTAATAGCCCCCAAGTGAGCCATTCTGTCAATTGCTTTTATTTTGTCATCAATACTTTTTAAGATACCGTCTATGCTTTGTCCACCTGGTTGTAACAGGTATGGTTTTAATCCTGCATCTGTTTCATTTGGCATTTTAATAATTGCACCAGCACCTGCTGTTGTGTCAACTTCTGGTGTAACAACTAGGCTTGGGTGATTTGTTAATCTAATTAATTGTTCACATTCTGACCATTCATTTGATATAGCCATTGCCATGTCTGCAATATCACCAACGTCACTTACACCAATACCTCTTACTGGTCCTCTGTTGGCATACACAAACACTGCTGGTATCTTGCCAAGTTCGTTTGGCATTTGATCTATAATTTCTGTTTCTAAATGTTGTTTTGTGTTTACTTTGGACAATATGATCATGTCTTTTGTAAACTCTCTTACATAATAATTCGTAGGTCTGCCATATGCTTGTTGTTCTACTTCTAACAATTTAAGATATGTTAATTCATATGTGCCTGAATCTGTTCTCTTGTATTCCCAGTCAAGTATGTTTTCTGGTGTGTACAAGTTTGCATATGGTCTAATTGTTTGTTGTAATTCTTCTGCTCTTGTGTTTGCATTTGATTTTGGTTTATCTAATAATACTAACACGTGTCCATACACTGTGCTCCAAGTGTTAACATCTCTCATGAATGAATCCCAACTTCTTCCTTCGAAGTCAGCATCTTGTAGGAACATATCTAGTTCTGGTCTATTTTTTATAGAACCATAATCTCTTTTTGGTTCATTTCTGTACAAGAATGAATTGTAAATGTGTGTGATACTTTTTACATGGTTGTCATATGGTGTGCTGGATATACGTTTGTTGTATTCTCCACCTGACTCATACACATACTTGGTAAGGTATTCACCCATCTTCCATTCGTAGCCACCCAAATAACTTTTGGATAAAAATTGCCATCTTGGATAGTGTGATCTATATTCTTCATGAACACCTAAACTTTCATACTTGTTGCCTAATGCTTGTTCATTGTTCACTGTAAATTCTGCTGGGTCCGCCATTTATTATATCCTCACTGTCCAATTGGTTTGTGTTTGATTGTGTGTGTATTGTCTTGTAATTGGGAACAAGTAACTGATACCATAACCAAGTGCGTCATTCATGTGATCCCAACCATTGTCTTTGTCAGGTTGTGATGTGCCTGGTTTGTAAATTTGTCTCTCCAAACAACTGATTAATTTTTTACACTTTGGATGTATCAATATCTGTCTCTCTCCTTTACCATTGCAAAGCATTGAATTTACTGAGTTAATTCTATCCCTTACTGGCATATGTTTGTTTGGTGCTTTAACAATAAAACCTGCATTTGCTAGTATACTTAAATCTGTTCTGCCACCAGCGGACGTTTTTCTCTGTCTCGATGCTGGGTCTGGATATGCAAATATTTTTGTTCCGGGGAACCTTGAGTATATTTCATTAACAAGTTCATCTGTGTTTGAACCAAACATTTCTATTTCATCTATCACAACAACTTTGCCATCTGTTATAACAAAGCAAACTGCTGACATTGGATCAATGTTCATGTCAATGGCAACGTGTATTATTTTTTGCGGTTTTGAAAATGTAAATTCTGCAACGTTTTCTGATCTTTTGAATCCATAGTATACCATACCACTGTATGTTACAAAAGTTGCTTCAAATTCTTGTTCAAATGTTTTTTTATCCAAGTCTCTCTTTGCTTGTTCTATTTCTAGTTCACTAACAAATCCACCTTGTGCTGTTGTGAATGAAAATGACTTCCATTGATCCTGTGTTGTGTCTTCACCTGTTTGATACAAGTCATACAAAAAGTTTCCAACACCTTTTGGTGTACCAATGAACAATGCTTTACCTTCCGAATCAGCCAGTGCAGGACGTAATACTTCTGTCCATGCCTGTGATGGAATGTTTGCCGCTTCATCCAATACCAAGAAGTTTAATTTTGCACCCCTTAGGTTTTCAAAGCCGGCACCATCTGCACCTTTCAAACTTATTTTGCTGTTGTTCTTCAACACAATTGATAGTTCTGCTTCATTTATTTTTTTTACCCAATTTAAACTTTTTAATTTTGTTTTTAATTGATCCCACCATACCATTTTTGCTTGTCTGTAACTTGGAAGCACTGCCCAACATATTTGGTTGGGTGTTTTTGCATGATAGCATATTTCTCTAATGGCAAGTGTTGTTTTGCCAAATCTTCTTCCAGCGATAACTGTTTTAAATCTTGCTGGATCTTGTGCTACTGTTTTTTGTGGTACAGATAGTTTCATTATTCTTTATCCTCGTCCCATGGTAGTGGTGTTGAATGTTCTTCTGCGTTAGGGTCATCTTTTTGATCTAAGAAGTTTCTTCCTAACCATATTTGCATTCTAGTATCACCTGCCAATGCTTTTTCAAACTGTGCCTGTCTTAGGCTGGCTTTGCCTTTGGCTCTGCCTTGTTCAATAATTTTGTTGAATCTTCTTTTAACACCTTCACCAGTCATGCCAATGATGTAACCTATTTCTTCATAGGTACACATTGTAGACGCCAATCTCTTGATCATTTCAGGATCATGTGTCTTGTATTTTTTGCCTTTGTTATCTGGAACTACTCCCATTATTCTAATCCTTTGTCTTTGCAAATAATTCTAAAATGTCTTGAATCAGTATCACCTGCTGATGTTACAATTTTTACTTCTATTGGATAAACGTTGCCTGCTGTGCCACCGTTTACCCTAAATGTTACTTTTGTTGTGGTTGCTGTTACATCCACTGTGTGTGATGTAGGAAATGCCAATGGTGCTGAATCACCTGATATTGTGCCTAGTGTTACTGTGGGTGCGCCTGTTGAATCATCCAGTATTGTGTCACCAGTATTCAAATAATCTGTGTAGTCTAATGCGTATTCTATGTTTGCGTCAGGATCTTTCACTATGAAAATGCCTTTGTTGTCTTTTTTAAATCCTGTTAGGTCTGCCATGTGTTTTCTCCTTATGCTAATTCAAACACCCTTGTTTCTTGTTTAACTTTTTTGACACGTGTCTCACGTTGAATTGTATTTACACGTGTTTCTTGACTTACAATAAATGTATTAAATGGATTCACCTCAATATCGAATACATTGGTACCCATATTGATTGTTGATGTTATTGGTAGTGTTGCTGAAAAATGTCTTATTCTACTGCCAGTAACAGACATCGTTGCACCAGCAATGGTTAACACTGTTGCAAGAACTTGTCTTACACCTGTCGCTGATATGTTGGATGTAATATCTGTGCTTACACTTGCAATTCGTGTCGCAACTGCATTGGTTGTTATGGTACTGCTTATCGATGGCGAAGACTCACCTATATCAACTGCTCTTACTGTGATTGTACTGGATGCAATAGCAAGTGTTGTTGCTAGGTCTAAGTCTTGTGCTACAAGTTCTCCACCCTGCACATAACCAGATGCTACATAGTCATCGACCACATAAAGTGGTTCACCAATAAATGAATTGATTTGTAAGGTTGCTGATGCGATTAGTGTTGCCACAGATATAACTCCAAAAAATTAAACTGTGTACTAGTCTATTGTAATTACAAGCCCAGATGCGTTGATTTGAAATGTGTCGCCATCACTAATAACCTTAGATGACGCTAGTGCACCATGTGCCAATAAATTGCCACTTGAACTGGCATCAAAGATACCGATGTGTGTGATTGTTCCAAATGCACCACCGCTTGCCGCGGCAAATGTGATTGCTGAACTGTTTGTAATTTGACTGTTGTCTGAGTTTGCTGTTGCTGAACTCATTTTGTTGTCTATTCTTATTCTTGCATATCCTGAGCCACTTGCTTCTGTGCCTGATGCCGAGTCAGTTGGGTCGGATGTGAACAAGCCTATGTATGCTTGAGGTGAAGTATAAGATGTGTTTTTGAACACGTGATCTAGTAACTTTCTCTCAGCGTATGTACTTAAAGCCGTCATTAAATGTTCTCCTAATTAGGGTTGTTTGTTATAACAAGTTTATTTAATGAAATATTTACTGAATAATATTATATTATTCGTTTTCTATGAATGATTCACCTGTGTATTCTTCTAATTTACGAATCATTCGTTCCATATTAACTCTTAATTTCTTGCCTGTTTTCTTGTTCACTGAATAATATTCCCATTCACCTTTGTCGTTGTGGGGCGATATTTTAGTAACGTTTCCTGCCTCATCTTTAACAAACACTTCTGATGAAGCAGATTCATCTTTGGCATATATGAATGATTTGTCTGCACCGTGTGTGGGATCACCTGATTGGTTGTCCAGTTGCACAGCACCAAATCTAGATAATGAATTTGTTGTGTCATAAAATCCAAACTTGTTGGTTGCACCGTTTGAATCTATGTAATAACTGTATCCATTTGTGATTGTGCCGTGATATTTGTTGATCTGTGCCTTGTATGCAAATGCGTTTGTGACTGTGATTGCTCCGCCGTTGTCATCTGTTTCCACATATGAGAATACACCGTGTGCATTCGTGATGTTGACAGTTTGTGGTGAATAAAAGTAAGAACCAGCCATCATACCAATTGTGTTACCCATTGTTCCTGCGTTGCTACCGTCTCTGTTTTCCACAGCCGCTTGTCCTTGGGCACCCAGTGCACCTGCAAAATTGTTTGTGGAGTTCACTGTGGCACCATTAAGGTCCACCGCTACACCTACTGTCTGTGCTCTGAATCTGTTGTCTTTGTCTGAACTTGTGAAATTGCCCAATGTGTATTGCTGTCCCACCAAGTGTCCTTGTCGTCTGTCTGAACTGGATGTTAGGGCACTGCCTATGGTTTCTGCTCTAAACATATGAACACCCTTGTTTCTTGATATGCCACCAAAATTATCAGTAAAGGTTGATGTGGCTTGGCTTGAGAATGTGCCATCTGAACTTAGGCTTACAACACCTGTGCCGTTGGCTGATATTTCTAAATCAGCATTTGAGCCATTTGCACTTATGGTGTTATCTGTAACTGTTACACCGTCTAATGTACTTGCACCTGTCACTCCCAGTGTGGTTGAAACAGTTGCCGCTCCTGTGACTGCAAGTGTTGATCCATCAAAAGTCAAGTTGGCTTCACCTGTTATAGCATTGGCTCCTGTGACTGTTGTAAGTGTGTTGTTGGTTGAACCTGTTAGTGCAGTACCACCTGATTGTGCTACAAAACTTAAATTGCCTGAACCATCTGTTCTTAACACTTGGTCGGCTGAACCATCTGATGTTGGATATTTTATTCCGCTGATCGAAACTTTACCTGATCCGTTTGGAGTAAGTGTAATATCTTGGTTGGATGAGTCTGTTGCAATTATTCCTTGCTCGCCATCAAAAGACATATTGTCTATGATCACTTTTCCAGTACCCGCAGTGCCTAATACTAAATTTTGATTGGCTGGTGCATTGGTACCATAAGCACTGGTTGATTTAATTACAGGCCCACTTGCAGGCAATTCTATTGCCAGCGATCCACCACCATCTGTTTGGCTTGTAAATTGTATATCTGCGTTTACATCTTTGATTGTGTGTCTGATATCTCCTTCATCTTCGTAAATGGTGAAGGCACCGGTTTGTGATCCATGAGATCCAACAGTTAAAGTCTGTCCTGCAATTCGGTTCATTACTGTGCCACTACTTGAACCACGTCCAACCTTAATAGTAGGACCAATTGTAATAGTACCACCTCCTGATGCACCGGTAAGAACCGAATCGACTACAACGTCTCCGGTACCACTTGCTGAAATTTGTAAATCGGCATTTGAGGCATTTGAACTAATAGTATTGTCTGTGACTGTGACACCGTCTAGTGTGGAAGCACCTGTTACAGCAAGAGCACCATCTGTGCTGATGTTTCCGTTTGATTCTAAACCTGTGCCATTTAACAGTTGCAAGTTTGTTGAATTAAGTCTTGCACCGATGTTGTTTGATCCTGCTTTCATCAAAGCAAATTCAATTAATCCATCCTCTGTGCTATCCGATGCATCTGATATCTTACCTGTAATTTTTGCATAGTTGATTGCTTCATCGGCATCGTTCTCACCTTTAAATTTTAATTGTCCCAAGTAGTCAGCATCTGCTGGTGAACCGCTGTTTCTTTTTAGTGTAATAACAGGAGCCGCTGTGGCTGAATCTTCTGTTGTTGTGATTGTTAAAGAATCATCTGTTGTTGTGTTTGTGATTGTTTGTGTGCCAGTTACACCAAGTATTGATCCATCGAATGTTAAGTTTGCCTCACCATTCATTGCATCAGAGCCTGTTGCTGTAACAACTCTGTTGTCCGAACCATTTGTCAAGAAGTCTGACACATCTACCGAAATAGCATCTGCGGCCACATCAATACCTGTGCCTGCACCAATGTTTAGAGTAACATCTGCACTTGTTCCGCCACCTGTCAAACCACTGCCTGCAACAACTGATGTTATGTCACCAGTCTGTCCATTAATGGTTACAACGCCTGCAGAATCAGTTGCTGTTGTTATTCCTGTGCCACCTTGTATGTATAATGTTCCTGCTTCAGGTATATCTACGCCGGCTGAATCATCACCTATTACTTTGAATCCTTGTCCAGTTGCTACTCCACTGATTTGTGAATCCACATATGTTTTAATTGCTTTGGCAGATGCAAGTGTGTTATCGGACCCACTTACTGAACTTATGTCAGTGTCCAACACACCAGAAGCCAAGTCTGCCACTTCTAAATTTGTAATGCTGTTGCCTGTGCCATTGGCATCTAAAGTTTTGTTTGTGAATGTTGTGGTTGAACTTGCTGTTACTTCGCCTGTTGCGTTAATTGTAACAACTCCTGCCGAGTCTGTAGCAGTTGTAACATTATTACCACCCTGTATGTATAAAGTTCCATTAGCAGGTATATCAACTCCAGCACTGTCATCACCTATTACTTTAAAACCTGCACCTGCTGTAGAATCCACATATGTTTTAATTGCTTTGGCTGAAGCAAGTGTATCATCTGATCCTGATACAGAACTAATGTCTGTGTCTAGCACACCTGATTTTAAATTGGCAACTTCTATGTTGCTTAAATTGTTTCCTGTTGCATCCGCGTCAAATGTTTTGTTTGTGAATGTTGTTGTTGAACTGGCAGTTACTTCACCTGTTGCATTGATTGTTACAACTCCTGCTGAATCCGTTGATGTGGTTACGTTTGAACCACCCTGTATGTATATGGTGTCACCTGCACCTACCTGTATAGTGGCTGAATCATCCGCCGCTATGCCAAATGTTTGGTCTCTTAGGTTTAAAAAATTTGAATCTAATTGATTGTGTGTTAACTGTGATCCCTTTGCTAGGTTATCACTGGTTACTGTTGAAGTGCTAATGCCTCTGGTTGTAAGTTTGGCTTTTGCCATTGTTTAATCTCCAATTGTTATTGTCTTTAACTCCGCAAGTATTTATTGGAGATCAAACTGGTCTAATACTGTTACTTTTTCTTTTTCTTTTTCAAGTACCAACCCCATACGTCTTTGAACTTGGCATAGTTGTCATTGATCAATGAGGGATCCTGCATAAGGTCCTGTTGTTCTGCTTCACCGTCTCTTCTAATGTCATTGTATCTCTTGACCAATTGATTGCTTAACATTGGTTCAGTCTCTGCCATGTTCTTAGGTTTGAAATAGTCTGGTATTGATAGTGTGTGTCCAGTCGCTTGTTCCACAGCCTTTTCAACTTTAACCAATGCCTTAAACAATTTTTCAAGTTGATATTTTACTATGTCTTTGAATCTACCACCCCTGTGTATGGGTCCTATGTTTTGTGCAATACCTGGAATGACATCATCGTCGTGTTGATTCCAGCCTGGCAACATATTCATTGTTTGTAGATCGTGGATGTCTTGCTGTGTTTTAGTAAGCCAATCATATGCTTCCAATCTCTCTTCATTGCTTTCACCTACCAACATCACTGCATCATTAAACTTGCCTGATGCATCTGTGTAACCTTTGGATCTTGGTGTGTGTAGATAACTCATTATGCTTTCTCCTTGTTGCTTTTTGGTTTTTTAGACTTGTATGAACCATTATCATTTAATTCGTCCAATACTTTCTGTGCAAAACTTATTGGATTGCTTAATATGATGCCTTCCGCTACCCTGTCAGGCATATAATGATGGAAGTCTTCTTGATATTGGGCTCCTATCAGTGCCGCTTGTCTGCAGATGCTGATAAACTCCCATTCCGCACCCTGTTTGTTCACCCTCATCTCACGTTGTTCATAACTGTCTGGATGAAGCGGGTCTGTAGGATTGCTTCTTTTGATGTTTCTTAATAATTTTAACACGTGTGCTTTTTCACGTCTTGTTTCTTTTGCCATATGTTTCTCCTGTTAGTCCTTGATGTATGGTTCTTTTGGTTTTTCTGATGTTTCTGGCACATTTGGTTGTGTGGCTTTTAGTGTGTCCAGTATCTTCTTGTGTAGAGCACCCACAGCCAACATTTCATTGGCCCTAAAGGCTCCTCTCTGTGATGACAAATCTATTATCTGTGCCATCAGTTGTAATTCTTGTGGTTCAAATTGTGTTTTCATTATTTCTCCTCTTTTGTTGTTTGTTTCCGTTGGTATTGGTACGCCTAATGACGTTGCCCTCACTGTCTCGTATTTTCTTTCTCTGTCCTGCTTGACTCTGTGTCATTATGGTCACATTGCCAATGGTCCATCCTTCCGTTTTGTCTGTCCTGCAAAGGTTCATTGCGTCAGCACGATTGCCCAATTGGTCCTCGTGATCCAACAGCAGATCCCTGTACTGATCCCAACTTATCTGCCATGGTTGATTCCAATACTTGGCTTGGTTTTTTGCCAGCAACCATCTGCGTCTCAATCGTTGCACAATTGGATCTGGTCCTGTGATCCATCTGTAGGGCCTCTTGCCCCGGTTCTTGCCCGTGTTGGCTCTGCTTATCTTGTCTTTGGATTCCTGTGACATGGGTGGCATCTTCATGCCCTTGTTCCATGGTACTTGTTTGTTGGTCATTGTGTTAGTTCTCCTTGTGTGGGTGGTTGTGCGTTGAAACGTGTGCAGTGCCAAGCATCTGATCCTATCTGCCAATCCTGCTGTGAGGGATATGGTAGCACCACGTGCCATGTGCCTGATGTGGGCTCCAGGTAGGTGGATGCCCCTGCGTTAAAAAAAAATTTGGGGAACTCAATCACTGGTGCTCTCCCCTGATGTGCTTCGCCCCTGTTGATTTGAGTGTGTCCATGTGTTCATAGTATTTATTATAACAAAAATATCTGACACTGTCAACCGGTTCCTGACATAAGAATATGTCCACAGTATTCAATGAACCGCATTTACGAACTCAACCATGGTTTGGGTGTGCCTCCACACCATCTAGCTCTGTGGACATCATTATTTACTGTGGGTACAGCCCGCATGGTTGCAGGCTGGCAGTAGGGTGAGCACAGTCACACGCAACGGTGGAGAACCCTGGTTTTCAGTGACGGAGTTTTTGCTGATGGATTTTTTTGGATCTGGGTTTTGAGGCACAGTGCGGATTTGTGCTATTTACTACCAAAGGTGTAAAAAAATTTGCAACGTGGCTACGCACATTACCAAACCATATTTCAGGGGACGGTGTCAACCCAGAAAAGAATTCACACCACAGTGCCCAGAATGGATCATTTTTTCTACTTTTATCACCCTATACCACTGTTTACCAGCGATTACCAACTGTTACCATGGTTCGAATCTGGTTCCAAACGGTTCATACGGTGGCTTAAAGGCTGATATCAGGTTGAATTGTGGGTTTGAGTGTGAATGGTAAAGGTGGTGCCAAAAACTACACCATATGCATTACCATATCCACAACATCTTCTGCTCTCTCACAGCTCTACAATGTGTGTTACCCAGTTCTTTTGTGTGTGATTTTTATGCTGTGACTGTGTGCTTCTCTGTGCTCAATGCACTGTCATACTCAGTCATCATGCGTTTATTAATGCTGTCTCTCTCTGCTGTTACAGTTACTTGTTGTACTGCTTCTTGTTCTGATTCTGCATTTACCCACACTGTGCTGGTGTGTGCACCTGTTGTTATGGTTATTTTGTATCTCATAGTAGTACTATTTAAAGTTTATTTTACTGATTGTAATCGTATGACTTCTTTGATGTTTGCCATGGTGTCTTTGTATCCTACAGCATATAAACCATTTGTTCCTGTGCCTATTTCCAAATGAGGTCTACCATCCCTGTTCAACCAAAGATACACATATGGGCTATTGCTTCTCCAACCATTAAGTGCTAAACAACTCTTACCATACCGGTCATAATCGTCTTGTTGTCGTTCTAAGCGTTGATTGTATATCTGCTTGACTGTTAGTTTGTTGTCCTTTGCGAACTTGGTGAACCATTGCTTGGCTCTTAGATGTGTGCTCATTATCTCTTGCATCTGCTTGAGATCCTGTTGTCTTGCAACTTCTGTGTCAATCAACCTGTGCAATTCATCTGCTCCGTGCTTGAGTATAAGATTTTGTATCGTCTTTGTCATTGTGTTTGCTCCTTGCATTTGTTTATATTATGTATTTATTATAGCACATCTCAGCCGCCAAGTCAAGCACTGTTGGTAATCTTTTTGTTTTGGTAATAGAAATTTTGTCCGCGTGAGCCGTATCGTGTTCACAATTATAACACGTATTTGTTGTGTGTCAACCTTTCAGCACATCTATCAGCAGTTGATTTCTGGTTAGTTTTGGTATTTCCAATTCGGTGCATTCCAGGATGTATGCTTTGAACTGTGCTGTACTCACATAGTCTTCCACTTCCCAACTCTCATACATGATGTCTCTGCCTGTGCGATGCTGTGTGTGTTCCACAGTTTGATAATGGAATGCTGGGCCATATGGGTGTGTTTCTATGCCGTCAATGCCCCTGTCCCTGCAGAAGTCCAGTGTGTGCTGTTGTATGTCTGCAACTGTGGCATCACTTAGGTCCTGTTGTTGTAGATAACTGCGTAGGTTTAGCCTCATTCAAACAGTGTGTGTTTGGGGTCTGTCACTGTGGCATCTATTCTCTGCTGTGCCGTGCTCACATAGTTCTTGTCCTGCTCTATGCCTGTGAATGTGTTGCCCAACTCTTTGCACGCCATGCCTGTGCTACCTGATCCACAGAATGGATCCAACACGTGTGCTCCTTGTGGTGTGACCAAACGTATCAAATACTTCATCAACTCAACCGGTTTAACCGTGGGGTGATTGTTGCCCACATTTCCTGCTACTCGGTGTTCATTGCCTAAAGTTTTTTCGTGTTCTAGGATCTTGTGCTTTAATCTCTGGATTTTGG
>CENK01000401.1_pt1 | contig 28831 bp, 32 predicted proteins | sample 530191 | NCBI WGS metagenome assembly CENK01 (sample SAMEA2619686, study PRJEB7988) | marine metagenome | biome: marine biome (ENVO:00000447); feature: deep chlorophyll maximum layer (ENVO:xxxxxxxx); material: "saline water (ENVO:00002010), including plankton (ENVO:xxxxxxxx)" | depth 60 m | reverse complement strand
GTGAAACATCATGAGAATATTTAGAAAATACGAGTTTGGCAGCCAGTCTGCTGCTACAACAAAGATCAATGCCTTGGGTCTTGACGAGGAAGGCAATCCAACCCACGGTCATTCGATTGCAAGGCTGGGTAATATCGTAACAACACAAGGGGAGTATGATGAAGAGGGCAATCAAATTAAGGCCCCTGTATACTCAGAGAACTACCACGTCGATGTCTTGTGGAAAGACGAAGCATCTTCAGACTGGGATAATCAGATGGTGTGGTGCATGCCTATGGGGGTGCACACCTTTGGATCGTCCAGTGCCAATGCAGAGTATATTGCGAAATGTCAGGAGCTACACCCAGAGTGGTTCCCAGAACCTGAAGAAGACTAACTATGCTTGGGCTTAGCACAACAATAGCATCATCGTCTTATGTTTCTAGACTAAGATCAGACGATCTTGCCATGGCATTTGCGTCTAGGGTTACCGCTGACGGTGGTACAGTAGAGAATACAAATGATCTTGAAAAGGATCTAAGGAAGCTTATTTAAGATTCTAGATCTCTGTAAAGAGTTTGCACTAGCAGCCTCCCCCTTTGTGTAAGGGCGTATCTAACCCTGTAGTTGTATTTTGTCTCTTCTCTAAACAAGTGATCTTCTCTGGTGTCTGAGGGAGTCATCCTGTCGAAGTGTTTGTACAATATCCCTTCTTTTACAAGGGGGTATACATACTCCACACCAATCTTATTTGAGGAGATACCAAAGTCTTCTGACGCATACTTTAGAGTAAAGAACTCTAGGTCGTAAGCCCACAGCATAAACATGATTTCTTTTTGAAATATGCTGTGTTTTTCTTTTGCGCTAAGCAGCTCTCTTCTTAGATATTTGAGGTAGTTACGTTTTACGTATCTTTGATTAAGCCTCGAAAACTCTCTGAAGAGTTTTTTCTTAGATACTTTGCTTTTGGGCATTCAAATGGATTTACAGAACTACAAAGATATGGAGAGAGAAGGATTTTTGTTTGAGGTTCAGCAGATCGCTTTGGAGATAGAATCTTTGATTGACAAGTATGACGTGAGAGAAGATGTCATGTCTTTGATGATTATAGGTCTAATTGATGAGATGGAAGACACTCATCAACTAAAGGCTGTGTATGGATATAATCTTAGAGATAGAAGTGAGCTCGAAGAATTGGTTACATTTGCTCAAGACTCCTTTAAAGGAAATGATGAGCCAGATATTGATGATCTAATCAAGGGTCTTGGTATAAGTTTAAATTAAATGGAAGGTGTAATTAGAAAAATTATTATAGGTCGTGATCCTAAAGACGCTATGGCCTACTATGTAGGCATGCGAGCTGGTAGCAGCAAGGTGAGCGCGATTGTTAATGATGAGGCTTTTTTATACAGGCATGGTAAGAACAGATACCTTGTATATCTTCAAGAAGAAGATGGGAGCAATGTTTTATGGAAGTCTGTAGATGACATGCCATGTATCATTGAATACGATCTAAACTTTTGATATGGCTACAAGGACTTATCCTGACGGAACTGTTATCCCAGCATCTTTGCCTGCTGCGTATAAACGCGCAAAGAATAAGAATCAATACTGCGGAAATTGTGTGTATTGGATGGGTAACTACTGCACAAGATGGGAGGCTAGAGTAAAAGCAGGATACGTGTGTGCGTCTTGGGCTCCCAAACAAGCCATGTCTATTACTCCTGCCGCTGCGCCTGAAGTAGATGTATCCCCACCAGCTGTTCCATCTCCAACTCCTGCTCCTGCGCAGCCTCGTCAGACTACAGTGCGCAGAACTTCAAGGAGATCCTATGGATACTAAAAAATCCAGGGGTGTTGGTGACACTGTAGAAAAATTCACTCAAAGAACAGGGCTAAAGCGCCTGGTCGAAAAGGTCTCAAAAGACTGCGGATGCAGTGAGAGACGAGATAAATTAAATAAAATGTTTCCCTACAAAAATCAATGAAATCTTTAAACATGTTTATCGTTGAGCTGGACAGGCCAATCAACGATACAATCTCCACCAAAAGTGGAATTGAGTTATACATCGACACTCGATATGAGGGCGGTGAGTTCAAATACAGAGTTACTGACGGACCAGTCATAGCTACACCAGCTAAGTACAAAACCCCAGTTAAGAAAGGTGATAGGCTATACTTCCATCATCTTGTTGTAATGCAAGGGGGTCAAAAGCTGACAGGCATGGATAATAGCTACTTTGTCAAGTATGATCCAGAGCACGCTATAAATAATCAGGCGATTGCTTACAAAGACAAGAAAGGAAAAATACATCCACTTAATGGTTGGAGCTTGCTGTCTGCTGTTGAAGAAGAGGAGAGAGAAGACGGCACTATTGAAGTAGTGTCTTTAAAAGAAGAGCTCCCAACCAAGGGTGTCGTTGCTTTTGATTCAAAAGAACTGAAGTCAATAGGCGTAAAGAAAGGAGATGTTGTTGGGTTCAAAGAAAACAGAGACTATCGCATCAAGATTGATGGGGAGGAGTACTACAGAACTCGCACTGAAGACCTTTTATACGTAGAGCAATGATTGATAAAGAACACCTGATGACTGTCCTCGAAGAAGAGGAGTGTCTTACTGCTGATGGATTTGACTCTGCTTTAGTGGGGTGCACCTGTGGCCCCAACATAGTTGCTGTATATGATATCAATAAGATGATTGAAGTCTTGATTAAAGAAGGCATGAGCTATGACGACGCTGTAGAGCACTTAGATTACAATGTAGTTGGCTCATACGTTGGAGAAAAAACACCTCAATACATCAACCTTGTCACGCAAGAAGTTTACAACGATTGATGCTGCTCAGCGCTTGATGACAAGCATGGAGGCAGCCATCAACAACATGATTGATGAAATTAAAAAACCTGTTGATCCAGAGATCAATGGTAGTGCTCGTAAAGCAGAGTTGCAGTCTATTAAGCAGACAGCAACAGACTGTAAGGAGTTAATTGTAGAAAGACAGCGCTTAGAACAAATGATCAAAGACCTTACGAACAATGGATCAATCGAGCAAGCAAAAGACTACAGCGGAGGCTTCGCTGAAAGATATTCTAAATGATTGGCAGGCAATAGTCTGGCAAAAGAACAAAACTGATTTTAAATTCTGGGAAGAATCCTGGAATGATGAGTTTGAGGACTGATGCCTTTTAAGGACCGTGATGTTAGGAGGGCTTACAATAAAGAGTACCAGAAAAAACATTACGAGAAAAACAAGGATTACTATAAGTCGAAAGCAAAACAGACTAAAGCACAGCAAAGAAGATGGAATAGAGAGTTTGTAAATAGAGTCAAAAAGATTTTTAGCTGTGTAGACTGTGGAGAGTCTAACACTCTGGTTCTTGATTTTGATCACGTCAAAGGAGACAAGGTTGAAAACATAGCAGACATGGTCCATCGTCCCAACTCTATATCAACTATAAAAAAAGAAATGAGAAAGTGTGAGATTAGATGTGCCAACTGCCACAGGATCAAAACACATGAAAGAAGAAATTCATAGCCGCGAGTATCCCCTCAAGCTTATACCTTGTAGAAAGGGTAACTGGTTACATGTGGGTTCAAGTCCCACTTCGCGGACACGCACCTGTAGCTCAACTGGATAGAGCAGCACACTTCTAATGTGCAGGTTTAGGGTTCGAGTCCCTACAGGTGTACTAAATTAAATTATATCAAATGGCTAAGATTCAAGTTTCAACCTATCAAAAGAAGAAGATCCGTCGCAAGGGCGTACACGCCAAGACGAAAGCTTCAAAAAACAAAAGCTCAAAAAACTATCGCAAGCAGTATGCTGGTCAAGGACGATAAATATGAGGACTATGCTATCTCAATTTGTCCCAACGGTACGCAAGGTGAAAGTATTGAACTTGGTGGGCTACTCATTATTCTTCCCGCTCAGCCTCCCAAGAAACAAATTGCAGGACATGCAAAGTCAAAGCGCCTGCAATTGTGGGAAAGGATTGATATGCCTGAGGAGCTGTCTAGGATTAAGTCTATGGATGAGTGGGCAGAAATGCCAAGGGAGTTTAGAGAAAAGTTTCGTCCGTATATCGAAGAGGAGTTTCGCCGTAGGCGTGAGGGTTTTTGGTTCTATAACAACGGTGTCGCTACGTATATTACGGGCAGGCACTATATGATGCTGCAATGGACCAAGATGGACATAGGCTATCCATCTTACCTTGCCTTCCAACGTGATATATTTATACACCTCGTTGCGTGCGAGTCTGATCCGCGTTGCATTGGTCAGCTGTATACTAAGTGTCGTCGTTCTGGATATACCAATATCTGTTCTTCAGTTTTAGTTGATGAAGCAACTCAGATTAAAGAAAAGCTTCTAGGCATTCAATCAAAAACAGGTAAGGACGCGCAAGAAAACATCTTTATGAAGAAGGTGGTGTATATGTTCAGGAGCTATCCTTTCTTCTTTAAACCCATTCAAGATGGTACTACGAACCCTCGAATGGAGCTTGCTTTTCGAGAGCCATCTAAAAGAATCACGAAAAAGAATAAGACATCACAGAATGGCGAGGCGTTGAATACAGTGATCAATTGGAAGAACACCACCAACAATGCATATGATGGTGAGAAGCTACATCTGTTGTATCTTGATGAGGCTGGCAAATGGGAAAAACCTACGGATATAAGGGACGCCTGGAGGATTCAAAGAACCTGTTTGATCGTAGGGCGGAAAATCGTAGGAAAGGCAATGGTGGGAAGCACCGTAAATCCAATGGACAAAGGGGGGAAGGAATACAAAGATTTGTGGAGCGATTCAAACCCAGTGGAGAGAAACAAGAATGGGAGGACTAGGTCTGGATTATACAGGCTATTTATTCCAGCTTTTGAATCACTAGAGGGGTTTTTTGATTTGTACGGAGAGCCTGTAGTTAACGATCCTGACTCTCCTGTTGAGGGAATTGATGGAGAGGAAATATATACTGGATCAAAGTCTTACCTCAAGAATGAAAGGCAGGGACTTATGGAAGACCCCTCAGAACTTAACGAGGTTATCAGGCAGTTCCCCTTCACTACAGACGAAGCATTTAGAGACAGCGTCCAAAGTACCTTGTTTAACATCACTAAGATTTATGAGCAGGTACAATACAATGATGACTTGTATCCAAATCCAGTGGTCGTAGGAAACTTCTATTGGAAGAATGGAGATCAAGACACAGAGGTTGCGTTCAAGCCTGACCCCAACGGTAGATTTCATATTGGGTGGATGCCGCCCCCAGAGATGCGGAATCAAAAAAAGTTTGACAGAAACAAACGAGTTGCACCAAATTCAAACATAGGTGTTGGTGGTGTTGACTCTTATGATCTTGATGCAACAGTAGACGGCAGAGGATCTAAGGGGGCAATGCACATGTTTAACAAGTTCAACATGCATCACCCATCAAACATGTTTGTTCTAGAGTATGCTTCTCGCCCACCGTTAGCCAAGATTTTCTACGAGGACTGCTTAATGGCATCTGTGTTTTATGGATATCCTTTGTTAATTGAAAACAATAAGTACGGCATCGCAAGGTACTTTGAATCAAGGGGTTATGATGGGTATCTATTGGATAGACCTAAGCATTTGTCGAACAGTCCTGGTGCTCAAAAAGTGAAGACAAAAGGAATCCCCTCCAACTCACAGGATGTTATTCACGCTCATGCTCAGTCTATAGAAGCATACATACACGATCATGTAGGAATAAATCATGATAGTGGTGAATATGGTAAAATGTATTTCAATAGAACCTTGGAGGATTGGATTGGATTTAAAATCGACAATCGAACCAAGTACGACCTTAGTATAAGCTCTGGGCTGTGTTTGTTAGCAGCACAAAAAGAAAAAACAAAACCTAAATCTAGCTTCCAAGAGAAGAGGTTTTTTCGCAGATATAACGTAACTCGTTGATTACTTATATTTGCAAAAGGTAAAATGGAATCCCTATCTAATGCAGGACACAAAAGGTACGAGTAAAGGGTTCCCAAATCCTCTTGCCTCCCCAGAAGAAAAAGCGTCAAAAGCTTACGGCACTCAATATGCAAAAGCTATTGATTCGCAGTGGGGAAGGATGACGGATGTTGGGAGTCTTGTAGGGAAAAGAAATAGAATATTTGCCAGAAGCAGAGACTATGCTATTGGCACACAGGACACAAACATCTACAAGCAGCTACTTAACAGCCTTGACCCCAACGGTGGAGACGGTAGCTTGATGAATCTTGATTATACCCCAGTACCTATTCTGCCCAAGTTTGTTCGCATTGTAGCTAACAAGATCCTTGCAAAGAAGATGTATCCTAATCTAGAGGCCGTTGACCCTCTGTCTACATCTCAAAAAAACCAGAATAAAAGATTTCTGAAGTCTCAGGTTGCTAACAAAGATTTGTTGATGCAACTCAAAGAGCAGACTGGCCAGTCTTTGGGACAAGATCCTGAAACCTTGCCTGATTCAGCTGAAGAGGTTGATATTCTGTACGGAGACAACATCAAGACAGGAGGGGAGATATCTGCTCAGCTTGCGACAAATCTCACTCTTGAGTGGAATCAGTTTGATGATTCTGTTTTTAGAAGATCTGTAAACGACCTGGTTGCACTAGGTATGGCAGTTGTTAAAAGGTCAAACGACCCAAACATTGGCATTAAAACAGACTATGTAGACCCTTCTTTGTTTATACATAGCTATACAGAAGACCCAGGTTTTAATGATCTAACTTACGCGGGTCACATTAAAAAAGTCTCTATTGCTGAATTGCGCAGACTAGCAGGTGATGAGCTTTCTGAAGAAGATCTAAATAAGATCGCCAACAAGGTCAAAGGCACCAATGGCAACAACGCCAACAAATACAGCACAAAAAAGTACGATCAAGACTTGAATACCATGACATACGGTTATGATGAATATACCGTCAATGTTTTGGACTTTGAGTTTTTGACTGTTGAGACCATGCACTTTGAAGAGAAAGAAAATCGCTACGGCAATTCTAATTTTTTCTACAAGGGGTTTTCTTACAAAGCACCTAAGGGATCTGTCTATGAAAGACGTCCTCAGTGTATGGATATACAGGTTGTTTACCAGGGCAGCTATATTGTTGATTGTGGCATGCTGTATGGGTATGGCAAAAAGAAAAACATTCCCAAGACCATTCACGACTTATCGAAGGCTACTCTGTCATACTCAGTTTCTGCAGTGAACCTGAAGGATATGATGCCTAAGTCCATGGTGGATAGCTGCACTGGCTTTGCTGACATGCTTCAGCTCACTCACTTGAAGATTCAGCAGGCAATTGCAAAAGCAAAGCCAGATGGATTGGTGATTGATATTGAAGGGCTGGAGAATGTACAGCTTGGAAAAGGAGGGGAGCTTCAGCCACTTGATCTTCATGATATCTATGAACAGACTGGTGTATTCTACTACAGAAGTAAGAATCCAGAGGGGGGATTCCAGAACCCTCCTGTTCGAGAGATTGGCAACAGCATTAGAAATATCAATGAGTTGATTGGATTGTACAATCACTACTTGAGGATGATTCGCGATACAACTGGTGTCAATGAGGCTGTTGATGCCTCAACACCTAAGGGCGATGCTCTTGTGGGTGTGCAACAGCAAGCTATTCAGGCAAGCAACAATGCAACATATGACATTACCAATGCTTCTTTAATACTCTTCAAAAAAGTTTGTCAAGACATTATCAAGTGCATTCAGATTTTGCCAGAAGAGTCTGTAATCTACGGAGCATACAAGAGGTCTTTAGGTGACGAAAACATGGACGCCTTGTCTTCATTTTCAGAGTTGCCTATGTACAACTTTGGGGTTCTTGTCACAAAAGACATGGAGGATAAAGACAAAGCTTATTTGGAGCAAAATATCCAGATGGCTTTGCAGCAAAAAGAAATTGATCTTGAAGACGCTATTGCTGTACGAGGACTTACGGATGTAAATCAAGCTGAGAGACTTCTCATTGTAAAACGTAAGAAGAGAATGCAAAGAGTTTCAGCGATGGCTGAGCAAAATTCTCAGCGTCAAAAACAAGAGGCTCTTCAAGCAGCTCAAGCAGCTTCTCAGCTCAAGCTTCAAGAAGCTCAGGTAGAAGCTCAGCTTGATATGGAAAAGATGAAGCTGAAGAACGAGATGGAGACTTCGCTTGAGACAATGAGGCATCAGTTTAGGCAAGAGATTGAAATGATCAAAGCCAAAGCTACTCTTGGGTTTAGAGAAGAGGATCAGGCGTTTAGAGAGAAGCTTGAAGTTCTTAAAGAGGATAGAAAAGATGATCGCCTTGAATCTCAAACAGCGGATCAGAGCAAGCTTATATCTCAAAGACAAGGCAAGAGAGAGGAAGTTGCAAAAGAGACAAAAGGATTGGTAGATAAAATATTTGAGGACTGATGGCTGAAACAGCAAACTTTGACACAACAGAAGAGCTGAACATCGTCTGTAGAGAGGGCGACACCTTTTCTATGACAGTGAATCTCAAGGATTCTAATGGCACAGGTCTAACGCTAGTGACTGACGAGTATGTTTTTTACATGCAGGTTAAGTCAATCACTCGTGTTGGAGACAAGAGATCTGGTAGACAAAGGGAAAACGTTGTCCTTCAAACGCCAAGCATTGCTAAGGGGCGAGATACAGATGTTAGAATATTTGAATCACCAACCCTGGACAACAGTGGTAACGTAACCATTGAGGCTTCTGCAGAAACCATGAGCCTAATTGCACCTGGATCATACGTATATGATCTGAAGTATGTCAAACCAAGCTCTACTGGACTTGACACTCACAAAGGAGTATTGAGAGGCTCTTTTGTAATTAACTCACAGGTAACTGATGCATTCTAATGTCTGTATCTGTAAGCACAACAGCTGCCAACCAAGTTAGTGTTAGCGTAGATGGAGCTACTCAGCTGTCATTTACGACACAAGAATCTTCTGTATCCGTAACTGAGGCTGCTGGTATATCCGTTACTGTCACTGAAAAAGGTCCAAAGGGAGATACAGGAGCCACTGGTGCTACAGGTGCTACGGGTGCCACAGGTCCAGCTGGTGCTGATGGAAAGTCTTATACTGTATCATGTGTCGATGGTGACAACAGTGATGAGGAGAAGATTAGACTCACAGACAATGACGGCACAACAGATGATGTAGTTCTAGAGGCTGGAACTGGTCTTTCTATAGCTAGAGCAGGTGATAAGATTACGTTCACCAACACAATCACTGACACGGATACAGTCCTGACTTCTGAGCAAGTCCAGGATATTGTGGGTGCCATGTTTAGCGGCAACACAGAGACAAGGATATCAGCCACTTATCAAGACGGTGACGGAAACATTGACTTAGTTGTCGATGATATGACTGCTGACACACAGCTTACTACAGAGCAAGTTCAGGACATTGTAGGTGCTATGTTTACTAGCAATACGGAGACTCGTATTTCAGCTACCTATCAGGATGGTGACGGAAACATTGACTTAGTTGTTGATGACATGACCGCGAATGACAACACTACATACGGTGTGTCTTGCGTGGATGGAGACAACAGTGACGAAGAAAAAATACGCCTTACAGACAGCAGTGGAGGAACAGATGATGTAGTTCTAGAGGCTGGGACTGGGTTGTCTATTGCTAGAGCTGGAGATAAGATCACCTTTACGAATACAGTCAGCGACACAAACACTCAACTGAGCACTGAAGAAGTTCAGGATATTGCTGGGCCGCTTGTTGCAACAGGAGGCACGAAGACAAACATTGCTGTCACCTATGATGACGCCAGCGGCAATATGGATTTCGTTGTTGCCTCAGATTTGAGCACCACAGGTAATGCTGGGACAGCTACGGCTTTGGCTACGGCTAGAGCTATCAACGGAGTAGACTTTGACGGTACTGCTCCCATCACTGTGACTGCGGCTGGATCTACTTTGTCTGACACCGTTACTGTGGCCAAGGGTGGTACTGGGGCTACTAGCTTGACTGATAATTCTGTTCTTACGGGTGCAGGGACAAGTGCTGTTGTAGCTGAAGCTAACCTTACGTTTGACGGCAGCATACTGACGGTGACTGGTCAAAGAAAGATCCCAACTCCAAGCAGCACTGATCAATATTACGGAGATGTAGTGGCTTTTGGTAGCGGACCCGCTGGCACTGATGGAGACATTGAGGCAGGAAAGCTTTACTATTTAGACTCTTCTCAGCAGTGGGAGGAAACTGACGCAGATGCCGCATCAACAGCTACAGGTATGATTGCTATTGCAGTGGTTGATGATAATGCAAGATTTCTTGTAAAGGGATTGGCAAGACACGGAAGCTGGGCTGGTTTTACAACTGGAGATGTTTTGTATGTGTCAGGAACAGCAGGAGAGATAACAAACACAGCACCAACTGGAAGTGCTGACATCGTTAGAATTGTAGGTTACTGTACAAATGGTACTCAGAGGGAGATATACTTTGATCCGTCAAAAGACTGGATTGAGTTGTCATGAGCGTAAACAAACTTTCTGGAGTTGCTTACAGCTCTATCAATAAGATTTCTGGTGTAGCAAAATCTGGGGTGGCGAAGGTGAAGGGTATAGTGCCCGTTTACTTCCTAGATACACATGCAGGATCAACATGTGCATACAGCCTTAGACAACTTTCCTCCTCTGCCACAGTAGCAATTACTGTAGAAAATTCTAGCGGATCTACAGCAGATATTGGATTTACTGCGGCTGGAGGATTAGATACTTCGTCTCTTGCTACGCACTGTGGCAGTAACTATGGTCGAGTTTCTCGTTGGCATGATCAAAGCGGAAATGGCAATCACATGGATCAAAGTTCAGCGACTAGCCGTCCATATATTGTTGATGCCTCAGGCAATCTGATTACTACAACAAACAATTCAGTACCTGCTCTCAACTTCAATTTTTCATCTACAGGAAGGCATTTGCAAAACAGTGGTTTTCAAACAAATAACGGAGATCAATTTTTGACTTCATATCTTGCAGAGTTTACATCTGTTACCGCTGGTCAAAACCTTGCGATGCAATGGACGTCTAGCACTTCAACTCAAGTGTTTGCCAATCAACTACTTGGGGCTTCAAGTAAGCTTAGGTGTGGTGCAAGATTTAATGATTCAAGCAAAAGCCTGGGAAGGGCAGATACAAGTGCTACGGTATCAACAGGCGTGGAGTATATCGTCACCAACTTCATGTCTGCCAGCCCTTACACAGGAGACATTGATGTAAACGGAGATACTTCAGATGCTTTGACTGGCTTCCCATCAAGTGGAGGCATTAACAATGGTAGTCAAGAATTTGCTTTAGGTCGCAGACCAGACAACGGCGCAGGTCAGTTTACGGGATTGATGGCTGAGTTTGTAATGTGGTCTGATTCTACGTTGCCAGATAGATCAAATGTTTTGTCAGATACAAACACTCATTACTCTGTTTTCTAATGGCAAAAGTTGCAACAGATACTGGAAACACCATCACGTCAGGTTACGTTATGCGTATAGATGATATCGAGGAATATTTTGAAACAGAGGCAGGCGCTCTGTCGTGGGCCAAGGCTGGCAACATTCCTTCTGTAGAGTTCTATACGGACGACAGTATATCAGATGCAGACAAGCTTGATGATTTGATGTACGGAAACCTCATGGAGCACTCTGTTGATATTTAATATATTTGCAATATGCCTACGGTAAAAAGGAAAGGAAAGATGCCCAAGAAGTTCTCCGTTAAGAGCGGGGACAAGTCTGCATCTGGAGGATTGACAGCCAAGGGCGTTAAAAGATACAGAGCTGCAAACCCTGGCAGCAAACTAAAAACTGCTGTAACCACCAAGCCATCAAAGCTTAAGGCAGGTAGTAAGTCAGCTAAGCGCCGCAAATCTTTTTGCGCTAGAATGAAGGGGATGAAGAAGAGACTTACCAGTGCAAAGACTGCAAGAGATCCAAACTCACGCATCAACAAGGCACTCAGAAAGTGGAATTGCTAATGAATGCTGTAAAGAAAAATAAAGGAGGTAAGCTGTCAGTTAGCAATAAAAAAGTTTCTGTCTCTCCCCCATCTGGATATCACTGGATGGAAGATAGAGGTCGATACTTTCTCATGAAGGGCGAATACAAGCCACATCCTGGGGCTGTCGCAAAAGCTGAGTTCAAACTTGTAAATCATCCAAAGTCATGAAAACTAAAAAAGACGCTTGTTATCACAGAGTAAAGGCAGGAGAGAAGGTGTTCCCAACTGCATATGCCAGCGGAAGAATTGCTAAGTGCAGAAAGGTAGGGATTGAGAACTACGGCAAGAGCAAGAAGTAAATGCCACCAAACGTCAGAAAGACAAAAAAAGGTCTAGCTCTTAAGCGGTGGTTCAAAGAAAAGTGGAGAACACCAAGGGGCAAAAAAGGCTATAGCGGAAAGGACAGAACCTTTCGCCCTACTGTTCGTGTTTCAAAAGATACCCCATCAACTTGGAGTGAGCTGTCTCCCTCAGAGAGAGCTAGGGCTGCAAAAGAAAAAAGAGAGAAGGGTAGGGTGTCTCGATACAAAAGAAAAACAGAGAGACAGAATAAACGAAAGACTAGAAAAGCGGAGAGAAGAGCAGAGAGCGGCATGCGCGTAATCAAAAGTAGATAATACCTATATTTGCAAAACAAACAATAACTAAAAATGGCTACTACTACTGCATCAATTACCATTTCCAGCGGTGACCTCACTGGAGATGCCTTGTCTCTTAGCTCGACAGCGACGCTTACGAAAGCTGGCACAACTACTGGCTTGGATCAAACTACTGGCGTTGGACGCATTCTATATGGGTCTGCTGGTGTAAACACTTTGATTGCTCATGCTGCTTATACAGCAGATAAGGCTCATAAGCTTTACATCAAGAATCCAAGCGGCACAGCTGCTGAGAACATCGTTATTACCCTTGCTTCTCAAGCTATTGGTCGTCTTTACGCTGGAGACTTTGCTCTTATCCCTTGGAATGGAGACACTGACATCAAAGTCACTACTAGTGACGCTAACATGGTTGTCGAGTATCTCTTGATCTTCGAAGCATAATGGCAACGGTAAGAGTCACACTGGGACTCTCAAGTGCTGATGTCATGTCAACAGCTGTTGGTCTAAATGTGGCCACTACGCTGTCTGCTGACTCTGGCAGTATTACACGCGCCAAAGTCAAGGGAACTGCTGCAGACACAGATGATCTTGTCGTTTACAAAGCCAACGACAAACTTGAGAACGCTTATCTCTACATCCAGAACCTGGATCAAGAGAAAGAAAATTACATTATTGTAAGAAACGAAACTGAGTCTAACACAGCTCTTGTCGCTAAGATTGGTGGTGGTGAGTTTGCATTTATTCCTGTTGCAGTAGACAAGACATACGAATGCATTGCCACTAAGGTCAACACTCTAGTTGAATATGGCGTGTTTGGTTTAGACAACTCAGCAGTAACACTCGCATAAAAATTAAAAGATGGCGACATTAGCAAATCAAGGAATAGCAAGTCAGGCTTCTTTTGGTCAACTAGGCAGTGCTTTTGTGGATGACGGAGGTGCATACACCCCACCCACAGGCAAGGTCGTAGTGGCCATTCAGTGCCTGGCTGACACCACATTTACCGTTTTAACTCCAGAGGCTACAGGAGATTGTTTTGGTATAGCTGCCAGTTCTGGCGTTGGAACCAATAACGAGCTGGTTGATAGCAGCAACATTTTCCCAAAAGGCATGACCATCTTTGGACGGTGGACTGCTGTTACTGCTGCGACTGATACTGATGGAGGTGTCATTCTGTACCTGGGGCCAGCAAAACTCAATTGAATATAAATAACTAATTAAATGGAAAATACAATTCACCTTCAAGAAGAGTCGTTTGAAAAAGCTGAGATTTTTGACACGCCAGAGCAGCTCGCTGCCAGCATGCAACAAGAGTCTCAGCCTCAAGTAGAAGCTCAACCAGAGCAGCCTGCAGAACCTGCCCCAGTGCAGACTGAAGCTGCGCCCACTGAAGAGTCTACTACCCTAGAGCAAATTACTGAAGCTGCTGATCCACAGCCTGAACAACAGGTTGCTGAACAGCCTCAAGATGATAATTATAGTGAGGAGGAAATCGAGGCTGCGGTCTACACATACCTTAGCGAAAGGCTGGGGAGAGAGATCAATAGCTTTGATGAACTTCAAACAACCCCTGCTGTCGATGAACGTGTGCAGGCTATTGCTGATTTTGTGTCTGAAACAGGTCGTAAGCCAGAAGATTGGTTTACGTATCAATCGATGAATCCGTCTGAAATGGACGATCTGACGGTTGTACGTGTACAGATGTCACAGCAATATCCTAATCTCTCTTTTGATGAGATCAACATGCTTGTTGGCAACAAATACAAACTGGACTCCAACGTCTATGATGACAAGGATGTCCAGATGTCTACCCTTCAGTTGAAGATTGATGCAACGGACGCTCGTGGCGATATCGAAAAGATTCGTGAGTCGTACAAAGCACCAGAAGTTCAACAAGAAGTAAGTGGAAACCGTTATGACATTGACGACAATTGGATTCAGCATGCAACTCTCGAAACGGAAGCAATGCAGGCGCTTGAGTTTGATCTAGGCAATGACAGAACATTTACGTTTGGGCTGAACGATTCTCATAGACAGAATCTGATGCGTCAAAATTCAAACATCAATTCGTTCTTTGACAATTACGTCAATGGCGATGGCTCATGGGATTACGACAAGCTAAACTCACACCTTGCTGTGATTGATAATGTGGACACCATTGTGGCGTCAGCATATCGTCAGGGACTGGGTGATGGGCAGAAGACTGTGGTGAGCAACGCTGCGAATATCTCTACAGATACTTCGCCTAGCGCATCCCAAAATCTAAATCAGGAAAACCCTCTTGCTCAGCAGGTTAGAACTTTGCTGCGTGGAGGTAGATCCAAAACTACTTTTAACATCTAAGAATAACTATTATGGCTAATATTCTTTCAACTCAGCCAGTAGTCGATGCTTCTAATGCAGCGGCTAACGCGGCTGGTAACAAGCCTTCGTTTCGCATTACGCCAGAAACGTACACAACTATTGACAGTCTTATTAAGACTACCAAAGACCACGTCCTTCCAGACTTGGTTGAAACTTACGGTGATCAGGGCATCACTGGATTCTTGAAACTCACTGGCGCCATCAACGCTGGCGGAACCTCTGATCAGTTTGACTGGTGGGAGTTGGGTCGTCGTCACTCTAAGTTGGCCTACACTTCAGGCCACACTACCATCAACGGTAGCGGTGAGACTGTGACCATCAACTCTGCCTCTGACGTTGCAAGCAATGTTCAGGCTAACGACGTTGTGATGGACGCCGCAACTGGTGCTCGCTTTATCGTCAAGTCTGGCGGGTCAGGCACTGGCTCAGCAGCTGATGTTGTTCTCGTCAAGCTCGACGACTCAGCATCTGTTGAAGACACTGATATCGACTCTTCTGGTGGCGGTACTTTGATCAAGCTTGGTAACATGTATGCTCAAGGCACCAACCAGCCAACAGCATATGATGACATTGGTGTTCGCAAGTACAGCAACTCTTACATGATCGTGAAAGGTCGTTACGAAGTCAACGGATCTCAAGCCACTAACATTGGCTGGGTGAACATTGGTGGTGGCGAATACCGCTGGTTCATGAAGGGTGAGCAAGAAGCTCGCGCTAAGTTTGAGGATCAGAGAGAGATGATGTTGCTCTTTGGACAGAAGAGAGACGACGCCACTGGCACAGGCTCTAACCTCGACGACGAGCTCGCTGGTTCTGAGGGTTACTTCTCAGCTATCGAAGACAGAGGTATCGTTGTTCAAAACGCCAATGCTAACCCAATGGATAGCTTTGCTGAGTTTGACGACTTGATCTTGGAACTCGACAAGCAGGGTGCGCCTTCTGAGTACGCTATGTACTTGAACAGAAAGCAGTCCTTGGCTATTGACGACATGCTCGCAGCTGGTATCGCAACTGGAGTGACTGCTGGTTTGCCAGCACAGTTTGGTGCATTCCAGAACGATTCTGACATGGCCGTGAAGCTGGGCTTTAAGTCATTCACTCGTGGAGGTTACTCTTTCCACAAGCATGACTGGAAGCTGTTGAACGATCCAACCTTGTTGGGTGCTGGTAACTTCTTGCAGGGCGCTATGGTGCCTTTGATGAATGTTACTGACGCTCGTTCAGGTGTCAACGTTCCTGCTCTCTCCATGTTCTACAAGGAGGCAAATGGATACTCTCGTGAGATGGAGCACTGGGTGACTGGTGGCGGCGTGTTGGGTCACACCAACAACGGCGATGCTGGTACTGACCAGGCTGCGTTCCACTACCGTTCTGAAATTGGCCTCTGCGTTCGCGCTGCTAACCAGCACGTAATGATCAAGGGTTAATAGTCTTATTGTTTAACTATTAAAACCTAGATCATTATGCCTATTTACTCTCATAAAAAATCAGGAGTACTTAACACTTCAACGAGAGTTGAGGTTAAGGATGGTTTTGTTCAAAACGGCGAAGCTGTGATTGAAATTCTTCAACCAGCCAACAGCCTTGTGACAAACGCATACTACAGACAGATTGATGCAGCAGCTTTTGCCACCAATACAGATGTTGGTGTTGAGCTTGGGATTACAGAAAGCGGCAATGAAATTGCATCTGATGCAACTGACGCTGTTCTGGATGGAGGAACTTCTATTCCTGCAAACTTTATTCTTCAGCTGAACGGAGGAACTGGTGTCACTTGGAACGGAGGCTACTCCGTTGGTGATGCGTCTGGACCTGCTGTTCCAGCTGGAGATGTTTTTGCTGCAGATGATAGAACCCTTTACTTTACAGTTACCACGACTGACGACGTAGTCAACACTCAAGGTAAATACGAAGTAATTGTTGACTTTCAACTTTTCTCTTAATGCGAATGGGTTGGGGAAAGTCCCCAGCCCCTTTGCTTTCTCTTTTTACAAAAACAAAAAAAACCTATAAATATGGGACACTTTGATAAGCTGCAAGCTAAAAATATTGTGGCAGCTGAGGTAAAAGCTAGATATTCACAGATGCCAGTTGTTGCTCTTGGTGACGCTGATGCAACTTTGACTTTTGACGATCACGCAGGCAGAACAATTTTGCTTGGGGCTATTGGCTCTAACAGAACCTACACCTTGCCTTCAGATCCAGATGATGGTGACTGCTATCACTTTGTGTATGTGAACAGTGCTGCTGAAACTGAAAATCATTTGATTTCAGCTGGCACTGGTAACGCTAGATTCTTCTCTGGTGTAATTGCTCACCTCGACACGAACGCAGACAACGTTGCTGTTTATTCTAACGGAAGCTCTAACGAGCTCTTGACGATTACAGACACTGGATTTGCTGACATCTGGTGTGTTGCTGACGGTGCAGAGTGGAAGATCTGGGGTTACGCAATTAGCGCAACAGCTCCAGCATTCGCTGACTAATAGCTAAAGATGCTACGAGAAAGGCCCCATAAGGGGCCTTTTTCTTTTTGCTTATATTTGCGATACCTTTAATGCAATGAAAAAATTCTTCCTGTTTAAGCGTCGTGACGTTAGCGCAACGTCAGCTACAACCTCTGATACAGGAGAGGGACTGGACATCTTAGCTGTGTCTACAGACCAGTTGGCGTTTATGACAGCATCGCTTGGGAAGGTGAACATTGTGTTCAATGATGCCACTATCTACGAGGACAGCAATCTCCTCGATGGGGAATCATTTAAAAAAACAACAGTATCTGTCGCGTGTGAGCAGGGAGGTGAGGCAGCCTTGATAGACTCTATCTTGAACTTCATCTCCTCTGATCGCGTCAAAACAAACGTCATGCGTTTTGATGCTGTCGAGGGCAAAACCAATGTCAAGGAAGCCAAGATAGAATCCTTTACAGATGTGGTGTCAGAGGTCAAGCAGCTCCCAGTTGTGACCACCACACAAGAGATTAGCAAGAGAACCTTTATTGGGGGGACAGCAGCCACGGCTTTTGGAACTGGAAATACCCTTGCAGGTATTGACTTTGGAGATGGCAACAAGCCTTTCATCGACTTTCATGAAGATGGAATTATAGCCAGTGGTAGTAATGTCAATGGCTGGGACAATGCTGGAACAGGTGGCGCTACATATGATGTAGGCAGTGGTGATATTGTAGGCACAATACCTATTGATTCGTCAACAGGCAGAGCCAACAACGGATTGGCTACAACTGCTGCTGATTTTGGGACTAGTGACAATGTCGAACTTGGTGCCACTTACACACAGTCTGGTCCTTTTACGGCATATTGTGTTGTAGGATTGAGCACCGCTGACATAGCTCTTCAGCCTAGAATTGGTTTTGTTTTTCAGGGAAGCGCCGCCACAGGGACAGGTCAAACATTTATGCTGTTAGACGCCTTTGACAATTTAAATTTTAAATTTAAGTTTAGTGATGACAAGGGAGACTTTGTAAGTGCGAGAAAGTTGAACCCCATTATTGAAGTCGATCAGCCTGAAGCAACACAGAGGACAGCATATATATTTGTTATTAGAAGGGATGAGTTCTCAAACCTAGCTGTACACGACCACACTGGTTCTGTTGTGGCTTTTGCAACCGCGAACACAACAGGCACACAACAGCGAACAGATGGGGATGTTATTTTTGATCATATTGGCAACGGAGGGTTTGATCAAAAGTTTACAGGCAATGTTGCTAGAATTGGAATCATTCCAAAAGACATAGGCACATCAGCTGCCTCTGAGTTGGCTATCAATTTATCAAAACGGTATACACCATCATCTTAATTAAATCCTAATGGAACAAACCAAAAAGCGCCCTGGGCGGCCTAAAGCCCAACCAAAAGCTCCTGCTGTAGAAACTGCACCAGTAGCAAAAAAGACTTTGCCTATTAAGCGCAAAGAAGCTGTTAACCCTAACGCAGAGTTTGAGCTTATGCGTAAATCAGGGGTCGTGTACATGCTCCCTCAAAAGGGTGTCACTGTATTTGACTCAGATAGAGACACAGTGCGTGAGCTTCGTTTCTGCCCCAATGAGCCATCTATATGGCGAGATGAGCAGTCAGAGAATGCAACACGACAGTCTGTAATCTTTCGTGATGGCAAGATGTTTGTCCCCAAGGCGCAGCCTAATCTGCGTATGTTCATGGAGAAGCATCCCTTTAACGAAGCTAACGGAGGAAGCATCTTCAGACTTGTAGACAAAAAGCGTGATGCAGAGATAGAGTTGAAGAAAGAGTTCTTCTTAACTGACGCTGTATCTATGGTGCGTGATAAGGACATCCAAGACCTTTTGCCAGTGGCAATGTACTTTGGTGTCAACATCAACGCCCCTGTTTCTGATATTAGATATAATCTTCTTCGTATTGCTAAAACAAAAACGCAAGAGTTTATTGAGTCATTTGACTCGCCACAGGTTAGAACTCGTTCTATTTTGCAACAAGCTGCTGACTATCAAATCATCAAGATGGCCAGCGACTCAGTCAAGTGGTTTGACAGCAACAGCATGATTGTGTCTGTGCCTGTTGGCCAAGAGCCCCTGGATGTTTTGGCAAGATTCTGCCTAACAGAAAAAGGGTCGCCAGTCCTAGCGACACTAGAAGAAAGACTCGAACGTCTAGCATAAAGAGAGGCCCTGCGGGGCCTCTTTTGTTTTCGTATATTTGTGTCATGGCAAGTATTGACAAAGTATATCGAACACTAAAGAACCTAGCCAACAAAGAGCAAAAAGGTTTCATTACTCCTGCCGTATTTAACCGTTTTGCTGTCATAGCTCAGCAGAACATCTACAACGAATTGTTTGAGGAGCTTGTAGATGCTAAAAGAATCAGTCGTCAAAACCTTGATCCAGGAAGAGACAAGTCTGTTCGCAAAAGAACGCTTGAGGATCTATCTCCTTTTGTGGCCAGAGAGTACAATTTGCCAGTCGCCACCACTACCGCCATAAATAATGTGTACTTCAAGCCTGCGAATTTATCTCGTATCATTTCCATAAGCAATGGGAACACAAACACGGGCGGATACAATACCAATAAAATAAACATTGAGATTGTATACGATGTAGAAAAAATGGATAGGATTTTAGGCAGTCGCTTATCTGGTCCTACACAAGCTTTTCCAGTTGCTTTAATATCAGACGAAATCGAGGTGTATCCTAGAAATGCAGTTTCAAAAATTGACCTGATATATTATAGAACTCCTGGAGGGATTACCAGCACAGGCTCTTACACTGACTCTGATCCTCAGTGGATTGCACTAAATACTGGATCAACGCAAGAGCTGGAGATCTACGATCCTACATCCACGATTGATTTTATGCTGCCAAATCACTATGTGTCAGAGCTTGTCTACGAGATGGCAAAACTGATTGGCATCAGTTTGAATGACGCAGCATTGACGCAAGTCGCTGCACAAGAAGAAGCTAGAAGATGAGTCAAAATAAAGTACCGCTTAGTCACATAGTCAGGGATTTTATAATCACCTCTGACGGTGATGATTACGCAAACAATGTTTCTGATAGCGCGATCAGAAACTTTGCCTTAAGAGGTATTAGAGAGATAGGCTTTGATCTTGGTAAGAAGATCAAGTCTCTCAAGCTGAGCATCAACACCACCAACAACACTGTGCCTTTGCCAGATGACTTTGTTGACATCACAAAGCTGGGGGTTGTAGGCAGCGATGGCGTGGTGTATGCATTTGGGCACAATAAAAATCTGAACATGTCTCGCAGGATGCAAACTGCTGATGATACAGTTAAAGATGATAAAGGAAGATATGGTGGTTCTCCTCCTGCCAGCATCACAGGCGCCTCTGATTATGATAGCGCGTCTGAAGGCACCCTGGTGGATGTTTTTTACAATGGAGGGCTTGATCTTAGCTTGAATCAGATTGGCGACCGTGTAGATGAGAAGACGGCAACAGTAGGCGCTGGAAGTCCATCAGACGTAGGGGACAGAGACTACTACATTTTTGAAAACTACCTGTATGAAGGGGGCTTGGGCAGGCTTTATGGTATAGGCGGAGGTCGCATGTTTGGTGAGTACAGAATCAACCTTGACCAAGACAGGATTGAGATTGACACAGACAACGACTACACAGAAGTGGTGATGGAGTATGTGGCTGACGAAGCCAGAGCTGCTGATCCTGAGGTCCACGTCTATGCAGAAGAAGCTTTGCGTTCTTACATGTACTACAAGATTGTAGAGCGCAAGTCAAGCGTGCCCATGGCAGAAAAGCAAAGAGCAAGGTCTGAGTACTACAACGAGAGAAGAAAAGCCAACGCTCGATTGAGTGAGTTTACCAAGACTGAAGCTCTGAAGACCATCAGAAAGAACTTCAAGCAAGCACCCAAGTACTAATGGCAGTAAATAAGATTACACCCCGCGCTCTTGACAAGAGTACGGACTATAAGCTGGTGCCCTCAACAGCATTCATTGATGCTGTAAACGTCGTTATGACGGATGAGGAGGCCACTGAAGGGTTTGAGTACGGAGACGTAGGAGTAATTAAAAACTTGCGAGGAACGAGTGCCTTAGGGTTTCACACAGAAAAAGATGTGATTGCTGAGGGGGATTTCAAAATCATTGGCAGCACCACAGATCACAAGCTCAAGCTGATTTACTTCTTTGTGTATCATGAAGATATGAGTCAACAGGGTGTGTGGGTATATGACCCATATGGTCGCCTATCGTTGCCTGTAAAGTATGCTCAGTACTACAAAGACACCAATGGTATAGCAGATCTTACCCTGACAGACATTGATCCTTACAGACAGGGTGCAATCAAGTGTGTCGCAAAGGGTGACTTCTTCAACTTCAATCAGCACTCTGTTGTCCAGGGTAGTGTTATCTATGGAAACACGCTGAACCTGCCATCTTTGGTTGCTGAGTCTTTGAGGGGTGAGAACAACAGCTTTACCGTTAAGGTTTCAGACAAGCAAACTTTTGAAAAGGATTTTCATCTTTACTTCACTGACAACAACAATGAGCCTAAGAAGCTGAATGTAGCGCCAAGTATGTTTGGCAGATATTTGGCCGCATCATCTGACGCAACATACGAAGTTCAATTTGTTTCTGATGAAGGAGGATACTTTTCTGTGCCAGCAAACAGTTCTTCAGACATAGAGAAGATCAAGTTTTGTCATGCCTGCAAGCCAGCACCGCTGTCAAGACCAACGTTTGATTGGATCGAGGACACATCAAGCAGAGCAAACAACTTTGAAAAAAGCGAAGGTTTCAAGTTTGCATACCAGGTTGTGTATAACGATGGAAGCACGTCAGCAATCTCTCCAAAATCACAGATAGCTGTTACTCCTAGCTTGTTGTTTCAGGGGGCTAACAAGAACCCTGATCATGCGCTTTACAATGTCTGTCAAATATTCATCTCATCAGAGATATTCTCAGGCAACTGGACAGGAGTAAAGCAAGTCAACATCCTTGCCCAAGAAGGCATTGGTCCTTACAAAGTTATTCACGAGGCTAAACAGATTAGTGGTGACGTTGTGTTCAATTTTAAGAACGACGTTGTTGGCATTCCTGTTTCAGAAAAAGAAGAGAACAAATTCTTTGACAGTGTACCTCAAAAGGCTGAGGCTCAGGCTGTAGTGGACAACAGACTGATGTATGGGAACTATGTGGAAGGGTATCCTAACGAGGTTATTGAGGCTGAACTAACCGTTGAATATGCTGAAAGAGGTAGTGAAAACTTTGGCTCTCCCATAAAGTTTGAAAAATCAATCATATCTGACACTCACGACACAAGTAACGAAGGTGATGTTGTTCAAAAAATGTCTGGCTTTAGGATTACGATAGAAGACAATGATTTCCCTGAACTAGAAGTTAATGACACTATAAAGCTTTCGCTGTCATTTTTGCCTACCAATAATTTTCACTTATATAACGCTACAAACTCGTATCATCAGTCAAGACATCTTGGCGTTGAAAATGATGACGGTGACATCGCAAATGGTGAGTTGCAGACTGGACCATACAGTACCTATAATCAGTTTCATCAGACGCCAGAAGAAGCAGGCGCCTTAAATATAACTCCGCTAGGAAGCCTGGACAGTGATTCCTCTTTTTCAGGAGAAGCACCGTCTTTGTATAAGAGTTCTTTTAATGCATTCAAAAACAATGGAGGCGTCGCTGACGTTACATGGAAGACAGTAGATTCTACAGGCACTTTGCCATCACCTACAACAGTAGCATTGGGTACTTCTGCTGCCAATCCGTTTATCATTCCCGCAGCACCCTTAGAGTTTAGCGTTAGATTACGGTGCATTCAAAGCTCAGATAGCAGCACTCTAAGAGCAGCTTTTTATGTAATTCTTGATAAGGTTTTTGGGGATAGAGGTTCTTTTGGGTTTGCTGATTATGATAGCCCTTATTTCGAGGTAGCGGAAAAGAATCCTTATTCTACGATAAATTGGGATCTGCCTTTGCAGAGTTCTCAACGATTTGAAGAGGGGTCAAACATGACAAAGCTGATCAGTATGGTCAGTAACAATACTTCAGGATTACCTGGAGGTCCATACGGTCCCAAGTGTAGAGGTGCAGTGATTGCTAAAAAGGGAAGCGCTACGTTTGCCTTGAGAAAAGCAGAAGAAGAGGAGAGTGCAGCTGATCCTGTGTTTTCTGATGATGTTGCAAATCAAAGATCTAGAGAGTATAAAATTATACTTGACCACATCCCTTCTGAAGGTTTAGAACTTTGGACAGCAATTAGAAAATGGATGCCAAGATCTCCGTGGTGGTTTTTGAGTCCATCATTCATGGAGCAAGTTGCATCTGGAGAAGCGTCACTAGATAACTTTTATGCGTCAAGCATCTATGACGGGGGCACAAACTATGGGCCATATATTGTTGATACGGAGAATCATGTGTTCCAACAGCAATTAAGTGCGTTTGACTTTAATGTTCCAGATCTTGAAGTAAGAGTAGAAAGCGCGTTTTCAAATGTTGGTCACCCAATAAATTCTGGAAGTCTTGAGGGCGCACAGCATTACACCAAAACGTTTGTGGGGTATGCTAGTAGTTTACCCTCTATCCCTGGCCCCTCACCAGAAGGAACCTCATCTGTTTTTAATTACTTTATTACAAGTCAGTCTCCTGAGCAGGTTTATGAGCAAAACGGAATTATTCCTGACGGAAGAATATTTAGCTTGATGAGTGGTGAGGGAGGTCCAGGTGGTGATCTTCCTGGGGATAATTTTTCTGGAAATCATGAACACCCAAGCGAAAGCGATGGAACCAACCCCATCTTAAAGGGTTTAAATTTTGCAAGCTCTGCTTATGGATTTGTGAGTTCGTATTATCCATTTACAGGTTTTGCACCAGAAGGAATTTCCATAACTGGCCCATGGTTTACGGGTCTAATTCACTCTAACAGCTGGATTAGAGATGTTGGGGTTATTTTTGATCCAACAGAGCAAGATGTTGTTTTGTCTGTTGAGGGAGAATTTCAGAATGGTGGCACAGACTATGGGGGTAGAACAACAATGCCTCTTATCCAAGGACCTCCAGGTGGAGTTGTCAGAACAGACACGTCTGCGGCTGTAGTTATATGTAGGGCCAGTGAGTTGTACTCTTACAGATACTCCTCCTTTACTTTTGACGAGGACCGCTCTTGGGATCAATACCCAGGACTAAACTTCACCTTTGCTCTCCAAAACAGTTTTTTAAATTTCTTGTCTACACCAACATTTCAATACACAATATCAAGTGGTGGTTATGTTGGACAAAATCTGTACAGGAGGTCTTTTAAATCTAGCTCAGATCATGATTTTGGAGTGGTGTTTTATGATGTTCACGGAAGAAGGTCTTTTGTAAATCCCATTGGATCTGTATACGTAGAAGGTTTTTCATTAAATGAAAGAGGGGAAAGTAAAGGAACAGCGGCAGTAAGCATAAGGCTGTTAAGCTCTCCTCCATCATGGGCTCAAAAATATCAGATTGTTTATGGTGGAAATAAGTCCATAAGTAACTTTATTCAATACACAACAAACAACGCCTATATAGAGCCCACTAACAACATAAGTGAGGAAGATCAAGAAGCGAGTCTATCTCTAGAAAACGGCAAGATATATGTGTCTTTAAATTTGCTACAGTCATCCTCTATTTCATATGCAAAGGAGTTTGGAGCTAGAGGTGAAGATGGAAGTTTGTCTGTTTACAAATTTACAGAGGGCGACAAGCTTAGAATTATTTCTTACGGCGACTCTGATACGAGGCAATACCCTAATAACGCAGTTTTTGAGGTTGTTGAATTAAGAAATTTTGACCCACTACAGTCAGAGACAAACCCTCTTGTGGCTAGTGAGGTTGATCCAGGAGCAGAGCTATTTGGGGATTTTGTAGTCATATCAAACAATGAAGATGCAGAAGGATTTGCATTCTCTGACTTATTGGGTGGTGGTTCTTTTTGGGATCAAAATGTGGTGTTTGAAATCTTCAGCCCTCAAAAATCTGCAGGAGTAGAATTTCAAGTTTACAGTGAAATTGGAGATGTATACGATCTTCAAATCAACCCATATGGGGCACCAACTTATTCTCAAAACCCTGTATTGGTTTATGAGGGGGATGTTTTCTTTAGGCCAACAGCTACAAATTTAAATTTTCATGAAGACACTCAGTGGACAGACCTGTTGTCAGTAGATACAGACGGAGTTGATGGGGCAACTGATTTTAGTAGCAACTTTCAAAACCTTTTGTTAGAAAGCCCACGATCAACTGACCTCTTTCCATCAAAAATAAAGGCTATAGGAAGGTCGAACGTTGCTTCCACAAATGCAAAAACTGTAAGAAGAGAGGCTGGAATTATCTACTCAGAGAAAAGCAACCCAGAGTCAGACGCATTTAACTATTCTTCTTTCAATGCATCGTTGTTTCCTTTCAAAGACCTTGAAGAAAGGTTTGGAAACATCAACTTCATAGATGAGCTGGGTGGCAATCTGTTTGTCATACAGCAAGATAGATGCACCAAGGTGCCAGTGTCAGCTACCATACTTGCAAATGTCGTTGGTCAGGAACAGCTTATTGCATCGAACGATATACTTGGTAAGGAGCAGGTGTTCTCTGTAACAGCTGGGTGTGATAACAACCCTGAATCAGTTGTTAGGATTGACAACACCTACTACTTTGCTCACAAGAGCTCTGGCAAGGTGTTCCGCTTTGTCGATGGCCAGGGGTTGGAAAACATTTCTGATGTTCAGATGTCCAGCTACCTTAGGTCGAAGTTTAGAAGAGCAATCGCTCAGTCGTCATCAAACAGCAACAATGACGTAAGGATCGTAGGTGGATATGATCCAGTAAAACAAGAGTATCTGCTCACTGTGTTGGACCCAGCTGATGTCAGCGAAACAACAAGTGATGAATCTACGAATGTGCAGGGCTGCACAGATCCATCTGCTATCAACTACAACTCAGAAGCCAACATCAACGACGGCTCTTGTGTATTTGTTGATCTCAGCGCACCATGCCTTCGTTCTGCTGATGTTGACGACAATGGGTTTGGTCTTTGTGTATTCCCTGATATCCCACAGGGAGAGATTGATACTCGCACATTTGTTATGGCCAATGTTGGCGACCAAGATCTTGTCCTAGACAATCCTGTTGTCAATGCCACAAATGCCTTAGGCGCCAATGTTTTTTCAGCAACTCTGGAAAATTACTCAATCCCCCCTAACGGCTTTACCACACTAACGATACAGGCTCTGAGTAATAGTATAGGAGAAGCCACAGCTCAGGTTGTTGTGCCTAGCCTAAACGGAGAGCAAGAAGGTGGGTGTTTGTCAGGAGTCACCTTTGATGTAAACGCCAACATCGTCACATCTGTTGATACTACTCCAGAGGAGTTTGTTGATGTTGCTATCTATCTAGGGGGAACCTTGATTGATCAACAGTTTGCGTCTCTTGGTCAGGGTATATGGAGCGTAACAATTGATCAGAACAGCGTAATACAAGCTGCTTCTAACTCTTTCTCTGGTGTTGGTCCAAGAGCTCTGCTGGAAGCAGAGATATCCATTCCCTTATCTACAGCCCCAATCTTAGATTCAGACAAGATTGAAATCTCAGGAACGATAGATAATGTAAATCCTGAGTTGAGATTTAGTCAAGCACCTGGTGCAGAGTTTTCTGAACTCGTAGAGGAGAAGAAGTTTGAATTTTCAATAGGTGCAAATCAAGTAGGGGGACAGGATCAGCAGATAAGAGTACCCATTTGCAGTGTTAGCTTCCCTCAGCTTACCAGTGGGATTGATGTGTTTGATGTTGATGAGGCAACGGAAGCTCAAGGTGGAAATCAAGGGGTTTACGATATAGGCCAGATTACGTTCAAGAAGGAGACGATTATGGAACACTATCGTCTTTCAACTGCGGTTGGGACTCAGGATCAAGAGGAGTTGGTGTTAAATAACCAAGCATCCTTGAGCTTGATTTCTACACCCATTGAGCAAAGCACTTTCAAGATAGCCAATCTAGATAAAGATCAGAATGGCGTCATATCTTTTGATGACATAGACTTTTTGTTTGCCAACATCCCATTCTACAACGCTGCCCTTGATATCAATGGCGATGGCATTGTAGATGAGCAAGACTACTTGTTGGCTCGTGAATACGTTGGCCAAATAGTTCCAGACGTAGTTACTGGTGATGGCTTGCCAGATGTTCCAGGCCTCGTTCTTAATCTCAGCTGTTATACATATCAAGACGGAGACGCTGTCTGGAGGGATCAAACTGAAAATGACTATCACTTCTTGGCGGGCACAGGAGAGACTCCGCTGCCAATCAAGAACAGTGACGGAAGCATTACCGTTGGGCGTGGACCACTAGCTCAAACACTTGTAGAGGAGTTTGACGAATCGCAACTCAATGATCTTAGGTTTTTTATAAGGCCAGGTGTTGAGTTTGACGATGATGGAACTATTACTCGTAGAGACAAGTTCATTCCTGATACAGATCAAAACTATAGCTACGAGTTTATCTTCAGATATACGAAGCAGCCTATGGAGACCATTGTAGACGTTACTGAAGTTGCCGTTGGTGGAGATGATCTTGGGGATTTTGTAAGTGATACAGGGTTTTACTTCGTCAAGGAGGTAGACATTTTTAGAGGTCACGGACAAATCAATTACAATGCCGCTTTTGATGCAGCTGGGTTTGGTACATCACTCCTGGGTGCATCTGGATATCGACCAGGTGAGGCATACTCAACCAACCCCGTAGACAACTCATATGCTTGCAGTAAGTTTATAGGATATAATAACTATGCAGGTGGCGGTTGGGGCTTTGGAACGAGATACTCTACCCATGCTGTTGCAAATGCCTCTAATACAATTTTTACTCCGTATGAGGGACTGTATAGTCACTCTTATTTTGGCCAAGGCGATGGGGCCAGTTCGTTGCAGGGTCAGTATGGTTCTTTTGGAACGCTTGACTTGGTCATTCCAGGTTACGACTATGGCATTCAAAATGGATATGGTCAAAACTTTAACGGGACGGGGGCAATTCCTTCTGCATCATACAGTAACTATACCAACGAGCAAGAGGTTATAAACGTTGTTCAAGTTTCAGTTGATTGCGAGAACAGCATAGCAAAAATGTATGTCAATGGAGTATTGAGAGATACAACTACGGACAAGGTTGGAATAGGACTTCCCCACATAAACGATTCTGACCTTAATCCTGAAGTCATTAGTGGTTTGGGACCTGGAAACTTTTTGATAGGAAAGTCAACTCAAGGGGGCTGGAAAAGCCCAAGAGGTATTGATGTATATATGCTCAGGGTTTATGACGTAGCCCTTAACGACGACACCATCGAAGAAAACTACCAGTCTTACATTCAACACTACA